>Ga0172371_10005120_pt1 | contig 19548 bp, 12 predicted proteins | sample Lak12m_FD_114543 | JGI IMG/M metagenome (GOLD analysis project Ga0172371, IMG submission 114543) | Freshwater microbial communities from Kabuno Bay, South-Kivu, Congo - kab_022012_12m | ecosystem: Environmental > Aquatic > Freshwater > Lake | place: Democratic Republic of the Congo: South-Kivu... | reverse complement strand
GGCCGAGCCGGGGGATCGGATCGTCGCCACGGGGGCGTTCGGCGGCAGCATTCTGGGCCGGCACCTCGACTTTGAGCCCCGGGTGGCCGAAGCCCTGTTGCTGGCGCAGCGTTACCGCCTGCACGCTGGGATCGACGTGAGTGACGGGTTGTCCATGGATCTTGCACGCGTGGCAACCGAGAGCGGTTGCGGGGCGATGCTCTATCCGCACGCCGTGCCGATTGCCGACGATGCCCGCCGCCTGGCCGAGCGACTGGCCGACGGCTCCACCGCGTTGGATCACGCCCTGGCCGATGGGGAGGACTTCGAGTTGATCCTCGCCGTGCCGCCCGACGAGGCGGAGAAGATGCTGGCCGAGCAGCCGCTTACCGTTCCTCTGACGAGGATCGGCGAGTTCATCCGTGAGGCCGGATTGTGGCAAGTCGACGTTGCCGGCCGGCGCTCGCTGCTTGTGCCGAAGGGCTATCAGCACGAGTTCACCTGATGGACCGGCTCATCCATGAAGCTGCCGACGAATCCGGAACCGAGGCCCTCGGCGCCGCGTTGGCCGGCGTGCTTCCCGACCGCGCGGTCGTCGCTCTGTGCGGCACCCTGGGGGCCGGGAAGACCCGACTCGTGCAAGCCATCGCCAAGGCCTGCGGGGTCGATCGCCGCGAGGTCACCAGTCCCACGTTTGTGCTGGTGCAGGAGTATCACGGACGACGTGCCATCTACCATTTCGACGCCTATCGGCTCCTCGGCCCGGGAGAATTCCTCGAACTCGGGCCCGAGGAGTATTACCAGCGCGACGGCCTGGTGCTGATCGAATGGGCCGACCGGGTGGCCGACTGCCTGCCGAAGGATTTTCTTGAGGTCCGCATCGAAGTCATCGGCGACACCGCGCGGCGTTTCGAGTTAGTGGCTCACGGCGAGCGTTGGGCCGACGTTATAACCCGCCTGGGGGAAATGCTAGGCGGCGCGCGAGAATAGCTTGGACAATTGGCCGTGGCCAGATCGCGGTGGGGAGCGTAGTGAGGCGCGTTTTGCCGAATTCCGGAACGCCACGGACGGCGTTCCCGACAGTGTCGCGGCGGGCCTCACTGCGTTCGGTCCGCCCTACGACTACTGGGGCTCTTCGTCCCCGCCTACGTGAGGTCCGATTGGCACCTTAAACGCCAATCCTGCGTTTCTGCTGCCCGGAATTGGCAGTGTCGTCATGTTTCGATACGATAATAGAGGTAGGGGAAGTCTGATTTCGAGGGCTCCGACCATGGCTAAACGATCGCTCCTTGCGGTCACGGTTCTGGTGCTGGTCGCAGGCGTGCCGTGGCAGGCTTGTGCACAGTCGAGTTCGTCAGGGACGACCTTCGGCAGCTCCCGGTCCATCGGGACGACGATGAGCGGGGCGAGTTCCAGCACCTTCGGTGGGTCGGGACTTAGCTCGTCGAGCTTCGGACTCGGCTCGTCGGGAACAGGATCGGGATCGTCGTCCTCGGCCACGTCGCGCGTATCCAGCTTCGGGAACGTCACGTTCCCGTCGGCCAAGTACAGCACTCGTAAGAGTGGCTCGTTCGTCGGCGGTGACACGGGCGACATTCACACCAATATGCTAGGCGGAGTCACGAGCATTTCCAGCAGCTCCAAGTCGTCGTCGAACCGTTCCACGAGTTCCAACCGTTCGGGGGCCTCGACCTCTCGGACGTCGTCGAGCGGCGGGTATGGGTCGACCTCTACCACAACGCAGATGTCGTTCGGGCGGGACCCGGCGTTCGACCTCCCGGTCCCCGTCAATCCGCAACTGGGTTCGGTAGCGATGGGGCGACTGACGAAGGGGATGCGGTTGCCGTCAGGGGGCCCGGTGGAAGTGTCGATGGAGGGACGGACGGCGACGCTCCGGGGAGTGGTCGCGACCCAGCATGATCGCGAGCTGGCGGAGCAATTGTTGCGCCTAGAACCCGGGGTCGCGCGAGTGACGAATGAACTCCGGGTAGGGTCGACGGGCGCGACGGTTGGGAAGCCGCAGACCCAGCCGGGTCCATCGCCGCAGACGCCTGCGACGACGCGGTAAGCGTCGCCCGGGACGCACCGACCGATCGCCCCGTCGAGAGCGTGCCGGCGCGGCTGCTTGCGATCCCCCCCGGGACCACGGTCGTCCGCCCGTTTCGCTCCACGCCCGCAGGACGGGCCGTGGCCATCCGGCGCGAGAGGTTCTCGGGAAGCTGAATCGTGGTGCTTCGGATGCCTCCCTCGCCCGGCTGACCGGGTGCCAACTCGCCCGGCTGGCCCGCAATCGGCGATTCGTAGGCCGTGGGCCGGACCATCGGATCGTTCACGGGAACTGCGCCGGCGCGTGGGGGCGGATGAGGCGACTCGGCAACCGTCGGCGGGATTGGGCCGCTCAGCACGAGCTTGGCCATCTCGCCCACCACGAGCGTGCCTCGTCGCGGCGTGAAGCGAACGATCAAGCTCGTTTCCTTTCGGAAGCCATCGGCCTGATCACACGGAATCCAGATCGCGTAGGCGGGCCCGACTTTCACCGGATCGTAGTGGTTGGCGAGCTGCTCCGGGGTGAAGACGTATTTCCGGTCGGGCTTGGTGTCGGACTTGCCGCGTCCGGCCTCGTCGAAGGCGTACACGGTGAGCGTGCCGTCGACTTTGACCGGCGTGGCGCCGGTGGCGTCGTAGAAGATGACCCGGCCGGCGAAGCCCCGGACCGCCAGCCCGCCCGATTGATGTGCGACCCCTTCCGTCCAAAGCGCCACCACATTGGAGGGCTGTTGGGGCTTTTCTTGGCGTGCGGGCCAGAGCGATTTGCACTTGGAGACGTCCAACGAGGAGCATCCGCAAGTGAGCGTCAGACCGAGGATAAAGAACCACCGACACGACTTCATGGCACGATCCTTGGGTCGAACGACGTTCCTTCGACGATTCGGATCCCAGCGATGAATCACTGGGCTATTGTCAAACGTCCCTACGGGACGAATATCATGCTGAACGCTGTCTGATGGAACTCGATCGGGCTGAATCACGGCGCTTCGGGCTATGTCATTCAATGCGGAGTCTGTTCCCGGTAGACGGCCGGGACTTGCGGAGGGGCCGCGTAGGCCGCACCAGGCGCGGGCCCTTGGTAAACGGTCGGCTCGACGGCGCCGGGCGACTGCGGTTGAGCGGGCGGCGAGCTAGCCGGCCCCTGGTTGGTTTGCGCCGTCGGCTGTGCGCCGCCGGTGCCGCGACGCGACGTCCCGCGAGGTGTCGGAGCCCCGTTCCCCTCGGAACTCCCCGAGGGTTCCAAGCGGAACGGCGTCGTCTCGGGCTTGGGGACCATCTCCGGCGAATCGGAGGGAGGCATGGGGGCCGGGGGCGTCGGGCCGCGCATGGAGCGCGGGTCGCCGTCGGGGTAGATCACTTTGGTTTCGCCGTCGGGCCAGTCGTCTTTGCGCCCGCGCAGTCCGCTGTCGCCGTGCATCTCGACGATGTCGGCCAGGCACCAGTGCATGCGTGCGGCTTCGACGCGCTTGATGGCTTCGGCGTCTTCCTCGGTGCGGACGACGTGGGGCGTCATGATGATGAGCAGTTCCGTCTTGGTGGCGGTCTTGCTATCGAAACGGAAGAGGTTGCCGATGACGGGCACATCGCTCAGGTAGGGCACCGTCCGGTGCGATTCGTTGATGTTCTTGTTGATCAACCCCCCCATCACCACGGTCTGCCCGTCGGTGGCGCTGATGGTGGTCTGCGCCAGGGTCTGGTTGATTCTCGGGGCGCGGATGATCTGGCCGGAGGCCGAGACCGAGATGGGAATTCCGTCCGCCTCCGCCCCGACCTCGGAGCGGCTGGCGTCGATCTCCATGACCACGATTCCGTCGGGGCTGATCCGCGGGGTGACCCCCAGGATAATCCCGGTGTTCGTGTACTGGACGTTGTTGGTTTGGCCGTACGTCGTCAAGCTGACTCCGGAGATTTGCGGCACGGACTGGCCCACCTGGATGTAGGCGGTTTGGTTGTCGAGGGTCTGGATCTGCGGCCGCGCGAGGACGTCGACCCGACTTCTCGCCTTCAAGGCGCGGATCAACACGCTCACGCTCTCGCTGGAGGCCGAGAGGACCAGGCCGCCGTACCCGGCGCTGTTGGTGCGCCCCAGGCCGAAATTCGTCAGGCTTTGCCCGCCCACCCGGCCGGGGCTGGCAAGGGCCGAGGTCGAGTTCTGGTTGCCGACCGAGTCGGCGTTGAAGGAATACCCGGGGGAGAGGGTCGTGGCGCTCGTGGGAATCCCGCGACCGAACAGGACCGAGTCCTGCAACCCCAGCTCCACGCCGAACTCGTCGTTGTTGGTCAGGTCGACCTCGGCCATGACCACCTGGATCAGGACCATGGGCGGGCGGCGGTCGAGGTCTTCCACGAGCTTCTTGATCTCCTCGAAATATCGCGGCGTGGCGGCGACAATGAGCGAGTTGCTCACCGGTTCGGCCACCACGACCACTTGTCGCTCGATCTGCTCGAAGGGGCTCATCACTCCCGAGAGATTCTGCCCCTGCGCCTGCAGCTCGCTGCTGAGGAAGCTGGTGATCGCGCTGGCCACGTCGCTGGCCGGGGCGTTCTTCAGGCGGTACACCGTGTTGATGCGGTTCCGCACGTCGCCGGCGTCGAGCCGCACGAGCATCGCCTCCACCACCAACAGGTCGCTCGCCGTGCCGGAGGCGACGATGGTATTGGATCGCGGGTCGGCGGCGAAACGGAGCGCCACCAGGGAACTCTCCCCTTCCCGGGCCGCCGACTGGAGATTCTGGCCCGTGCTGGTTCCCGTGGATCCGCTGGTTCCCGTCGTCGTCGTCCCGAAGAACTGCTGCAACATCTCGACCAGGGCCGAGGCATCGCTATTGACGACCGTGAAGACCTTGACCTCGGCCCGCACCGCCGGCGGCTGGTCCAACTCCTTCACCAGGGCCTCGATCAGCGGCATTGTCCTGGCCGGGGCGGCCACCATCAGGGTGTTGGTGCGGGTGTCGGGGGTGATCCGCACGTCAGCGAGAATCCCAGAGCTCAGACGCCGCTGCCCCTGCCCGTCGACGGTCACAAACTGGAGCATGCTGGAACGCTGTTCGGCCGTGTTGAGCCCGGCCGTGCCGGAGGTTCCCGTCGTGCGTGTCGTCCGGGTCGTGCTGCGCGTGGCGGTCGTCCCGGTGGACCGCGTGCTCCCGTATTGTCCTTGAGTCGTCGTCTGGCTCTGGATGGCCTCGGTGAGCGTCTCGGCCAGGTCGGAGGCCAACGTATTCGTGAGCTTGAACACCCGCAGTTCGTTCACCGCCTCGATATCGTCGGTGTCGATCCGGGCGATCATCGCGGCCACTTCCGCCAAATCGCGAGGGCTGGCATGTACGACGAGCGAGTTCGATCGCGCGTCGGCGGTGACGCGGACCACCGGCCCCAACCCTGTGGGATCGGCGTAAAAGTCTTCGATCATCGTCTGGGCCGTGGCCGCCGGCGCGTGCTTCAACCGAAACACCTGAAACTGGCTGTCGGGGCTCACGGGGACGTCGAGCTGTTTGACCAGCGAAACGACCCGCGCCACGTTCTCCTTCCGACCGACCAACAACAGCGCGTTCGGCTTGACCAGCGGCACGATCGTCGCCGCACCCTGGCGGGACACGAACACCTGGGTGTAGAGCTGCGTCACCAGGGTCGACAAGGCTGTGCAATCGACGTGCGCGAGTTGACAGACCTCGATGGCTGGCTCGGTCTCTACGCTCAGCTTCTCGATCTGCTGGATGATCTCGACCACCTGCTGCACGTCGCGCTTATTGCCTCGGATGACGAGCACATCGAGGCCGTCGAGCAGCTCGATCTGCACGGACCCGATGAGCCCGGCGGCTTCATTGCCTCGGAACGGACGGGCTCGGCCAACCCCCGCCGGCGGTGTCCCGGCCCCGGGCGCGCCCGCATTGGGCTGGGAACCGGCGGCGGGAGCGGCCCCGGCCTCGCCGGCCGCGGCCACCGCGATCGGCTCGGCTTTCCTTTCCGATGGCTGGAAGATCTGCGTCACCAGGGGCAGGGCCTTCGCCGCCGCCGCCGACCGGCCGGCCGGCACGGAGCGCTCCTGGGCGACGTTGGTCGCCCGGATCGCATCCATCGTTCGCCTCGCGTCGGCGGCCCGCGTCGTTTTCAGGGGCACGAGCCGGGTGCTTTGATCCGTGCTCGGATCGGCATGGTCCAAAGCGCCGAGCAATTGCCCGAACGACCCCGCCGCCAGACCCGTCGCGCTGAAGGTTAGATTATTCGCCCCGCGATCGACGGTAAACGCAACCTCGCCTCCGTCGCTGAGCCGCAAACGGTAGGAAGCCGTGCCCGGTCCCTGGGCTGCAACCGGCACGAGCCGATCGCCGAACATCGACGCCAGGGACGATTCGAGCGACGCGGCCGTCATCCGACGAAGCTGGATCTTCTGAACGAAGGAGTTGCCTGACGGGAGAGGGGCCTGAGGCGACACGGACGTTGGGGCGGGTTCGACGCGGGGTGGGGACCCTGTTTCCCCGGCCGCTGCCCCGAGGCGGGCCGCCACCCTGGCTTGGACTTCCGGCGCAGCGAGCACAAGCACCTGCGAAGTCCGCTCGTCGGCCACGATCCGCACGCCGGAGGCCCCGCCAAACTCCTCCCGCAAGCTCCCGGCCAAGGCCGCCGCGCCGCCCGGCGAAGCAGGGTACACCTTCAAGACCGGCCGGGACGCTGACGAAGCAGCCGGTCGTGCGTCGCCGGCTTGACTCCTGTCGAGCGACGTCACCACCCGTTGTGCAATCTGCTGCGATTCCGCCGAACCGCGGATCAGGATTCGGTTCCCTTTCCGGTCCGCCACGATCTCGGTGCCCGCCGGCACCAGGGGCGTAAGGACCCCCTCGACCTGCTCGGCCTGGGTGTGCTGCAACGCATACACATGATACCCGCCCGGGTCTTGGGCCCCTGCACGGTTGCCGAGGTCCAGGAGAAAACAGAGGCCGAGCGCGTAAACGGACGACCAGGCCAGACGGCCTGTCATAACCCCGTGGTCCGATCGCTTCTGGGAGGCACTCATCGGATTGGTGTTTCCTAGATCGCCTATTTTGACAACACCGCAGGCGTTTGGTGACGCTTTTCCGGCGCAGTTCTTGTGCAATCCGAATAATCGGCAGACTCTTCCTGTTTCTCCACGGATTCCGTTAAGATATACCGCTTAGGAAGAGTTTGCGGGATTTCAGAGGGCATCTGCTGGGAATGCTAGCTTTCGGCAGCGGCAGGCACCGGTAGGGCGGACGGAGCAGAGCGACGCCCGCCGGACCTTTCTTCCGCCTCTGTAGGAGGGCCTTTCTAGCCCGGATTATTCACGGTCAAACACTAGCCCGAAGCGCAAGCGAGGGAGCGGCAACGAGTTACCCTCGCTTGCGCGTCGGGCTAGTGTCGCGCACCTTGCGCCGGAACATCCCGACGCGTGAATAATCCGGGCTAGTCCGTATTTATTCCCCACGGAACTGTTTCCAGTCGATCCCGAGTTTGCGCATTCGGGCACGAAGGGTGTGGGGATTGATTTGCAGCAATCGGGCGGCGCCATAGGGACCTTCGATGCGCCCGTGCGTCGCGCCCAGTGCGGACTCGATGTGCCGCTTCATGGCCTCGTCGAGGGGCAGGACGCGGGGGCGCGACGCGGGATCTACGGGCTTGGCGGGTTCGATCTCGGGCGGGGCGCTGGCGGGAGCCGTGCCCGCCCCGAGCGCGGTGGCCACCTCCAAACGCCGCCCGTTGCCCAGGATGGCTGCGCGGTCGATCACCGTGGCCAGTTCCCGGATATTGCCCGGCCAGGGATAGCCCTGCAACAGGGCGATGTCTTGCGCGGTAGGCATGGCCAACGGCAAGCCGAAGCGGGTAGCGGCCTTCTCCGCGAAGTGCGCGGCGAGCGACGGGATGTCTTCCTGCCGCTCCCGGAGCGGCGGCAAGGGAATTGGGAACACGGCGATCCGATACCAGAGGTCTTCCCGGAACCTCCCCGCCGCAACCATGGCGGCCAAATCGCGGTGGGTGGCGGCCACGATCCGCACGTCGACGTGAATCGGGCTGTGCCCCCCGACCCGCTCCAACCAGCCGTCCTGCAGGATCCGCAACAAACGAACCTGGGCCGCCAAGGGCAGTTCGCCCATTTCGTCCAAGAGCAGGGTCCCGCCGTCGGCCCGCTCAAACCATCCCTGCCGGGCCTCGATCGCCCCGGTGAACGCGCCCCGCTCGTGGCCGAACAACTGGGAGTCGATCAGCTCGGGAGGGATCGCCCCGCAGTTGACGCGAATGAACGGGCCGGAGGCCCGCGGCGAACGATTGTGAATCAGCCGGGCGACGAGTTCCTTGCCGGTACCCGTTTCGCCGAGGATCAGCACGGGCACGTCGGACCGCGCCACCAGTTCCACGCGATCCATCACCATGCGGAGCCCGGAGTCCGCGCCCACCACGGTGTCGGCCAGGGCCTTGCGACCGAGCCGGTTGAGGAGCGATCGCTTGTCGGCCTCGGCCGCCTCGCGCAAGGCCGCCATCTCGCGCAAGCGGTGGTCGTTCTCCATGGCCACCGAGAACGGCTCCAGCAAGAGCCGCACGAGGTCGAGGTGGCAGGGCTCGAACCGGACGCCGTCGGCGGCCACCGCGACCAGGACCCCGGAAGGATTACGGAGGTCGCCCAACGGGCCGGCCACCACGTCTCCGGCGATCTTGGGCGGGACCATGGCCGCCAGCTCGGCGACCTGCGAAGGAGCGTCGGACCGCCGCAACAGCTTCCCATGGCTGGACCAGGCGAGCACGCCCCGCTTCTGCGCCTTCGAGCACTCCGTCCGCACGTCCGGCAGCGCGGACGCCGGATCGGCCAGCCCGGCTGCCACGGTCTCGACGCACGCCCGATCCCAGTCGAAACGACGCACGAGGAGTTGCCGGATTGGCAAGTGCGGCTGGAGCAGTGCGGCGACCGTGGCACACGACTCGCCGATTTCGATGTGCCGGCAGGCCTCGCGCCAGACGTCGAGAAGTAGGGCTCGAAACTGCTCCAAGGGCAACCTCCTTGACTATGCAACGGAAATTCTATCACATTTCACGGCTATTGCCTACTATATTTCACAGGTACGCCCTGATCGCAGGCGGTCATTCCCATCTCCGACGATGCCGTTTCCTGGTCTAGGACGGCCTTTCCGGGCCGTCTTCCCCGGCGGTTTCTTGACGCCCTGGAAGGGCTGTCCTACAGGAAACGCCGAATTCCGTTCTGGGGGCCACGGAGTCACGCGACAGACAATGGATGCACCTCGCGTGCCGACCATTCCAGTTATGCGCCGGGGGCATACGAATTGCTCTGGTCTGCTTCCAGGGAAACCCTACGCGAAGGATGAGCAAACCGGCCTGTCCCCCCAATGGAGGTAGAGGAGAGTGTAATGGCTGTGAAGTTACGGGAGTCGTTGCTTTGGATCGCGGTGGCATGGGCAGGGATGTGTCTGCTGATGGGTTGCCGTCCGTCGGAGACTGGCCAATCCACTCCGCCCGATGTGTCGAAGCAAACGTCGGTGGACCTGTTGAACGTCTCGTATGACCCCACGCGCGAGTTGTACGTGGAGTTCAATCGCGAGTTCGGCAAATACTGGAAGGAGAAGACGGGCCAAGAGGTTTCGATCCGGATGTCGCACGGGGGCTCGGGCAAGCAGGCCCGATCGGTGATCGACGGCCTGGAGGCCGACGTGGTCACGTTGGCCCTAGCCTTCGACATCGACTCGATCGTCAAGCACGGGCAGCTTATTGCCGGGAACTGGCAGGAGCGTTTGCCGCACAAGAGCGCCCCGTACACGTCGACGATCGTCTTTCTGGTTCGCAAGGGCAATCCGAAGGGGATCGAGGATTGGGATGATCTGATCAAGCCGGGGGTGTCGGTCATTACGCCGCACCCGAAGACCTCGGGCGGGGCCCGCTGGAATTACTTGGCAGCGTGGGGATTCGCTTTGAAGCGGGAGTTGGGCGACCTGGCCAAGCTCCACGAGCCGAAACAGGCCGACGCCGTGGCCAAGGCCCAGGCCAAGGCCCGCGAGTTCGTCGCCGAGCTGTTCCGCCGCGTTCCGGTGCTCGACTCGGGGGCCCGGGGCTCGACCATGACGTTTGTGCAGCGCGGCATGGGCGATGCCCTGTTGGCCTGGGAGAACGAGGCATTCCTGGCGGTCCGCGAGATGGCCAAGGATGAGTTCGAGATTGTGGTGCCGTCGGTGAGCATTCTTGCCGAGCCGTCGGTCGCGCTCGTGGATCGCGTGGTCGACAAGCGGGGCACGCGTCAGGTGGCGGAGGCTTACCTCGAGTACCTCTACTCCCCGGTCGGACAGACCGCGGCTGCCAAGCATTACTACCGCCCCCGCGATCTCAAGGCAGTTCCGGAAGAGTGTGCCAAGCGGTTTCCCAAGGTGGAGTTGTTTACTGTGGACGAAGTGTTTGGCGGCTGGAACAAGGCGCAAGCGGAGCACTTCGACGATGGCCGCGTGTTCGACCAGATCAGTAAGCGCGGCCCGTGAGGCCCCATGGAGCAATCAGCCGGCGATTCGGCCCTATGCGGCAAGTGACATGTGGCACAGCCGCCCTCGGCTGTGCCCGGAGCGGCGGTTCTTCCCGGATCGCCCAGCCGAGGGCGGCTGGGCCACAGAGCTCCCGCTGTTCGACGGAGGTGCGACGTGTCTGCGATCCTGAAGCGACACAGCGTGTTGCCCGGCTTCGGCTTGACGCTGGGGTTCACGCTTTCGTACCTCAGCCTCGTGGTACTCATTCCCCTGGCGGCCCTGTTTCTGAAGTCGGCCGGCACCGACACGAAGGAACTGTGGGCCGCCGTGACCGACGAGCGCGTCATGGCGTCGTACCGGCTCAGCTTTGGGGCTTCGTTTCTCGGGGCCCTGGTAAACGCGATCTTCGGGCTGATCGTGGCCTGGGTCCTGGTTCGCTACACGTTTCCGGGAAAGCGGGTGGTGGATGCGATCGTGGATCTGCCGTTTGCCTTGCCGACGGCCGTGTCGGGCATTACGCTCACCACCCTGTACGCGCCGAACGGCTGGATCGGGAAGTGGCTGGCCGGGTTTGGGATCCCGGTGGCCTACACGCCGCTCGGCGTGACCGTGGCGTTGATCTTCATTGGACTGCCGTTTGTGGTTCGCACCTTGCAGCCGGCGTTGGAAGACCTGGAGCCGGAAATCGAAGAAGCGGCCGCAAGCCTTGGGGCCGGTCGGGGGCAGACGTTTTGGCGGGTCATCTTGCCGACGATCCTGCCCGCCCTGTTGACCGGATTCGCCCTGGCTTTCGCCCGCGGCTTGGGAGAGTACGGCTCCGTGGTCTTCATCTCGGGGAACATCTCGATGAAGACGGAGATTGCGCCGTTGCTGATCGTGACCAAGCTGGAACAGTACGACGTCGTCGGGGCCAGCGCGATCGCGGTGGTGATGCTCGGCGCGTCGTTCGTGCTGTTGTTGGTGATCAATTTGTTGCAGTGGTGGAGCCGGCGGCACGAGGCGTAGGACGGCGGCGGAGAGTGAGGGGGGAGGAGTTGGGGGGGAGGGTCCAGGGTTCCCGTGGAACGTTGACGGGAGGTTCTGATCCCCGATCCCCGACCCCTCACCCCCGGCCCCTCTCCCGCGGACGGGAGAAGGGAGGAGAGAAGCGGATGTCGACGGCCAGCGTGGTTCATAGCGTGCCTGCGATCCAGGCCCGGTCGACTGCGGCGACCGCGGAGCCGGCGGTGGTGCGCTGGGCGCTGATCGCCGTTTCGCTCGGCTTTTTGGGGCTCTTTTTGGTGATCCCGCTGGCCGCGGTGTTTGCGCAGGCGTTTGAGAAAGGGATCGGGCTGTACTTCCAATCGCTGGTCGATACCGACGCCTTGGCGGCGATTCGCCTCACGCTGCTGGTGGCCCTGGTGGCGGTGCCGCTGAACACGGTCTTCGGGGTCGCCGCGGCCTGGGCAATCAGCAAGTTCGAGTTCGTCGGGAAGAACCTGCTGATCACGCTGATCGATCTGCCCTTCAGCATCTCCCCGGTGGTTTCGGGGCTGGTGTTCGTGCTCCTCTTCGGGCGCGAGGGGTGGCTGGGGGCGTGGCTTGCGGCCCATAATCTGCACGTGATTTTCGCCGTGCCGGGCATCGTCATCGCCACGGTATTCGTCACCTTCCCCTTCGTGGCCCGCGAGCTGATCCCGCTCATGCAGGCCCAGGGAGGCGAAGAGGAAGAGGCCGCCCGGCTGTTGGGGGCCAGCGGCTGGCAGACCTTCTGGCACGTCACCCTGCCGAACATCAAGTGGGGGCTCCTCTACGGCATTATCTTGTGCAACGGCCGGGCCATGGGCGAGTTCGGCGCGGTGTCGGTCGTGTCGGGCCACATCCGCGGGCACACCAACACCATGCCGCTGCACGTGGAGATCCTCTACAACGAGTACAACGTGGCGGCGGCGTTCGCCGTGGCCTCGCTCCTGGCGGCCCTGGCCCTGGTGACCCTGGTCCTCAAGTCGATGCTCCAGTGGAAGGTGGCGCGGCAACTGGCGCAGGCAGGCGAACTCCAGACTTCCGAAGTCTCGGAGACTTCGGAAGTTTTCAGAGAGGCGACTAACTCAGGACCCGCGAGAGGCTCCCGGAGGCTAACATGAGCATCCAGGTCGAGAACATCAGCAAGACGTTCGGCCAGTTCGTGGCCTTGAAGGACGTCAGCCTCAGCGTGGCCACGGGCGAATTAGTGGCCCTGCTCGGCCCTTCCGGCTCCGGCAAGACCACGCTCCTCAGGATCATCGCCGGCCTGGAGACGCCCGATGCCGGCAGCGGCCCGATCCGCTTCCAGGACGAGGATGTGGCCGGGCGCGGCGTCGGGGCCCGGCAGGTCGGCTTCGTGTTTCAGCACTACGCCCTGTTCCGCCACATGACCGTTTTTCAGAACGTGGCCTTCGGGCTCCGTGTGCGCCCGTGGCGCTCCCGACCCTCCAAGGCGGCGATCCATCAGAAGGTCTCGCGGCTCCTCCAACTGGTGCAACTGGAGACGTTCGCCAACCGCTACCCGAACCAGCTTTCCGGCGGGCAGCGGCAGCGCGTGGCCTTGGCCCGGGCGTTGGCCATCGAGCCCAAGGTCCTCTTGTTGGACGAGCCCTTCGGGGCCCTCGACGCCAAGGTCCGCAAGGAGCTCCGCCAATGGCTCCGCCGGCTCCACGACGAGATCCACATCACCAGCGTCTTCGTGACCCACGACCAGGACGAGGCCCTCGAGCTGGCCGACCGCGTGGTCGTCATGGACCGGGGCCGCATCGAGCAGGTCGGCACGCCCGACGAGGTGTTCCACTCGCCGGCCACGGAGTTTGTCACCACGTTCCTCGGGCAGGTGAACATCTTCCACGGGCGCGTGGAGGACGGCAAGGTCCATTTCGCCACGCTCTCGTGGGAATCGCCGGAGCACGCCGAGATGCCTTCCCAGCCGGTGCGGGTCTTCGTGCGGCCGCACGATTTCGAGATTGAGACCCATCGCAACGGGGCGCCGTCGTTCCGCGCGACGGTGTTCCGCGTCCACTCCGCCGGCCCGAACGCCCGCCTGGAACTGGTGGCCGAATCGGGCGAGCAGCTTTGGGCGGAGATGCCGCTGGACCACTACCGCGACCGCGGCATTGGGCCCGGCAGTGCGGTCTTCCTCACCCCCCGCGACGTGAAGGTCTTTGCCGACGGGGAATCGCCCTCCGAGTGAGCCTCCAGACGTTGCTTTCCTGCGAATCCACCACGGCGACAGGGAGGGCACGGAGCGGAGGAACCGTTGTACACTCCGATCTTTACATGCCACGCGGGCCGATTGAAGGTTGCGGTCAACCGGTGGTCGGGTGGCGGCGGATGATGCCAGCTCATCCTTGTGTGGAGTCCTCCTCCTTCCTGGATCTCTCCGTACCCTCCTTGTCGTCGTGCGCGGAGGCGAAGGCAAGAAGCGTGGCGGCCAGCAGATCTTGCCTAGGTCCCGGGCACGTCTCTGGCCCGTAAGATGGGCGGCCAACCTACTTCACACTATCGGCTGGTATTTAGGGGTTTAGCGGTTTGTCCGTCGTTGGCGGGAGAAAGTCCGCCGGAGGCAAACGCGACGCATGTTGCCTAAATTTCGGGCCAGCTCACAACGACTCGATCGCCGGGAGAAGCTTGGATGGCCGCAGCCGCGCTCCCGCCCACGACGGCCAGCTCCAGGTGCCCGCTCGATCCGACCAGGGCGACGAGGGTCCCGGGGGCCGAGTCGCCGTAGGTTCGCGACAGGCCGGTTGCGAGATGGCCGCGGCAGAAGACCCGCGCCTGCGCCGTGCCGGCGGGGCCCGGAAGGGCGTCCGCCCTGATGTCGGTCACGAGATTGCCGAACGAATCGACCAGCAGCACCGACCCTTCGATCCGGCCGGGGCCAAGCCGGACGTCCGGCCAGTCGAGCATCGTGAGCCGCTCCAGGGGCATGCCCAGGTGATCGGGGTCCAATCCGAGGCTGAGCCGGGCGGCCACCGGGGCAAGGATGTCGCGCCCGTGAAACGTCGCCGAGACGGGCGCAATCCAGTAGTCCGGCTCGGTGAGCCGAACGATCTTGGCCGGCGGGGTGCGCCGGGCCAACCGGCTCAAGAGCCCGTTGTCCGGGGCCACGTAACTCTGCCGGCCGATCCGCGCGAACACCGGCGCGCGATCCGTGCCCACCCCCGGGTCAATCACCGCCACGTGCACCGTGCCGCCGGGAAACCGATCGCTCACCTCGTCGAGCACGATGGCCGCATAGCGAATGTCCTGGGCAGGCACCTCGTGGGTGATGTCGACCAGCGTGACCGCCGGATTCAGCGACAGGATCACCCCCTTCATCGCCGCCACGTAAGGGCTGCCGCTGCCGAAATCGGTGGTCAGGGTGATGACGGGCATGGAGTTGGGAGTTGGGGCACGGAGTTCGCCAGTATCGTTTAGCGGCCGGACTTGTCCGGCGCGAATCAACTTCATCCTTCCTCACATCCCCTTCACCAACTCCAGGCAAATCTCGCGGAACCGGTTGGCGTTGACGTTCGGGTTCCTCCGCTTGGCCTGCCCGATGAGCCAGCCGGCGGCCTTGAGGTTGCCCTGCTTCAGGTCGGCCATCACCTTCGGATTCGACTGGAGGAGCTCGCGCCCGAGGGCGACCAGCTCGGTTTCATCGACCTGCGCGATGCCCATGGCCTGCATCGCCTCGTCGGCCGACTTGCCCGAGGCGACCATTTCGGCTAGTACCTCCCGGGCCCGGGTCGTCTCGATCTGTCCGGCCATGGCCTTGGCCACGAGTTCGGCCAACCGGTCCGCCGAGACGGGGAACTGGTGGATGCCGATCTGCCGCTCGTTGAGGGTGCGGAGAACGTCCTGCTGGATCCAGTTGCTCGCCACCTTGCCGTCGCCGCAGCGGTCGGCCAGCTCGGCGTAGTAATCGACCAGGGCCCGGCCTTGGTTGACGATCACGTCGCTGTCGTACGGAGTGATGCCGTAGGTGGTTTCGAGCCGCGAGCGGATGGCCGCCGGCAGTTCGCCGAGCGACTGGCGGATGGTCTCGACCTCCTCGTCGGTGACGGTGACGGGCACGAGGTCCGGGTCGGGGAAGTAGCGGTAGTCGCTCGATTCCTCCTTAGACCGCTGCGGCCAGGTGATGCCTTGCGTCTCGTCCCAGCCGCGGGTCGACTTGGGGACCTCGCCGAGCCGCTTCCGCGCGCGGAGCCAGTCGTCGTACTGGCGCTGGGCCTCGAAGGCGAGGGCCCGCTCCACGGCGCGGAAGCTGTTCATGTTTTTCACTTCCACGATCGGCGTGGCCACCGTACCCTGGGGCGTGGCGACGTGGAGGTTGATGTTGGCGTCGACCCGCAGACTCCCTTCCTGCATGTTGCAATCGGAAACGCCCAGGTAGTTCAAGAGCAGCTTGAGCTCGGTGAGATACGCCTTGGCCTCGGCCGGGGAGCGGAGGTCGGGCTGGCTGACGATCTCCAACAGCGGCGTGCCGGCCCGGTTCAGGTCGATCCGGCTGTCGGCCTTGCCCGACTCCTCGTCGTGCATGCTCTTGCCCGCGTCTTCTTCGAGGTGGACGCGGATAATGCCCACCCTCTTGGGCTCGACCCGGCCCTTGGGATCGGCGATCCGCAGGAAGCCATCGTGGCTCAGCGGCAGATCGTACTGGCTGATCTGGTAGCCCTTGGGCAGATCGGGATAGTAGTAGTTCTTCCGGTCCCACTTGGTGAACCGGGCGATCTGGCAGTTCAACGCCAGCGCGGCCTTCACCGCCAGGGAATAAGCCTTGCGGTTCATCACCGGCAGGGTGCCAGGCATGCCGATGCACACCGGGCAGGTGAGCGTGTTGGGCGGCTCGCCGAACTTCGTCGAACAACCGCAAAACATCTTGCTCTCGGTCAGGAGCTGCACGTGCACCTCCAGGCCGATGACGATTTCGTAAGGATGGACCTGCTCAGCGGAAGAGGACAACGTCTTACTCCTCGGCAGTGCGAATGTACTACTCGTGGCCGGGACTCATTTGGGTTTGAGCCTTGCCTTCTTCGCGATCTTCTCGGCCACGGCGCGAAAGTCTTTGTAAGCGTCGGCTACCGCGGCGGTGTGTGCGCCCAGTGCGCCGTCGGCAGGTTTCAGGAAGAACATTGGTTTTCGGGCTTCCTGAGCCAGGGGCATGAGGCTGCGATAGTCTCGCAACTTGGCGATGCAATTGGGGTCGTTGTCGATCGTGGCGGATGTCGTTCCCGACTTACCCAGCACTGCTTCGAGATAAGTGGAGGGGATGCGTGCCATCCACCGCTCGAACGCATGGACCGGCCGGTCGAGTCGAATCGAATGTCGAAGGACCACGTAACCCAGCGGTTGGATGTTACCGGGCGGGAGTCTCAAGTCTTCAACAGGGTTCTTGGCGAGGCGCTCTTGCCATCCCGCTCGCCAGCGGCGCAGCGCAGGGCCGAGGTTTCGAAGCCCTTGCAGTGAGAATAGATCGGGCCCCAGCGGGATGACGACGTAGTCGGATGCGATGAGGGCGGTACGGTTGATCGCCCCGAGATTGGGCCCGAGGTCGATCAGAATCACGTCGGCCTGGTGACTCTCGGCAGCCCTCTGGAGGATTCGCCAAAACGCAGAGATGACGCGGAAGGACCGTTCATCACGATCCAGGCACTTAGGCCATACCTCCGAGAGCTGGTCCTCAAACGTGGATAGCTCCATGTCGCCAACGATTAGTCCAAGTTTCTCATTGATCATCTCGATGTGAGGATCGGCAACATCGCCGACGCCGCGTTTGAGCGGTTGGATCGCGCCAAACACGGTCAAGGGATGATCGTCGAGCGGAATGAGTTCTTCGAGACGATCTTCATCAAGGAAGGCTGCCGTAAGGTTCGATTGCGGGTCGAGATCTGCGGCAATGACTCGAAATCCCCGGTCGGCAAGCATCCAGGAAACGTGATAAACCATCGACGTTTTGCCGACGCCGCCCTTGTTATTGAAGAATGCAATGACCGGGGTGCTCATGGCCGCCTCCTAAGAACTACGGCGACGTGAGCATCTTCGACCTGGAACTCCGGCGCGGGATTGCCGTTTGTCGCCATTGCTTGCCGGGCCATAGCGATTCCCATCCCGAAACGCTGGACATAACCCAAGTCCTTCATCACGGCGGCAAGGTTCGGGTTCCGGTAGTCATACGCGCCGGCTGCTCCAAAATTACCCCGGGTCACTTGGCCGTAGGGACCGCCGGGATTCTGGACCTCAACCCGGTCACGAAACCAATAGAGTCGAACGGGCGCGTTGGTGTTTTCGTAGGAGCGGTGCAGGATCGCATTACGGACGATCTGTTGGAGCGCCACGAGGGGATAATCCGGCCGCTGCACCTCAATCGGCCCCGACGTGAAGTCTACCGTGGCCTGAATGTTGATCTTCAGCAGTTCATCCAGCTCCGCGAGGATGTCCGAAAGCGGTCCGCGCAGTTCGCGGGCTGATTGCACCGGGTCCGTGAGGGCAGTCCCATCAATTCGGACGAATTGGGTATAGTCGCCGGGTATCCAGTCCGTGGGACTCTTCCCAACCGCAAGCAACCCCAGCACGGTTGGACACACCGGTGGCCCGGGATGAGCGAACCTCGCCGCCAGAAGCTGATGCTCAACATCCCGCTCATTCTGTTCCAGGACTTCATTCGATACGGCCGCGGGCACGTATACTCGCTGAAACAGCAATTCGTCCAGGGCTTCCATCGGCGTAGACGATAGCGGGCGAATATCCGCCGGAATGTCTCGAAACCGGCGTTTCTCGTTGAGCCGCCTTTCGTCGTCGGGACTCGCAATGCCTCGGCGTGGGCCGACGCGGATCCACACCGTCCCTTTGAATCGAACTGGCGGGGAGTCTGACGGCTGGACAATCACGACTCCCATGTCGAAACCTCTCAGTGTCCGCTTCTGAACGGTCATCGACGGCATCGGGAGGATATTCCCGTCCGAACGCATATTGGAAAGGGTAATCAACAACTGATCGGTAATCGGCAGACCTACGCCTTCTCCACGATCACTTGCACCGATGAAAAGCACACCCGGCTGCCGATAGTCCGGAAGATCGTTGGCGAAAGCGCAGATCGCCTGTCGAATCTTGTCGCCATCAGAGATTGACTCCTTCCGTTCCGCCCGGTCCGACTCCAGATCGCTCAGTAGCGATTCTAGTTCCTGATCCGTCATCGTAATGCTCCCGCCCATGTCTCTGTCTCCTAACACACGGGACCGAATCAGTTGAACGTGGGCTTGCGCGTGTGCCAATCGGTCGCTTGCTGGAACATGTGGGCCCCGCGCAAAAGGCGGTCTTCTTGAAAGGGCGGGGCTTGCAGGTGAAGGCCGATGGGCAGCCCTGCGGAACTGAAGCCGCACGGGATCGAGATACCGCCGATGCCCGCGAGGTTCGTGGCTACCGTGTAGAGGTCGAAGAGGTACATGGCCAGCGGGTCGTCGATCCGCTCGCCGATCTTGAACGCGGGAGCGGGAGCGACCGGGCCGGCGATCAGGTCGACCTGCTCGAACGCACGGTCGAAGTCCTGCCGGATCAGGCGCCGCACCTTGAGGGCCTTGAGATAATAGGCGTCGTAGTAGCCGGCGCTCAGGGCGTAGGTGCCGAGCATGATGCGGCGTTTCACTTCCGGCCCGAAACCTTCGGCCCGCGTGCGCCGGTACATGCGGATCAAGGCGTTGTCGAGCGCGGCCAGGGCGGCTTCGTCGCCAACGGCTTGGAGGTTCTTTCGCTGCTGGTCCAGCTCGGCGGCCATGGCGCGCTCGTCGGTCCGATAGCCGTAGTGGACGCCGTCGTAGCGAGCCAGATTGCTCGATGCCTCGCATGGGGCGATCACGTAGTACGTGGCTACGGCGTAGCGGCTGTGCGGCAATGAAATGTCGCGCACCGTGGCCCCGAGCGACTGGTATACGCGCACCGCCTCGCGCACTGCGGCCTCAACCTCGCCGTCGAGCCCTTTGCCGAAATGCTCGCGCACCAGTCCAATGCGCAAGTTCTTGAACGGCTGCCGGACCGTTTCGCAATAGCGCGGCACGGCAAGATCGAT
>Ga0172371_10005119_pt1 | contig 19555 bp, 13 predicted proteins | sample Lak12m_FD_114543 | JGI IMG/M metagenome (GOLD analysis project Ga0172371, IMG submission 114543) | Freshwater microbial communities from Kabuno Bay, South-Kivu, Congo - kab_022012_12m | ecosystem: Environmental > Aquatic > Freshwater > Lake | place: Democratic Republic of the Congo: South-Kivu... | reverse complement strand
GCTCGCGGCCACCCGGTAGCGCGCCAGGGTCCCGGCCAGTTGGGGCAGTTCGCGGCTGACGGCATCGTCGTAGCGCCGGCCGTTGAGGAGGACGTCGCCGTTGGCGGTGACTTCGATGATCTGTTCATCGGGCATGTCGACGGTCTGCGCCTGCTGGACCATGCCCGGCAGGCGGATGCCGAGGTCGGCCTCAGACTTCATGAGGCTGGCAGTGCTCATGAAGTAGACCAGAAGGAGGAAGGTCATGTCGATCATGGGCGTGATGTCCAGATCGGCGTCCTCCATTTCCGGCGGATGGATCTTCACGGTGCCGCCTCCCTGGTGGCGGTCTGCTGCAGCGCATCGGCTCCGGGCTGGAAGACGCCGAAGATGAAGTCATCGACCCCGGCCTCGGCCAGGGCGTTCATCACCTTCTTGACGTCGGCGTGGCGGGTCTCGGCGTCGGCCCGCAGGTAGAGCTTCAGGTTGGGTTGTTCCTGCAGGCGCGCGTGCACGGCGTCGGCCAGATCGGGCAGGGCGATGGCCTGACTGCCGCTGAACAGGGCGCCATCCTTCTGCAGGTTTACCACCCAGCGTTCAGGACGGTCCTTGGGCACCGCAGCCTTGCTGGCGGTAGGAATCTCCAGCGGGATGCTCTGGGTCAGGCTGATATGGGAGGCGCACATGAAGAAGATGAGCAGCAGGAACACCATGTCGATCATGGGTGCCATCATCATCTTCGGCTCGTCCATCTCTGGCAGCGGGGCGTTCATCGGCAGCGTGCCTCCTGGCCGCGGCGGCAGGGCGGGGACGGGTCACCTCCCCGTCTCATTCCCGCGGGCTGCCTCGACCAGGCTGTGAGCCATGTTCCCCAGGATGCGGTTCATCTGGGAGACGTTGGCGATGTAACGGCTCTTGAGGAAGAAGTAGGCGAACAACGCCGGGATGGCCACCAGCAGACCGGCCGCGGTGGTGATCATGGCCTCGCCGATGTTGCTGGCCAGGAGCTCGGGTTTGCCCATGCCCCCGAGGCCGATCTTGTTGAAGGCTTTGATCATGCCGCTGACCGTTCCGAGCAGGCCCCACATGGGGGCGCTCTGGGCGATGATGGAGATGTAGTTGATGGGCCGCATGCCGGAGGTGATTTCCTGGACGGACGCCTCCTCCATGGCCTTCTCCATGCTATCCACGTCGAGGACGCCGCTGCTGACCCGCTCGAGGCCTGCATGGAGTGTATTGGTCAGCAGGCACGGGTTGCCGGCGCAGAGGCTCTTGGCGGCGTCGAGGTGCTGCTTGCCCAGTTCCTCCTGGATCTGGGGCACGAGGCCGAGGGCCAGCATCCTGGGCGGGGTGAACATGACAAAGCCATAGACGATCAGGCCCAGCGCGATGACGGACTCGATGCCGATGGGGTACATGCACCAGCCGCCGACCACCCACATGTCCCAGAGGGTCCAGTTGCGCCCCATGGTCGCGGTCTCGGTCACGGCGGTCGCGGTGGGGGCAGCGTCCTGCCCCACGACATACCACACCCCCGACAGCAGGACGGTCATCGCCACCCACATCCCTCGGCGGTTCATGGCTTCGGTGTCTCCTGGTTGGGTCTCTTCTGGTCCGCGGCCGCCGGAGCCGTGCCAGGCGGGTCCATTGGCTTCACCCCCGCGGCCGGTGGGGCACCTCCCGGGGGGCTGTTCGCCGGGCGCTCCGCCGGCGCCGGGTTCAGCAGGGCGAGGACCTTGGCATTGACGTCCTCGTCCAAGCCGAAGAAGACCGTCTGCGCCGCGGCGGTCTCCGGGGCCTTGGTGCGTCCGGCCTCCATGAGGGCGGTCAGGGCCCGGCGGGCGGCGGCCTCCCAGTGGGTCCCGGGGAAGAGCTGGGCGACCTCGTAGTAGACGTCCCGGGCACGGTACCAGTCATCCCGGCGGGCATAGCAGTGGGCCGCCAGGAGCAGCGAGGTAGGAAAGGTCCCGAGGTCCTTGTCCTCGAACGTGAGCCCCCGGATGGCCGCTTCGAGGGCCTCCTCGAGGCGGTCCTGCGCGTTGAGGACCTCCGCCCGGGCCAGCGAATAGAGCCCGCACAGGTTGTCCCCGTCATCCGGCTCCGACAGGCTTCCCAGCAGCTCGGCGGCCTCCGGGGTCCGGCGCAGGCCGACCAGGCTGACCACGGCCAGCATCCTGGCCTCGTCGGCATGCTCGCTCCATTCGGCGACCATAGCCGCCTTGACAAGGGCGTACGCATAAAGGTACTCCTTCTCGGCGATGGCCCGCTCCTGGGGCTCGAAATGGCAGCCGACCTTCTGCTCTGCCGCGACCAGGAAGTAGACGCCCGCGCGCAGGACATAGGGCAGGGCGTTGTTGTCCTTGATGTCCAGGAAGGGCAGGGCGGGCGCCACGGCCCCCCCCAACAACCCCGCCGCCGTGGCGAAGTCACCGGCTCGGCGGGCCTTGGCGATGGCCGCCTTGTCGATGGCCAGGCCGAGGCGGATGCTGGTGATGTCGCCGGGGGTCACCGCACTGACGACCTGAGCGGACTCGGCGAAGTGGTAGACGACCTTGCCGTCCTTGCGGCCGACGAGGACGACCTTCTGGAGCGGCCGGTCGCCGATCCTGAGGCGGGCCTCGACGCCCTGGGGCTTCGGCGGGGCGGCGGGGGCTGCGGTCTCAGGGGCGGCGAGTGCGGCCGAGGCGCAGAGGGCGGTCACGGTCGTGAGGGAGGCGATGGCCCAGCGCCAGGTCATGGGGCTGTCCTCCGTTCGAACCGGCCCATGAGCTCCTTCGCCTCGGCGCCCTCCGGCGCGGCAGCGAGCTCGGGGTCGGCGAGCATCTCGGCGAGGGTCTCCCGCGCCTTGGCGTCATCCTGGAGCTGGAGCAGGCAGCGGGCCCGTGCCAGGTAGGCCTTGGCGCACCAGTCACGGTAGTTGCCGTAGAGCACGTAGATGCGCTCGTAGAAGGCCGTCGCCACCGCGAACTGGCGCTGCAGCCGGGCGCACTCGCCGCGCCCGTAGAGCGCCTCCGGCCAAAGCGGGCCACGCCATTCGCGGACGCCCAGGGCATCTTTGAAGCAACGGTCGGCATCGCCGTACCGGCGCTGCTGGAGGTAGAGGTCGCCGAGCCTGACCAGGGCCCGGCCCGCCTCGGGCGAGGTGGCGAAGACTTCGCGTACCGTCTTGTACTGCTCCTCGGCGGCGGCGTAGTCCTGGCGTTCCCTAGCCTGTTCGGCGAGGACCATGCGCGCCGGGAGCACGGCGTCCGTCTCCGGGAAGGCCTGAACGATCTGCCGGGCGGCCAACTCGGCCAGCTCGGGGTGGCCCTGCTTGGGGGCCTCGGCCAGGAGGAACTCGAGGACCCCCTGGGAGGCCTGCGGGATGACGTCCTCGCGCAGCAGGGCTGCCAGGATGATCTCGCGGGCCTTGTCGGTGATCTCAGGACTGTAGAGGAAGACCCGCTCCAGCCGCAACTGCAGGGCCAGGCACGATTCCTGACGGGCCTTGATCAGCCGTTCCCCGAGCTGTCGCCAGGCCTCCTTGGCAACCACAGGCGGCAGCGTCTTGCTGCGGCTGACCCACTCTTCGAGGATGAGGTCAACGCCCATGGCCTGGGGGTCGCGGCCGTAGCGGTCCACGGCGTCCAGGAGGTAGGTCATGGCCTCCGGCTGCAGACCCTGCTGCCAGAGCCCGCGGGCGAGCCAGTAGACCGCCAAGGGCACGTTGGACCCATCCCGTTGCCGGTCGATGTAGGCGCGGAAGTGGGTCACGAGGCCGGCGAAATCCTGCAGATCGGCCAGCATCTCGCCGGCGCGGAAACAGCAGTAGTTATAGAGCTCGATGTTGAGCTTCCCGTCCACGGCCTGGCGGTAGAAGCCCACGGCCGGCTGCAGTTGGCCTTGGGCGGCAGCCCTATCCGCCATCATCATGAAGACCTCTCCGGCCAGGTCGCTCTGCGGCCGCCGGGCGACGAACTCGGCGAAGTGACGACCGGCCTCATCGAACCGGCTCAGGCCATACTCGCAGACCGCGCGCCGGTACTCGACGTCCTCCAGGTAGGGACTCTGAGGGAACTGCTCGGCATAGCCCTCGAACAGGCGCAGCGCGTCCTCGTAGGAGCGGCTGAACAGCAGGGCCATCCCCAGCCAGTAGGTCGACTCCTCGACGCGGTCGTGGGTCGGGAAGCGGGCCTGCAGTTGCTTGAGCCAGCGCACGGCATCGGCGAACTCCTCTTCCATGAAGGAGGCGTAGCCAAGCAGGAAGAGGCACTCGGCGGCGTTCTCATGCTCGGGATGGACGCGGAGGGCCTCGTCCAGCACCGCCAGGGTCCTGGGCCAGTCTTTGAGGGTCCCGTACATCTGGGCCACCGCCAGAGACACGGTGTCGTAGAAGGCTCCCTTGGGGTAGGCCTTCATGTAGTCGAGGCCGAGCTCGACAGCGCGGTCCCAGGGCTTGAGCTGAGTCGAGCAGTGGAAGGCCAGGTAAAGCGGTTCCTCGGCCTGCTCCGGAGGCAGTTGGCTGCGCAGTTCGAGGAACAGCGCGCGGGCTTCACGGTAGCGCCGGATCTCCATGTAGGAGCGCGCGATACGGTGGCGCAGCTCGGTCTCGTAGTCCGGCAGTTGCGACAGCGCCTTGAGCTCGGCCTCGGCTTCGCTGAAGGCATCCTGGGCCCGGAGCAGCTCCCGGTAGGCACCGGGCTCTTCGCGGAGGTCGGCGACGTCCTCCTTGAGGTCCCGGACCAGGCGCCGGGTGCGCGACTCGATCTCGGCCCGGGGGTAGACGAGGCGGTAGACCCACAGGGCATCGCGGTAGCGCTCGTCCGCAAACAGCGCATCGCCGGCCTCCAGAGCGGCCACACTGAAGGCGACGCTGCGGGCGGCCGGGGAGTCGCCTTGCAGGAGATAGGGGACCAGGCGGTACACCTCGTCCAGGCGGAGTTCCTTGAGGTAGGCCGTACCGATCAGGGTGGCGGCCCAGTTGGCCCGGGTCTCGTCCGGGGCGAGACGGTAGACCTCCCGGAGGAGGGCGATGGCCCCATTCCAGTCCTCCTTCGCCAGGCGGCAGCGGGCCATGGAGCAGAGGATGTCGGTCGTCCAGTCGTCGTTGTACTCGTAGCTCCGGCGGGCGGTTTCATACTGCTGGATTGCCGGGTCCAGTTGGCTGGAGAAGCGCAGGCCGTCACCGAGGAACACGGCCGCCGCCGCGGCATGGGAGCCGTTGCGGTACTTGCCGAGGTACTCCTCGAACGCCTTCCCCGACTCGGCGAAGCTGCCGGTGAGGTAGTGGCAGAGCCCGAGTTGGAAGCGGAACTGCTCCAGGTCCCGCTGCAGGCCCGCCTGGCGGCTGTCCTTGAACCACTCGAGCAACTGCTGGAGGAGCGGCACGGCCTGGTCGTAGGCGCCGGCATTCAAGGCCTTGCGGAGCTGGTCCCGGGTCTCACGCGGGGCCGCATCGGCCGGCGGGCCGGCAGCCCGGACGCAGACCCCCAACAGCAGCAGCCCGCAGAGGGCCCGATGCCCGCAGAAAAGTGCCATCAGGGCGCGTCCAGACGGGCCGCGGCGCTGTGCGTGTTCAGTGGTCGTGGTCGAGAGCATCCCGGCCTTCGGGTCTGTGGTTCCAGCGCCTGGGCACAGAGCCGCTCGACTCACGCTCGAAGGGCCCTCTGGCGGCGCGGCATAGGATAGGCGGTCGGGACAACAGCGTCAACCGCAGCCAGGCCGGGAACGTTCGCCCCATCTGCGGGGCCGGTCAGGGCAGGTCTGGCGCCAGCGCCACCCAGCCGCCATCAGCCTCGTAGGCCGAACGGTACATGGCATCGAGGATAGACTGGCTTCGCCGTCCTTGGCGACCGGAGCACGTGAGGGCAGCCCCGGAACGGATGGCGGCGGCCATGTTGTCGGCGGCATTCCGCCACGCCGGTTGGAGCGGCTCCGGGGACTGGTCAGACCACGCGCCCTCCAGAAAGCGGCGCTCGATCGGCTTCTCAAAGGGCCCCCCTTCCACCCGGAAGTAGGCCCCGGCAGCCCCGGTCAGCTCCATCCGCGCGAACCAGGTCTGCTGCGGGTAACAGGTGGTCCCGGTGAAGGTGACCATCATGCCGTCGGCGTACTCCCAGATGGCGGTGCCGTAGTCCTCGGCCTCGATGGCGTGGTTCTGTGTGCGCAGGCAGCAGCGGACGCGGGCGGGTAGGCCCAGGACGAAGGCGAACTCGTCGATGTGGTGAATGGACTGGTTGGAGAGGACGCCACCGCCGTCCCAGCGCCGGGTCCCGCGCCAGCCGCCATTGCTCCGGAAGTAGTCCATGTCACGCAGGATCTTCAGCTCGAACGAGCCGCTGAAGAGCCGGCCGAAGCGGGCCTGGGCGACATCCTGGCGGAGGGTCACGAGGTCGGCCTGGAAACGGCGGTCGAAGTCGACCGCGAGGAGGAGGCCCTTTTTCTCGGCCTTGCGGATCATGGCATCGCAGGCTGCGAGGCTGGCATCCATCGGCTTGGTGGTGATGACGTGCTTGCCGGCCGCCAGGGCCTGCTGGGCGATCTCTCCATGTCGGCCGGTCTCGGTCATGACGTAGATGACCTCGACGGCCTCGTCCTCGAGCCAGCGGCGCAGGTCGGTATTCCAGGGGACGTGGCAGGCCTCGCCGGTGCGCTTGGCCCTGGCCTCGACCAGGTCGCAGACGCCGACGAGCCGGGTCCCGGGGGTCTGGGTAATCGACCTGGCGCGGTTGTGCCCCATGCCCAGGCCGATCACGGCGAAGCGCACGGGGTTCTCGGCCCAGGGCCTGCTGGCGGCCGGGGCGGCAGGCTTCGCCGCGGGCAGGTTCCCCGGCGCCGCCGACGGCCAGGCAGCCCGCAGGACCTCCACCACCCGGCGGCTCATCTCCGCAGGGCTTGTCTTGGGGTCGGGGTTGTGCGTCTCCACACTGACGGGTCCGCGCAGACCGGTGCTGTCGCAGACCTGCAGGACCTCCCCGTAGGGAATGGTGAAGGGGGCCAGGCCAGGCACGCAACCGTTCGCCTTCACGTGCAGGAGCCGGGCATAGGGCGCCAGCCGCCGCATGAAGGCCTGCCGGTCGGCCTCGCGCTCGGGACAGTTCCAGGTGTTGCAGACATCCCAGGCCAGGCCCCAGGCAGGCACCCCGAAGAGGCCCAGCATGGCGATGACCTCGTCGTGCGTGACCCCGCAGTTCTCGAACGCCAGAACCAGTCCCGCGCTCCGGGCCCGGTCGGCCAGGGGACCGAAACGGTCCATGACCTTCTGCTGTTCGTCCGGCCGCACGGCCAGGGCCCCCTCCAGGTCGCGTCCCGGCTGCCAGAAGAAGAACGAGCGGACCAGGCGGCAGTCCAGGGCCTCGGCAGCGCGCACGATCCCCGCCAGTTTCTCGGCCTCGGCCCGGCAGCGGGCGGCGTCCGGGAGGTGGACTTTGGCCAGGGACGACTCCAGGCAGCCCACCCGCAGGCCCTGGTCGGCGAGGAGCTTGCGCAGATCGCCCAACTGCTGGTCAGAGAGCGCCTCGACCGCGCGCCCGAAGAGGCGGCTGCGCAGGTCGACCGTGTCGATCCCCCAATGTCGCAGGCTCGGCGCTGCCTCGGTGACGTCCAGGCCCAGTTCATCGGTGAAGATGGACAGCTTCATGCGGCACTCCTCGCACTCGCGGCGCTTGATGACGCAACCTCTGCACGGCTCAGGCAAGCTCCCGGCCACGCCGGGAACGCCTGGAGGGCGGGTCCTTCCGCCGTCGCCCTCCGGGCTATGGCGGGACAGGCCGTAACCCGCCGCCGGGATGCGGAGATCCCGGCCTCCAGACCGCTGGGAGCTCTCGGCGGTTTGGGGCGGAGCTTCGCTGGGTGCTGGAGGCTGCCACAGATGGGGTGTACTATACTCGGGCATACCGGACTCCATAACTGCGACCGGGAGTACGCGCGTCCCGCGACCGCGGGATCACCCGCGGCTGCGACCGCGTGGGGGCACGCGGCCATACTGCAGTCCATGCAAGCCCCTCTGGTGGCATCACCCGGGCCGGGCCTGCAGAGTCCGGGGTTCTCTGACCCGCAACAGGCACCAGAGCAATGCCGCGGTGCTGAGGGCCAGGCAGATGCGGAAGACGGTGGCTAGGGAGAAGGCTTCGGCAACCAGGCCGGCCAGCACGGCGGCAAAGGCCATGGGAGCGCCAATCAGCAGGTTGCCCACGGAGATGTGCGCCATACGGTGTTCGTGGGGGCAGGTCTCGAAGATCATGTTGCTGCCGGAGACCGCCCCACAGGCATTGCAGATCCCCGTGCCGGCGTACGCCAGGAGGCAGCCGGTGAGGCCCGATATCCCCAGCAGTGCCCCCAGCGTCACCATCTGGGTGGAGATTCCCACCACGATCCCGATGCGGTGTCCCCAGCGGTCTCCCAGGGGTCCGAGGACGAGACTGGCCAGGCAGAACCCCAGGGTCATGGCGGCCCCGCAGGACACGACCGTGCCGCCGGGCAGGTTGCCGCCTTCGGGGGCCATGTACCGCAGGGCGATGAAGGGCGCGACGCAGAACCCCAGGCCCGAAAGGACACGGGTCAGCAGAAAGGCCCGGAAGTTGCCGTCCGAGAGGCTGTGGGCAAAGTGCCCGGCAGACTGCCGGAAGGACGGCCGGGGGGTACTGGGCAGCGCCTGCAGGACCTGGTCGTTGACCGGGATCCATAGGCATAGAGAAAGCGTGCCTAGCACCCAGGCTGCGCCATAGAGTCCGGCGAAGGTCAGGTGGCCAGGGTATCCGCGGATGAGCCGCCCCGCCGCCAGGGCGCCGACCGCCCCCGCCAACGAGGCAGCCCCCATGGCCAGCCCGGTAACCGTGCCGCGGATGGTGACGGGGAAGAGGCTCGCGATGAAGTCGCCCCAGGCCGCGTTCACGATCCCGATGCAGACCCAGTAGTAGGCGTGGCAGAGCAGCATGCCCCAGCGGTATGCGCCGGGTCCCAGGTGTCCGGCGGCAGCCGTCAGCCCGGCCATGACCAGCAGGATCGGGAGCATGATGACGATGTGCCACAGAATCAGGTCCCGGCGGCGGCGGCGGTACGAGTGGAAGAGGTAGAGCCCCAGGATCTGGGGCAGCAGGGCCCCCGCCGCCTCGATGCTCCAGATGGCGCCAATCAGGCGCTCGCTGGCCCCGTGATCGCGCAACAGGACCGTGAGGACGGTGACCGAGGCGATCAGGTTTGTCTTGAACCCGAAGACGGCCTCGCCCGCCGCGTTCAGGGCCATGTTGCGTCGCTGCGTAGGGTCCATTGGGATCGCCGTCGGTGAGCCAGGCGGGGTGCACACAAGGCCCCCGGCACGGGAGACCGGCTCAGGCTCGCGCGGCGGCACGCTCACAGACCGCGCCGCGCGTCGCGGGGTTGCAGCCATGGCCGCACGGCCCGATCGGGCCAGAGGGCACTCCACTCACATCAGGTTCTCCTGCCGGAAGCTGACAAAGGCGCGGCCGTGGGCCCGGGCTGGGTTGGCGACGATCACATGGTCGAGAATCTCGATACCGATGATCTTGCCGGCCTCGACCAACTGGCGGTTGGCGGCGATATCCTGAGCCGAGGGCGTCGGGTCGCCGCTGGGATGGTTATGCGCCAGGAGCACGCGCGAGCAGTTCTCGCGGATGGCCACCCGGAAGACCTCGCGGGGATGGATCTGGGTGCGGTCCACGAGCCCAAGCGTGATACGCTCACGGCGCAGGAGTTGGTTCTTGGCGTCCAGCAGCAACACGTGGAACTCCTCCTGGGTGGCGGCGCGGAAAGGCTCCCGCAGGAGTTCGCACACGGCAGCAGGCTCATGCAGGCTCGGAAGGGTCCGCTCCGCGCCGGCCGCGAGACGGCGTGCCAGGGCAAAGGCCGCATGGACCTCGACCGCCTTCGCCATGCCGATGCCAGGCACACGCCGGAGCTCGGTGACACCGGCGTTCGCCAGGCGGTTGAGGGAGTTGTCGAAGGCCTTCAGCACATGCCGGGCAAGGTCCACCACGGAGACCCCCTTCCGGCCGGTCCGCAGCAGGATGGCCAGCAGTTCGGCATCGCCGAGCGCATCCGCGCCCAGGCGCGCCAGGCGTTCCCGGGGCCGTTCGTGACCCGGGAGGTCCGCGATCAGCAGGGCCGGAGCGGCCGTGCTACAGTCCGATTCCGAGATTGGCGCGGAAGGCATGGTCTCTCCGTCATGCACCGGTCGTCCATGAGCCGTCGTCTCGTCCCGACGCCCCTTACCATGGCCGGAGTCCCTGAGGCCGTCAACGCGGCGCCATCGGTCGTGCGCTCGCAACCTGCCATAGCGGTGCTCCAGGGAACCACGGGACCCGGACGGACCCACGATCACCACGGATGCAATAACCTTGTACAGAGGGTTTTACCACCGTCCCTCGTGGACACAGGCGTGGGTGTAGCGGGTGCGTGGCGGAGGATTCTCAGCGGGCCAGCCGAGGGCGATGGCGGACACCGGCACGATGGGTTCCGGCAGGCTGAAGAGCGAGCGGATGTGCGCGACGCGCTCAGCCCGCGGGTGGATGCCAAGCCAACAGCCCCCAAGCCCCAGGGCTTGGGCTGCAAGCAGGAGGTTCTCGATGGCGGCGGAGCAGTCCTGGAGCAGGTACGACAGCTCCCCGGCATTGGCCCGCCGCAGGTCGCCGCAGACGATGATGCCCACGGGTGCCTGCGCCAGCATCTTGCCATTGGGCAGGGCCTCGGCAATGGCCTTGCGCGTGTCGGCGTCCCGGACGACGATGAACTCCCAGGGGTCCTTGCAGCAGGCCGACGGAGCGGCCATGGCCGCCTCCAGCAGCGCCCGCACGAGGTCTCCGGCGACCTCCTTCTCCGCATAGCGGCGCACGCTGCGGCGGCGGAAGATGAGCTCCAACTCAGGGCGCATGAGACACCTCCATGGCATGCTGGCGGCCACAACGCCCCTCAGGACTGCCCACGGACCCGCGATATGGTGCTGGTGGTGGAAAGCCCCGGGACAAAGGGGATGAAGCGGAACTCGCATCCCAGGCTCCGCAGCAGCGCGCATTCCTCCTGGTCGATGGTCTCGACCGTGTAGTCGCCGCCCTTCACATAGACGTCCGGTACCAGCCGCCGGAACACGTCCAGCGGCTTGACGGTCGGGAACACCACGACGGCGTCAACGGCCTCCAGGCTGGCCAGCAGGAAGGCCCGGTCACCCTCCGCCACGACCGGGCGCGAGGGCCCCTTGAGAGCCTTCACCGAGGCGTCGCTGTTCACCGCGACCAGGAGTGCGTCCGCCGCCTCCCGGGCCCGGGCCAGGTACTCGGCATGGCCGCGATGGAGCAGGTCGAAACAGCCGTTGGTGACGCCGAGACGGCGTCCCTGATCGCGGAGGCCCTGCCGCCAGGCGACGGCCTGTTCGAGGGCCATCAGTTTGCTCTCGGGTGAGCGCACGAGGTCAGTCCTCCCTTTCGGCCCATGGGCTGGGTCCATCCGGCCCGGACCCTTCAGCCGGGGGCCCCGCCGGGCAGCCCCGGGGCCGCCCGGCGCAGTCCCTGGGCGAAACGCTGCAACGGCTCCACGGCCTTGTCCGGCAGTGCCAGACTGGCCGAGTTGCAGGCCTCCTTGGCCTCAACGGCCAGATCGAGCAGCGGCTGGCAGTCGAGGTGTCCGGCCATGGTCTCGATGGCCTCCAGGATGCGCGCTGGGGAGCGACCCGGGTCCAGGCCGAGGTCCTCACGCGGCGCCAGGTCGCCCACCAGAGCGTCCAGGTTCGCGAGCACGTCCCCCAGAATCACGAGCGCCTCCGCCTCGCTGACCGCGTACTGGCCACGGATGCGCTGCAGGAACTCATCGAGAATGCGTCGGTACGAGTGCGGCATCGGGAAAACCGGGTTGCGCGCTATGGGTCTGCCGGCATCGATGGGCACCATAGCCCGAAGGCAGACGCCTGTCCAGCCTCTTGAGGCGCCTCGGCGTAAGCGGTCACTGAACTGGGGTCCACGTGCTGACGCGCGCCGCTCGGATCGGGTCCCTGGCAGAGCCGCGACCGTGAGGGAGCGGGCAGGCCTCCAGGCCCGTGTCCCAATGCGGCCGGGACGGGTGCCCGCGGGCCCGGCGACCCCCATACCAGTCTCCGGTTACCGCCTGCTGCGTGCCCGCTCCGCCCCGCCCGTGGACTTCTTGCTGGCGATCGCGCGTGCACATCGGCCCCGAACCCCGTCCTTGTATATAGAAAGGTCACACGGGGCCGCAGGTCACACGGGGCCGCCACCGACAAGGGGAACAGCCATGAACACCTTCCGCTACACTGCCGTGGATGGCACCGGCCGGGAGGTCATCGGCGAACTGGCAGCGGCTTCGTCGGCGGCGGCTGCCGAGAGCATCCGGCGTGCCGGTCTGTTCCCGGTAGGCATGACCGAACGGGCCCCCGCAGCCGGGCGGGGGAGCGCGGCCCGGCTGCCGTCGCGGGGCCTCTTCGGGCCGCGTCTCGGGGGCCGGCGCCTGGCCGTCTTCACCCGCCAGTTGGCCACGTTGCTCCATGCCGGTATGCCACTGGTCCGCGCCGTGAGGTTGCTCGGGGAGCAGCTACCCGACGCGGGTGAACAGCACATCGCGAGTGACGTGGTGGCCGCCATCGAGGGCGGTGCGAGCTTCAGCGAGGCCCTGGCCAGACACCCGCGCAGCTTCGGGCGGCTGTACGTGAGCATGGTCCGCGCCGGCGAGGCCTCAGGGCAGATGGACGAGATCCTCGCACGCCAGGCCGAGCTCATGGAGAAGCAACGCCGCATCGTGCGCAAGGTCCGCGGCGCCATGACCTATCCTGCCGTGGTCTGCCTGGTGGCCCTGCTGATCACCGCGGGGCTCATGATGTTCGTGGTCCCGAAGTTCGCCGCCATGTTCCGGGAGATGCTCGAGGGCTATCCCCTGCCCACGCTGACGCGGGCCGTGATCGCGGCGAGCGACATGCTCCTGCACCAGGTCCACCTGGTCCTCGGGGCGGCGGTCCTGCTGGCGCTGGGGTGGAAACTGGTCCGCCTCTGGCCGGCAGGGGCCTACGCCACAGACCGCGCCGCGCTGGGGGTCCCCGGTTTCGGCGCCATGCTGAGGCTCTCGGCCTGCGCCCACTTCTGTACCACGCTCGGGACCCTGACCCGTTCCGGGGTGCCCATCCTGGCGGCCCTGCAGATCGCCCGCGATGGCAGCCGCAACCGCGTCCTTGCCGCAGCCCTGGAGGACGTGCGGGATGCAGTCAAGGACGGAAACCCCATCAGCGGCACCATGAAGCGCACGGGGGTCTTCCCCGGCATGCTCGTGGGCATGGTCCAGGTCGGTGAGGAGACCGGGACCCTCCCCGAGATGCTGGAGCGCGTTGCCCAGGCCTACGAGGAGGAAGTGGATGCCGCGGTGGAGTCCCTGACCTCGATGATCGAGCCCATTCTGATCGTGGCGCTGGCCGGGCTGGTGGGCTGCATCGTGATCGGCCTCTTCCTGCCGTTGTTGAAGATCGCCCTGGTGATGTCCGGGTCAGGAATCTGAGCCGTTTGCGGCTTGGGCTGCCGGGGCCGCGGGCGGATAATAGGATAGACAGAGGTCGGTTCCGCGCGGGGGCACGCTCATGGAACTCACCGAGCAGGACCTCGAGACCATCCGCCGGGCCATGGGAGGCGACCAGGCGGCCTTCGAAGCCCTGGTCAACCGCTTTGCCCGTCTGGTGTATGCCCAGTCCTTCAGCCTGCTGCATGACCACGGCGATGCTCAGGACGTGGTGCAGGAGGCCTTTCTCAAGGCGTACCGATTCCGGGTCCGGCTGGCCCAGGCGGAACGCTTTCCGCAGTGGTTGCTGGCCATCGCCCGCAACCTGGCTCGAGATCGGCTGCGGCGGCATGACGTACGCCATTGGCCCGACTCCGAGGCCGACCTGGCCACGGTCGCGGACGACCGGCGTTCGCCCCTGGGGGTCCTGCAGGTCCTGGATGACCTCGCCCGCCTGCAGGGCCTGGTGGCGGACCTTCCCGAACGCTCGCGTCAGGCGCTCGTTCTGCGCTACGTATCCGGCCTTGGACACCGGGAGATCCAGTCGCGGCTCGGGCTGAGTTCAGGCGCACTTCGGGGCGTCCTTGGCCGGGGACTGTCGGCATTGCGCCGGCGGATGCGCTAGAGCATGGCGATGCACACGCAAATCCACGAGCACATCGGGCCCTGGCTGGAGTCCTCCCTCAAAGGACGGCTCTCGGCCGCACAGCGCCAGGCCCTGCGGGCGCATCTCGCCGAGTGTCCTGCCTGCCAGAAGGCTGCCTGCGACCCGGCCTGGGTCCAACGGGCCGAGGGACTCTTGGCCCGCCGCGCGGCCGTGGCGCCCGACCTCGAAGCGGAGGTGGTCCAGGAACTCCGTGAGAACGGCGACGATCAGCGCCTCCGGCGCGCCGCCCGGCGGAGGCGCCAGGCGCGCCTGGCCTTGCGCGCAGGCCTGGCGCTGGCACTCCTGGTGCTGTTGGCAGTGCGCAGCCTGAACGTTCGCTTCGTGCGTGAGGACAGTGTCCTGGGCCGGGCCCTGTCGGCCGTTGCCCAGGTCTTCCTCCGGGAGCCGAGGACAGAAACGCTCACAGGCCTGCCGATGGCCCTCGACGCCGACGAACGGCGCCTAGCCGTCGCGCACCAACTGGTCAAGGGTTGCGTCGGCATGCTGCTGTGGCTCTGCGTGATGCTTCTCGGCGGCCTCACGATCCTCGACCTTTGGCGGCGGCGTCACAGCCTGGAGAGCGGGTCCTGAGGCGGCCCCCACATGACCGCCGGCGACCTCGTCCGCCCGGGGCGGCGCGCCGTCCCATCGCTCGCAGCCGTCCCATCGCTCCCATGCCCCGAGTGCGCGCCGCCGGGTCGGGGGGAGGGGACCTACGGGAGACCTGGGAGCGATGGGAGGCATAGGACCCGCGGCGCCGGCACCGAGGCCCGCTGGTAACCGCCGTGGGCGCTGCCGGGTGGTGCCATCGTGCGCCTCCAGTGCTCCTGTCCTCAGCCCCGAAGGAGCGTCGCCTGCCTGCCCGGGCAGCGCCCCGGGTACCGGTCAGTCCTACCCGATGGCACCCTGAAGGGGTGCGACCATCGGCCGTTCGGCACCCGTCTCGGGGGCGCTGTCCCGGGCTGGCGTACCCGGGCTGGGCAGCCGCTATGCACGGAACACCCATGTTCCGCAGTGGTGCTCCACGGACATCACCCCACGCCGGTTGCCATAGCCCAAGGACCATGGTATATAAGCTCTGTGGCGGTGGTGCGGTCTCCCTGCGGGAAACGGCCGCGGCAGTCAGTGGCGAACACAGGCAGGAGAACGGGTGATGCCCCGGAGGACCGCGGCATTCGCGCTGGTTTCGGCGGCCTTGGTATGCTGCCTCGTCGGCGGCGTCGAGATCACGCTGGTCAACGAGTCCCTGGAGATGGTGTTCGACACCGAGCTCCAGGGCGGCCTGCGCGAACTCCGGAACATCCCCTGCGATGTCCCGTTCATCACGCCTCCGGACTCCCCGTCGGCTGACCGGTCCCCGTGGTTGCTGGTGCTCAAGGACAGTGTTGGCAGTCTCCGCCAGCTCACGGCCAGGGATGCGACCGGCCTGACGCACAAACTGGCCGGGCGTACCCTGGAGATGACCTGGACCGGCCTGCCGGCCGGCGTGGGTGCCGAGGGGCTCCGGGTCACGATGCAGGTCCTGCTGCTGCCTTCCGACGGCAAGTCCCGCTGGGAGCTCTCGGTGGAGGGCATGGCGGACGGCGTGCTGTGGGACGTCCAGTTCCCGCGCTTCGTGGGGATGCAGGGCCAGTCCTACAACGAACTCGCCCTGCCGATGTACCTAGGGCGGCTGGTCCGCGACCCCATCGGCTCGGGCCTCCAGGTGACGATGGACTACCCGCAGCCGGCGTCGATGCAGTGGGTCGCCTGGTGGGGCGCCCCGACGGCGCCGGTTCCGCCGCCTCCGGCTGCCGACGGCGTTCCCGGAGACTCGGCGTGGCGGCCGGATCTGAGCGCCGCGGCAGGTCTCTACCTGGCGGCTGAGGATGGCGACGGCTGGCACAAGCGTATCGCCGTAAGCTCACGGACCGTGCCGGGACGCCTGAGCTGGTGGTTGCACCACCTCCCGCCCCTGGACCAGTGGCCCATCGCCTCAGGGTCGCACGCAATCAGCTACTCCCTGCCTTACCCAGTCGTGCTCAGTGCTTTCCGCGGCGACTACCAGGAGGCGGCAGGCCTCTACCGCGAGTGGGCTCGCCGGCGGGCGTGGTGCCGGCGGGGGACCGTCGGCACCTGGTCGCAGGCGGCCCCCGTGGCGGGGTCGGCCGAGGAGGCCCTGTGGGTCCCCCCGTGGTTCCGGCAGGTGGCCTTCTGGGCGAAGTTCTACCATGAACCGGCCAAGGTCCTCCCCGAATGGGCCGCCTACCGGCGCTGGCTGCGGGTCCCGATGGCCTCGCACTACTACCGCTACACGATCGCGGGCTTCGACAACGACTACCCGGAAGCCTTGCCGGCAGACCCCTACCTGGTACCCGGGATGCTGGCCGCCGGGGAGATGGGGGTGCGGCCGCTGCCTTACACCAATGGCGTCATCTGGGATACGGATACCCAGAGCTGGATGCGGGAGAATGGCCTGGCCGCCGCCATCAAGGATGAGGCCGGACACCCGATCCCCTGGGATATCCAAGGCGAGGTGTTCGCCTATATGTGTCCGGTGGAGCAGTGGCGGGCGAAGCTGCGCGAAACGACCCGCAAGCTGGTCGGCGAACACGCCATGGCGGGCGTCTACCTCGACTGCCTCGCGGCCACCCGCGCTATGCCCTGCTACGATCCGCGCCATCAGCACAGCCTCCACGGCGGCGACCACCGGGCCAAGAACACGCGCCGGCTGCTCGAGGAACTGCGCCGGGATACGCGTCGACTGGCCCCGGGCGCCGCCTTCTTCACCGAGGAGATCGGTGAGCAGTTCCTGGACCTCATGGACGGCTTCCTTACCCTGGATTACAGCCGAGCCAGCCTGCGGCCAGGGGAGCAGGTATTCCCGCTGTTCAGCGTCGTCTACCACCCCTATGCGCTGAACTTCGGCAGCGATGCCCAACTGGATATGGAGCCGGACCGCTTCGCCTTGGAGATGGGGACCCTGCTGACCTGGGGCGCCGTGCCTCTCCTGTCGGCGACCGTGGCAGTCCCGCCGCAGGAGGGCGATGCCAACAGCGAGATGCTCCGGGAACTGGTCCAGGCATACCACTCTGTCGGGACCCCATTCCTCCAGGACGGCCAATGGGAGCGCCTGACGCTGGTGCCGGAGTCGGGCACACGTCCCACGGGGGCCCTCAGTCTGGCGGCGCGCCCGCATGCAGTGGCCGGCGCGGGCACAGGCCCGCGGCAGCGGCCTTGGTACGGCCCCGCGGTTCTCGGCTCGGCCTGGCGGCAGGGCAACGCCGTAGGCATCGTCCTGGTCAACCTCACCGCGGAGACGCAGACGGCGACGCTCTGGGCAGATGCGGCTGGCCTGAGCCTGCCTGCCGGCAGCCAGTTGACAACCCTGTGGCCAGACGCCTCGGTGGTCGCCACGGACACCCGCGGCTCGAGCCGCCTGACCCTGGGCCCCAGACGCGTGGCTATCCTGGCCCTCGGCGACGCGGCCCGCGTGTGGCGCCGACAGGCCCTTGACGAATGCCCCTGGGACCTGCTCACCGGCGTCGAGGGACCCCTGCCGGAAGCGGTCGAGGAGGATGGCTTCCTGCGGGCCTGCGATGATGGCCCGGTCGTCCACCAGTTCGCCGCCGGACGCGCCACCATCACCGCCACCGCCGTCGATGAGATGGGTGTCCTGGTGCGTCGTGCCGCTCACCAGGCCGAAACCCGCGGCCCCGCCGCTGAGGGCAAGGGCCTCCCCCGGCGGCGCCTTGACCAGCCCTTCGCCCTGCTCCGGCGGCTACCCCATCGTTTCGTCGGTGGCGACGCCCGGGTGACCGTTCTGGGCGGCGGCGACGACTGGCTTCTCTGCCGAGTGGCGGGGGCCTGCCGCATTGACCTGGCTACGACTGGCATCCTCTGCCGGCTTGCGAGCGACGTGCAGGCGCCCGTGCTCACCACCGGCGCGTCGGTGGAGGTGCCGGCAGGGCAGGGCGAGACCATCGTCGCCTTCTGGGCTGTCGACCCCAGTGCCGGCAAGACCCTCGCCGCCTGCGCCGGTGCCTGCGCCACGGCGGTGGCGGAAGCGGACACCGTGGACCTCGCCCTCGGAGCCCTTGCCACCAGTCCCTCCCCGGGCGCCATAGCCTCCCTTTCGCGGGCCCTGGCAGGCATGCTGGCCGGTTGCGGCAAGACGCCCGGTCTGGCGGGTCCCGGCTCGCCCCTGGTGGCCACCGTCCAGCGCTGCAATGCCCTGGTTTCGGGTCTCACCGGCATGGAGGCGGTCCTCATTGCCGAAGACGACTGGCTGACCCCTGGCCTGCCTAAGCCCGTGACCCTGGTCACTCGGGGCGTTCCGACCCCGGCCGTGGCCCGTCTGCTGGTCCTGGCAGACGTACCTGCCGGCAGCGCCGACGTCAGTCCACTTCCCGTTGCGCCCGGGTCCCGCGTGCTCGGTGCACAGGTACTGTTGCGCAGGGAGGACTATGTCGAGCGGATCGTCCCCGTGGCGGCGGTCCTGCCCGGCGCGGGTGCGGCCGAGGGCATGACCCTCTCGTCCATCGTCTGGCTGGAGAGCAACCGCCCCGTCCGCATCGACACCCCGATCCGCGCGCTGACGACGATGGCCGGCCGCGAGGCCACGACGGACCTGGTCGTGCGCAACCTCTCTCCGACCGAACTGAACCTGTCGGTGACCACGGTCGTGCCTCCGGGGTGGACCATCACCGTCGCCCCGCCGGAACTCCGCCTGGCGCCCCTGGCGGACCGGTCGGTGCGCCTGGCCATGGCCGCGCCGGCGGACGCGCGCAGTCAGTCGGTGACGGTCGGAGCCCGGGTCCTGTGGGGCGCCGGGCAGGAGCGCGGCGTTGCCGCCGAGGTGCACTGTTCGGTGCAGGAGCAACTGGCCGTTTTGAAGCGGGCCGCCCAGCGGCCAGCGGAGAACTCGCCGGCCCGACTGCGTCAGCGCAACCAGGTCGTCCTCTGGGTCCCCGCAGGGGAAGCCGCGCCAGTGACCGTCCGCAACCTGCGCGTGACCCGCTACGAGGACACTGCCACCGTCCGCCTTCTGGACCCCGCCTTTGCACCGGTGGCGCAGGCCGCGGTGCGCGTCGATGAGCAGGGGACCTTGACGGCGAAGTCCCCGGTGGGCGGGGTCTTCTACCTTTCCGTGGATGTCGGCAGCGGCTCTGTGGAGCTGGGTACGGGCGGCCGGCCCAGCGCGGAGGTGGCCAGCGCCGAGTCGCCGCTGGCACTGTTCTGCAGTCCGGTCCAGCGCTGGTTCTACGTACCGCGCAACGCGCGCCAGTTTGCAGTCTACGCCCGCGACGGCGGCGAGGACGAGACCGCCCGGATACGGATCCTCGCACGCGACGGCACGGTCGCTTGCGAGCGTGACGGCGAATGGGCCGGGGAGCCCCACCGCGTCCTGGTGCCGCCCGGGATGGCGGGGAAGGTCTGGATGCTGGAGTGCCAGCCGCGTCAGGACGTCTC
>Ga0172371_10005118_pt1 | contig 19566 bp, 28 predicted proteins | sample Lak12m_FD_114543 | JGI IMG/M metagenome (GOLD analysis project Ga0172371, IMG submission 114543) | Freshwater microbial communities from Kabuno Bay, South-Kivu, Congo - kab_022012_12m | ecosystem: Environmental > Aquatic > Freshwater > Lake | place: Democratic Republic of the Congo: South-Kivu... | reverse complement strand
ATGGAATGTTTAGAGTGAATGGAAAGAAAAACGATATTCCTTCAACGGCCGTAAAGACTGGGGATGTTATTTCCATTAAAGCTGCTAAAGCGGAAAAAAATTATTTCAAGAATATTGATCAAGCGGTAAAAAATAAGAAAGATTTTCCAAGCTGGATTAGCTTCGATGCTGTCAAAATGGAAGGTCAAATTACCGGCACACCAAAAATTGATGAAATTGGAATCAATGTTGATGCGCAAGTAGTGATTGAATCATTCTCTCGTTAAATTATTTAATTAATAAATAATAAATTATTCCACTTTTAAGTGGAAAGCAAAAAAATGCAACTAATAACACTTCCTCATAAACCAAAATTTACTCAATTGGATGAAAAAACCGGTAAATTTGAAATAGAAGGTTGCTATCCTGGTTATGGAACAACCTTGGGAAACGCTTTAAGACGCGTGCTCTTGTCTTCTTTGTCTGGTAGCGCGATTACTTCAGTGAAGATTAAAGGGGTTTCTCATGAATTTTCTACTATTCCGAATGTTTTGGAAGATGTTATTCAAATTATCTTGAATTTGAAAAAAGTACGCTTCAGAGCTTTTAAGAATGAAACTATCAAGGTTTCTTTGAAAGCCAAAGGAGAAAAAGTTATCACCGCGGAAATGTTTGAATGTCCAGCTGATGTTGAAGTGGTTAATCCAGAAGCGCATATCGCAACCATTACTAGTGCAAAAGGTGAAATAGAAATGGAAGTGGAAATTGAAAGTGGAATCGGATATGTTCCAGTTGAACAACAAGAAAAAACAGAAAAAGAAGTTGGGGTAATCGCTTTGGACGCAATTTATACTCCAATTAAACGTGTAAACTATGATGTGGAAAATATGCGCGTGGGAAAGAAGACAGACTATGAAAGAATCAATTTAGAAATTGAAACCGATGGAAGTATTGATCCGCAAGTAGCTTATTTCAAAGCGGTGGAAATTTTGGTTAATCAATTTTCGGCGCTAACTGAATTAGCTAAAGAAATTGAGGAAAAAGAGACCGAAAAAGAAAAAGTCACAGAAGAAAAGGTTGAAAAAATTAAAGAAGATCCAAAAAAGACGGAAGTGACAGAACTGAAGGGACTTTCAACTCGCACCCTGAACGTTTTAGAGAAAAACACCATCAAGAACGTGGGAGAAATTGTAAAATTAAATGAAGTTCAACTAGAAGGCTTAGAAGGAATGGGTGCTAAGGGTGTAAAAGAAATTAAGAAAGCGATTGGAGATTTAGGTTTGAATTTAAAACAAGGAGAATAAGACGTTAAAATGTTCTAAATGTTGAAAGTGTTGAAAATGAAAATTTTCAATTATAACAAGCGAAAGCGATAAGACATTAGAACAAATTTAGAAAAATTTTTATGAGACATTTAAGAAAAGGAAGAAAATTTAAAAGAGTGCGAAGCCAAAGACGGGCGCTTCTGCGAACAATTTTGGGAAGTTTTATTATGCACGAAAAAATCAGCACCACCGAAGCGAAAGCTAAGGAAGTGAAGATGTTGATTGATCGACTGATTAATAAAGCCAAGAAAGCTCAAGACGAAACTAAAAAAGTGGCAATTATCCGTGATTTGCGAATTGCTTTGCCAGCCATGGCGGTTAAAAAATTAAGCGGAGAATTTATTAAGAGATTTGCTAATCGAAATAGTGGTTATGCTCGAGTTATCAAATTGGCTCCTCGTAAGAGCGATAATGCGAAAGTAGCTATTGTTGAATTGGTAGACTAAGATTTAAAATATTATGAAGACAGATTCTAAAAAAACTATTCAAAGAAAATACCATCTATTTGATGCAAGTACCCAAGTGCTTGGACGATTATCCACCCAAATCGCTACAATTCTTCGTGGTAAGAATAAAGTTGATTTTACTCCCCATATCGATGGAGGTGATTTTGTGGTGGTTATCAATACCGATCAAATCAAGGTGACTGGAAACAAGATGCTTGGCAAGATTTATAATCGTTATAGTGGGTATCCCGGGGGAATTACTGCCACAAATTTAGAAGATCAAATTGCTAAGGATTCGCGCAAAGTTATTCATGACGCGGTCTATGGAATGTTATGTAAGAATAAATTAAGAAATAGAATGATGACCAGACTTTTGATTTATAAGGATGCAAATCATAAGCATAAAATTGAAGTAACACACTAAAACATTGCTCATTTTGCATTTCACATTTATCATTTAATTTTCAAAATATTAAATTCTAAAATGATAAATAAATGTGAATTGAAAAATGGTAAATGAAAAATTATTTATTATTATGGTAACGAAAACTACTAAAAAAATTGTTGCTCCAAAAGCTAAGATTGCCAAGGAGGAAAAAAGCGTTTCTGAATTTAGCGGAGAATATTTTTATGCTATCGGAAAAAGAAAAACTGCGGTCGCTCAAATCCGAATCTATCCTTCAAAAAAAGAAGAAAAAAAAGTTATTGTTAATGGAAAGGATTTAAAAGAATATTTACCACTCAAAAGATTGCAAGATGTGGTTGTTTCTCCTTTTGCAACTTGCGGACAAGCAGATAAATTTGATGTTAGTGTCAAGGTAGATGGTGGTGGAATAAACGCGCAAGCTGATGCCATGCGCTTAGGAGTTTCCCGCGCTTTGATTGTTTTTAATCCTGACTTTAGAAAATCTTTAAAGGTCGTTGGCTTTTTAACTCGCGATGCCAGAAAGGTGGAAAGAAAGAAACCAGGAAAGAAGAAAGCGAGAAAAAGTCCTCAATGGGCAAAGCGCTAAATTTAGAAAATACAAAACTCCCCACTTTGGGGAGTTTTTTTTAAATTCTTCATTTTAGAATCCCAGGAAAGTAGTTGGTTCGGGAAGAATGATTGAGTTGAGATAATTTGATTCATCTCGCTTATCAGTGAAGAAAAGAAATTCTAAAGCGTGGTCATAAACCGCGACGGAGTTATCAATGGAAGTTTTGGGTAAATCCATAACATTTCGATGATCGCGTGGATCGAGCTCAATGATTTTAAATTGGTCGCCAATACTGAAAATTACATGTTCATAATCTTTAAACCATTGAACGTTTTTAATGCTCTCGGAATAACGAGTCAGGCTAGTATTTTCATTGGCTGAGCGAGTGGGGGGAACATTCCAATCACGCAAAAAGTAGGTAAAAATTTCATTGTTTGACCAATAGAGTAGTTTTTTTCCGTCATCAGAAAATTGAATACCCTCAATTCCACTAGAAACTTTTTTGAAAGTCTTTTCCTCGCCATTTTCATTATAGAGAAAAAGATCTTTATTTTGGTTTATAAAAACAATACGTGATTCATCATAAACAATTAGTTTTTTATTTGGCTGGTTTAACGCCTGAGGAAAGGTATTGGTAATTTGATTGCGACTACCTTGGCCATCTAAATTAGCTTTGAAAACTAATTCTGTTGGCATCTGAGAATAGAAAATACCACTTCGAGAAAGATCAAAACTCGAAACATCACTGGCGATCAAAGTAATATCGGTAGCGTTGGTAATGTTGGCGCGATAGAGGGATTTTTCACTCAAGAAAAAAAGAAAATCTTTATCTTTCGGATCCCAACGAACATTTTCGATGGTATCTTTTTTCAAAAATTCGTTCAAATTAAAAGAAGTTTTTTTCTGGGGATCGAGAATGATATAGGCATATTTGGCCGGTACAGACGGCGCGTTTTTTGCAGTTATTTTGCTGGCAACTGGGTATAATTTTACCGGAACGGAAAGAAAGTCTTCTTCTGGTGACCACTCAATATTCTCTTGGCGATCTTCTTGAGTATAAACTCCATTTGGAATTTCGAATTCATTTTCAATTAAATTACTTTTAATGTTTAGAATTTTAACTTTCATGCCAGTTTCCAGATTTTCGGTATAAGCTAAAAGCTTGTCCTTAGGGGAGATAAATAAGCGATTAATATTTTGAGAATTGTATTCAGTTCTTTCATATTCATTGCGGATTAATAAAACATTCCAAAATTCGGTAGCAACTCCACTGTGAACCTCGACTTTTTTACTCCAATCTTGAAAGCCCGAAGCTTTAACGACAACATTGTATGATTTTGGAATTAGACCATTAATATTGGAGGAGCTATTGATGCGGTTAATACTAGAACTCTCCAAATCCCCATCTATATAAATAGAGACGTCCTGAGGGTTGTTTTTTAGGCTAATAGTGCCACTATGAACAAAAACACCCCGATGGAAGTCGAAGCGGTAGCCCTTGGCTCGTAGGACGATTGTAGGAGCAATTATCAAAAAAAGCGCCACTAGCGTCCAGAAAAATAATGCTCTTTTGAATTTCGTCATATATGAGCATTATAGCTTTTCTGGGGGTTTTTGTCTAGAAAGGGCGTGTCCAGCACTAACAATAAGTAGGTTTTATTTATGACACTTTTCCTAAAATTTAAGCCTTTTTGATATTATTTAGAAATTCTTCTGTTAGTGCTGGATATATTGACAGAGAGCCCTGAAAGCGCTAGAATAGCTCTATAACTAAATATGCAAATTTTTATGTTAGCAATCATTAAAACCGGTGGAAAACAGTATAAGGTTAAAGCTGGAGACAAAATTAAAGTCGAAAAAATCCTTGGCGAAGAAGGCGCCAAGATTACTTTTGAAGAAGTGCTTTGCGTGGGTGACGAAAAAGATTTAAAACTGGGCAATCCTTTCGTGAAAGGCGCGAAGGTGGAAGCGGAGATTATTAAAACTTCCAAGCAGAAGAAAGTTGTTGGTATAAAGCACAAAGCCAAGAAAAGATACAAAGTCAAATTCGGACATCGTCAAACAATGACCGAAGTGAAAATTACTAAAATTGCTTAAACTAAAAATCCCGATTAAATCGGGATTTTTTTTATCTTCGATTATTGAGAGCCGAACTCAAAGTAATTTCATCCGCGTATTCAATATCTGATCCAGTAGAAAGTCCCCGCGCCAAGCGGGTTATTTTTATCTCCAAGTTGCCAATTTCTTTTTTCAAGTATAATGCCGTGGCGTCGCCTTCGGTGGTTGGATTGGTCGCTAAAATTACTTCCTCTGCGTCCTCACTTTTTAGGCGATTAACCAACTCTCGAATCTTTAGATTTTCCGAGCTACCGCCGGAAAGAACACCCCCTAAAACATGATACAAGCCCTTATAAGCCCCTGTGCGCTCGAAAGAGATGATATCCAGGGGTTCTTCCACGACGCAAATCGTTTTTTGATCACGATGCACATCTTTGCAAATTTCACATAAATTATCCTCGGAAATATTGAAGCATTTTTGGCAAATCCTAAGATTTTGGATAGCTAATAAATTTTCCGAAAATTCTTGCAATTTAGCCTTGTCTTGTTTGAAAAGATACAAAACCAGCCGCTCGGCCATTTTTGGTCCGACGGAAGGCAGGGCGGAGAAATTCTCAATTAATTTTTTGAAAGGTTTGGGGTAATGCATATAAATAATTTTCAATTTTCAATTTTAAATTTCCAATCAATTTTCAATGTTTCAATGACTAAATTTTCAAAATTATTTATTAAAAACGTCTTTTTTAAGTATAGTCTATTTTATAATAGAAAAAAAGAAAAAGCCAGTACCGAATTTTCGGTACCAGCTTTCAAGGGGTTGTGTTTTTTGATTAAACACCTATTAGAAAATCAAGGGGAATAAGTTCGTCCGCATCTTTTCTCTGATCTATTTTTTTCATAAGAACTTCAGAATTGGATGGCGGAATTTTGCTGCCATATACTTTAATTTCTTCTTCGATAAGGCTTTGAAAAAAATCATTAGGTGGCTTTGCTTCTTTCGCCATATCAGCTCCTTTCTAAAATTTAGACTTTACCATTTTAATGCCGATTTTGGATTTTCCCGCGCCTTTTGCCATCATGCTTGGCGTTTCATAATCATCACATCTTCCAGATTCCATTAAGCAAGTGGAGGAGTGCCGGCTAAAAGCAATAGCGCTGGAAAAGTTTTTCCTGCTACAGCATGGGCAATCGCAATTTAAACCAAAAACTCTCTCAACTCTTTCTTCTACGTTTTCATCGGGCGGTCTTTCTGTTTTGGGATAATATATATTACACTCCGCGCAAAAACAATAGGTTTTGCCGTTGATTATAATTTCTTCAGAACTTTTTCTCTTTTTCATAATTATTCCTTTCTATTTTTTTCTTCGTTGAGGTTTTCTTTTGGTTTGCATTCTTCTAACCACCTCGCGCCGAGCTCTCCGACGATGAGCGTTAAAGGGTTTTTGGGAATTCTTTTTGATTCCACTTTCCGCTTCCATTATCCCAGGATAAAATCCAACTTCAGCTTCAGTGTTTTCTTTCATGCAGGCTCCCTTTCTATTTATTAAATTGTTAAAAAGCTAAATATAAAAAATTCTTGTTTTACGTTTTGCGTTTCGCGCTTTGCGTTATTCAGTGTGCACTTTTTCCAGTGACTTGAAAGTCGTGGAATTCTCTTGAAAATACAAAGAGAATTTTCCGACCGGACCGTTTCGATGTTTTTCCACATGCACTTCAATAATATTTTTGTTGGGAGTGTCGGGTTTTTCTCGATCTTCACGATAAAGCATTAAAACCACATCCGCGTCTTGTTCGATGGATCCGGATTCACGCAAATCAGAAAGTTTCGGAATTTGCGGACTGCGAGATTCAACAGAGCGGGATAATTGGGACAGGGCGAGAATCGGAATATTCAATTCGCGCGCCAATTGCTTGAGAGCGCGAGAAATTTCCGAAATTTCATTCACCCGATTGTCATTCTTGGACGAGCGGCCTTCCATCAGTTGCAAATAGTCGATGATAATCACGCCAACATTGTGTTCGGCTTGGAGACGTCTCGCCATGGTGCGCATTTCCATCACATTAGCCGAACCAGTGTCGTCAATAAAAATTGGCGCTTCCGAAAGAATGCCCATCGCTTCGCCGATTCTTTGAAAATCATCATCGCCGTCGCCGGTTTTTAGGTTTCCCGTGCGCAGTCGCCACAAATCCACGCCGGATTGAGCGGCTAACATTCTATCAATCAATTGGTCAGCGCCCATTTCCAAAGAAAAGATTCCCACTGGCACTTTCTGCTCTACCGCAATTTGGCGCGCCAAATCCAAAGCAAAAGTCGTCTTACCAATTGAAGGTCGAGCCGCCAAGATGACTAAATCGGATTTTTGAAAACCGGCCAAAATGCGATCCATATCGGGGTAGCCAGTGGGAATGCCTCGCAGTTTGTGATCACCTTTATGCAATTCATCGATGCGGTTGAAGGCAGATTCCAAAATAGATTTAATCGGAATAAAAGCTTGCTTGATATATTTTTGCGATACGCCAAAAAGTTTTTGTTCGGCTTCATCTAAAACTTTTTCCACATCTTCCGATTCATTATATCCCAATTCCACAATTTCTGAAGCGGATAAAATAAGTTTTCGCAGAGTGGATTTTTTTTGTACCACTTTGGCATAATGTTCGACATTAGAACTGGAGGGGACAAAATTTACCAAAGAAGTCAGATAGCTCGAACCGCCGATTTTTTCTAGTTGGTTTTTTTCTTCCAATCGATTAGAAAGGGAAAGCACATCAATCGGTTCGCGCTGTTCATAGAGTTCCACCATCGCTTCATAAATCGAGTTATGATTGTCGTTGTAGAAATCACCCTTATGAATCAAATTGGCAACTTTAATAATCGCGTCTTTATCCAACATTAAAGCGCCGAGCACCGAGCGTTCAGCTTCAATATTTTGCGGTGGAACTTTTATATTGTCAGTAGTTTTTGTAGCCATAAGTTATTTTATTATAGCAAGTCAAAGGTTTAAGGCAACTCAATTTTAAGCCCAAATTATGCAGGGATTATAAACACTTGACAAATAAAATAAAAGGATGTATAGTATCAAGTTAATTAATAAAGAAAACCAAGAATAAAGACTATGCGTAATATTAAGCTTTTATTGATTATTTTAGCATTTTTCGCCTTTGTAAGGCCGCTGGGTGTTTTGGCTTGCGATATTAAACCCTTTGCTACTGATTATGTAAATCAAATTCACCAAGTCTTTGGTGGGGAAAAACCAAAGCTAGTTATTTTGAATGGCTATAGCGATGAGTCGGTGGCTTATTATAATTATGATGAAAAAACGATTTATATTTATAAAACTGATTATAAGGAAAGTTGTGCCTTGGAAACACCATATCTAAAATCAGTGATTGCTCATGAATATGCCCATCATTTGCGAAAAACTTTAGGAAAAATTGCGGACCTTAAGGATGAGGATTTGGCCTATGTGGCGGAACATGCCATTGCGGATCAGATTTTTGGTGGCGCAGAATATGATAATGATATTGAGGCCAAAAATATAAACCAATACGAAAAAATTAAGAAAATTATTTGGGAAAAACAAATTAAAAAATTTATTAGTCAAAATAATTTAAAAAAATTAGTAAAAATAAAAAACAATTTGTTGAACATTTAAAGAAAAAACCGCTAGCATTTTGCAGCGGTTTTTTTTATTTTATTTCTTTCAAGATTTTTTTGATTTCCGTTGGGTTTTTGACAAGCACTAATTTTTGGCGGATTTCAGAAGCGCCAGGGAAGCCTTTGACGTACCATGCCAGATGTTTTCGCACTTCGAACATCCCTTTTTCTTGCTTATCTCCCCAAAGAAGCTCGGCGTGCTTGAGCATTATTTTTTTGATCTTGCTAAAAGAATATTTTTTATATTTCCCTTTTTGAATCAAATCTTTGATTTGCTGAAAAATCCAGGGTTGGCCAAAAGTTCCCCGGGCAATTCCGAGCCCATCAAGTGAGGGATAATTTTGCAAAATTTCTGCTCCAATTTCTGGAGTGGTAATTCCGCCATTAGCCAAAACAATTTTGGTGGGAATTATTTTTTTTATCTCGGCTACCAAATCAAAATCAACTTGACTGGTGAATTTACCTTCATATGTTCGGCCATGGACCATTACGGCTTGAAAATTTAAATCGCTGACATTTTTAATAAATTCCAAAGCATTGGTATCACCGATGCCGGCGCGAATTTTGATGGAAACTGGGAGATTAGTATTGGAAAGTACGGCGGAGATTATTTCTCGAGCCAATTTTTTCTGCGGCATCAAGGCGCAACCGGATCCGTGACCAAAAACTTTTTTAGCCGGACAGCCAAAATTAATATCAATTCCATGGGGTTTTACTTTCTCGGTAATTATTTTTGTTGCGACCGCAAAATGCTTCGGATTTTTTCCAAAGAGCTGGACGACATAATTCTTTTCTTTTTTGGAATTGAATCTAACTAATTCCAGGGTTTTCTTTGGATTAAAAAACAAGGCCGAAACATTGGCCATTTCGCTATAGACGACATCGGCGCCATTTTCTTGGCAAATTTGGCGAAAAGCGCTGTCGGTCACCCCCGCCATCGGCGCCAAAGCCAAGATAGGGGATTTTAATTTTTTCCAAAAATTATTCTTCATTTTTGACAAATATAGATTATTCTATTAGAATAAAGCGTTCTTTGAAAATAGGCAAGAAGTCATAAAAAACAAATATCAAGGAGGCTTTTTATGAATGAATTGGAAATAAGCTTATTAAAAAAGAAGAAAGACATAAAAAAAGCAAAAATTTTCAAGGCCATCTGCATGACCATCGGAATTGTGATCGGAGCTATCCCAGTTTTGGTTATTATGTATGTGCTAGCCCAAGGTTTTTCTATGGGAAGCGAAGAGGCCAAATGGACAATTTTTGGCATCGAAATATTTATTGCGCTTTTTCTTGCTTCGATAAATCAAGATGAGGCTAATGATGGGTATGATCCGTGCGGTCCGCCGGATTGAAAACTTTTTTGAAGAGGCGCTCGGGGACAAAGTTTCCTCGCGCGCCTTTTATATTTTCCAAAAATTTAATTATTTTTCTTTTCCAGAATTTCAATTCCTTCTTCTGTTTCATTAATATCAAAACCGCATTCCTGAATAGCTTTTTTCAAATCTTCCACTTTGTCTTCAGCGCATTTTAAGTTATTATTTTTTGGAGAATCTTCCATGGATTTGACAATTAGATGATATAAACTTATATTACTTCCAGTTGCTTAAACATTGGTTAGGATAAAGGATTTTCTCAAAAGCTCTTTTGGGCGGGCAAAAATTTCTCAGCGAGAAGAACTATTTGTAGGTCTGGCAGGTCTAGTAAATGGTTTTAGCGCTAGCTTATAAGAGATTAGTACCCCGTTTAAAAACCAGCAGGAGAATGACTCTGAAATGCCGTGAGTCAATCTTACAGGAAAATCTTCTGATCAGTGAGCGGTGAGAATCTGCGAAGAGCAACTAAACGGTGGGTGTCCTCAAAACGAGGCCCCACCTATTTTTTTTTCAACAAAAATTCATTATCTTTCAAATCTTCAACGATGTAACCAAATTCAGAAATTTTATCTCTAAGTTCATCGGATTTTTGGTAGTCTTGATCGTTTCTTGCAATTTTTCGCTCCTCGGCAATTTTTATAATTTCTTCGGGAATAGTTTTGGCGCCAAGAATGAAACCAAAAACCTTAGCAAAGCTTTCCAGAATTTTTTTCACTTCTGACGGATTTCCCAGTAAATTTTCATCGAGCAATTTATTCCCTTCATTCACTAATTGTAAAACAATCGCTAAAGCTTGGGGGGTGTTAAAGTCATCATTCAGCGCTTTCTCAAATTCCTTTTTAAAATTTTCCACCGAAAAATTAGCGATTTTTCCTTCATCTAGTCCTGGTTTGTAATTTATTAAACGCAGATAAAAATTATTAATCGAATCGAAATTCGTTTTGGCTTGTCGGATGGCTTCCCAGGTGAAATTCATTTGACTTCGATAATGGGAAAGCAAAATAGTCAAACGCAGATCCATTGGAGAAAAGTTCTTTTCTTTGATATCTTCCAGAAGATAGAAATTGCCTTTTGATTTGGACATTTTTTTTCCGTCAACCAAAAGATGGCGCACGTGCATCCAATAATTTACAAATTTTTGTCCGCTATAGCCTTCGGATTGAGCAATTTCGGCTTCGTGGTGGGGGAAAATATTATCTTCGCCGCCAGTGTGGATGTCGATAGTGTCGCCGAGATATTCCATGCTCATGGCCGAGCATTCGATGTGCCAACCGGGGTAGCCTGTGCCCCACGGACTTTCCCATTTCATTAAGTGTTCTTTTGGGGCTTTGAGCCAAAGGGCAAAATCCCACGGATTTTTTTTGTCCGGATGTTCTTCCAGGCGCGCTCCCACTTTCAAATTTTCCAAAGTATTGCCGGAAAGTTTTCCGTAGCTGGGAAATTTTGTGACATCAAAAAAAACATTTCCATTAACTTCGTAGGCCAAATCTTTTTCCATTAATTTTTCGATGATCTTAATCATTTGCGGAATATGGGCGCTGGCGCGGGGAAAATAGTGAGCGGGGAGAATATTCATTTCTTTTTCCGTTTCCTTGAAGGCTTCTTCAAAAAAATGAGCAATTTCTTGGGGAGTCTTTTTTTCTTTTAATGCTTTCTTTTCAATCTTGTCGTCACCCGAATCGCCTTGAGCAATATCATCATCCGTCAGGTGTCCGACATCGGTAATATTTTTGATTTGGCGCACTTCAAAACCGCAATATTCCAAATATCGTCGAATTATATCGGATGTGACATAGGCGCGAATATTACCAATATGAATAAAATCATAAACCGTCGGTCCGCAAGTATACATTCCAACCTTCCCAGTATTGATTGGTTTAAATTCCTCCTTTTTTTTGGTGAGGGTATTGTAGATTTCTAAAGCCATTTTTTTATTCTAAAAATTGCAATGGTAATTATGGCAATAACAATCATTATTGTTAGGTGAATCCAAAAAGCATTTTCAGCGGTGTGAAGCGGAATGTTAACACTCATAGCCATAATGCTAGAATAAACGGAAAGTGGTAACATAATCGCAGAAAAAATCGTCAACACTTTCATGGTCATATCCAATTTATTGGAGAGCAAGGAATTGTTAGTGGCCTCCAAAGATTCGATCGTTTCTTTGGTACTTTCCAAATTATTCCAAATGCGGATGTTTGTGCCGATTAAATCTTGAAAATATGGGCGCAGATTATTATTAATAAAACGATATTCCTTTTGGGATAATGATTCGATGACCGAGCGTTGGGGTTTCATGGTGCGACGGAAATTTAGAATATCTCTCTTGACCACCGAAATTTCCAAAACCATTTCTTTTTCATGTCCGCAAAAAATCTCGTCTTCAATATAATCTAGTTTCTTGGCAATATGATCTAACTTTGGAAAACAAGATTCAAAAAGCATTTCAATAATATAATGCAAAAGAGCGCCAGGCGAATCATCTTTGAATGGTTGAGGGTGATCCTTCTCCTTATTGAGTTGCTTTAAAAGTTCAGTGAGTTGGAAGATGTCTTTTTCGTGAGAGGTGATGATTGCATTTTGCGTGATTACCACGTCGATTTCTCCCGGATAGGTGGTTTTTGAATCCACGTCAAAAAGGGGAATGTGCACGGTCAAATAAAGACAATTTTCATATTCCGCGGCTTTCGGGCGCATAGTGGGAGTGGAAAACTCTTCCAAGATTAATGGATGCAGAGCAAACCTATCTCTGAGCATTTCAATATCTTTTTTGCCCACTTTGCGAAAATCAATCCAACTAAAATTTTTGAATTTTACTTCTTGCATATTGCTTGCCAAGTCAAATTCCCGCAAAGCGGGACCGCCAGTGGCGGTATTTGACAGGGTTATTTTTATTTTTTATATAACTATTCTACCAGTAAATTAGGCTTTTGACAAAAAAATCCAAACCAATTAAAGTAATAAAATGAACATTGGAAGAAGGATTATTTTACTATTGATTCGTCTCTATCAAAAGACCCTGTCTTTGGATCATGGCCCTCTTTCCTATATCTATTCTGAAAGATTATGTCGTTTTCATCCAACCTGTTCTCAATATTCCTATCAAGCGATTGAGCGCTTTGGAATTTGGAAAGGCATTTGGCTGGGACTCAAAAGAATTTCTCGATGTCATCCTTGGAATGCAGGTGGTTATGATCCGGTTCCGGAAAATGTAAATCGCAAAATGTAGAACATAAAGCGTTTTATATTCTTAGAACATTCACAACATTATAAAAAGGAGGATTTTATGGCAGGTAAGAAAAAAACTCAGGTTAGTTTAAATCCAGAGCATTTTCGCTTGACGGTTTGTTGTGACGCTCCGGTGGTGGAAAAAAACGGCAAGCCAATCTGTTCTTTTTGCGGAAAATCGCTCTGCCGTTCTACTTTTCCGGAATATTTTTGCAAAAAGGACTGATTTTTCTGGGAAGCTTAAGCCCGCTGGCTATCATTAGCGGGCTTTCTTTATTTCTCCAGATTGTAGTATAATAAAAAAGTAATAATTAATTTTAAGATATGGCAAATAAAATGTCCGCCCAAGGCGGATCCGCCTCGGGCGGGAAAAAAATATTTCTTGGGACATTAGTACTCGCTTTTGCTCTCACTCTATCTGCGTGTGGAAAAAAAGCGCCAGAAGCAATACCAGGCGCAGAAAATACTCCGGTCCAAACAAAAGATAATCAGCCGACTAATAATGGAATAGTGAGCTCGATTAAAGATGCGATGGGCTTGGGCAAGAAAATGGAATGTACCTACACGGAAAATGTTGATGGCAAAGAAACAAAATCAGTGACGCAAGTGGACGGAAAAAATTTCAAATCTATTTCCGAAGTGAATGGTAAAAAAATGTATTCTATGATGAAAGATGAAATTATGTATACCTGGATCGAGGGGACGGCGATGGCGAATAAAATAGCTTTAAGTTGTTTAAAGGATTTGCAAAAAAACTTACCGCAAGGACAGGTGGCTTCAGCGCCCCAGGATCCGGAAAAAGCTTTTGACAGCGCGACCAATGTTTCTTGCAAACCGCTAGATTCGATTGATATTAGTGTCCCAAGTGATATAAATTTTGTCGATCAATGTGAGCAGATGAAAAATCTTTCAAAGCAATTAAAAGACATTAAGATTCCAGCCGGGGTTCAGGTGCCAAATATTCCGGGTGGCGCTGTTCCTCAAGCTGAATAATTGAAATATAGCTTTAAAAGCCCTCAAAAAGAGGGTTTTTATTTTAATCAAAACCATACCATATATAGTGGTTATCCACTACTAATAGTGGGTCCTATTAAATTTGACAACTATTTCGGGCTTGCTAGAATTAAAAATCACAGTTTCTTGTCAATAAAATAAACTAAAAATGTAAACCAAAAAGAAAGGTAGGTTTTAGATGGAGGAGGGCAAATGAAAAAAAGAAGAACAATCGCAATTATTCATGGTTCGGATTCTGATCTGGATCAAATGCTGGAAGGACTGGAATATCTCTTCGCTAAAGTGGTGGCGGGTTTAGCAGATGTTCTCTGGGTAGATTGCACAAGCCAACACCGGCACACTCCGCTGGTCGAAGAAAATCTGAAAGCTTATCACGAAGCGCCGGTTGAACTTTGTCCCGATGTTTTGATAATCGGGGCGGGCTGGGCCGCACATCTTCCAGGATGCTCCGATGCATTTCTGCGCTACACTCTTCAGGATGATCAGATTGTCGTTTATGGAGTCGCCTTTGAGGATCTGAAATGTCCTCGGCACACCCAAGCGGCAGAATTATCCATCACCGAAGTGCCGGGAACGCAAGTTGTTTTCAAGGGTATTGGTTCGGCTGGTTTTCTGCAGGCTTGCATCGATGCTGTTAAAGAAGACTTACCAACCATCGTTCTCAAAGATGCGCCTGAGTCTCATCGTCGCAATTTGCATTTAGCAATAAATGAGGCAAAGAAAAAAAGACAGGAACGAATCGTTAAAGAAAAAATGCAATAAAAAAATGACACGAAGGGAGTAAGACATATGACAAATGGAGTTGTTCTTAAAACAAATTTTCCCAGACTTAATCTGATTAATCAAGGGAAGGTTCGCGACGTTTATGATTTGGAAGATAGTCTGCTGATCGTCGCGACTGATAGACTGTCGGCCTTTGATGTGATATTGCCCAATGGCATACCCTACAAAGGCAAAGTGCTTAATCAAATGTCGTTGTTCTGGTTTTCACAGACGAATGATATCGTGTGCAATCACGTTATCACTTCCGATGTCAGTCGCTATCCATCCATCTGCATTCCATATGCCGATGAATTGACTGGGCGGAGTGTGTTGGTGAGAAAGGCTCGGCCGCTGAAAGTTGAATGCATTGTGCGCGGTTATCTTTCCGGCTCAGGCTGGAAAGATTATCAAAAAACTGGCGCAATCTGTGGCATTCCGCTTCCGGCAGGACTCAAGGAAAGCGATAAACTTCCGGAGCCAATCTTCACCCCATCAACCAAGGCTGAGGCCGGCGAGCATGATGAAAATATCAGCTTTGAAAGGGCCTGCCAAATTGAAGACGGGGATCTGATGGTGGCGGTAAGATATTATGCCATCAATTGCTATCTGCGAGCTTGTGAAATAGCAGAAAAGCTCGGCATCATTATTGCTGATACCAAAATGGAATTCGGCTTAATCGATCGCCGAATCTATTTGATTGACGAACTTTTCACGCCCGACTCTTCGCGCTTCTGGCCGATGGACAAGTATGCTCCTGGGCGCGCGCAGGAAAGTCTGGACAAACAACCAGTGCGGGATTATCTCGAGTCAATCGGCTGGGACAAAAAGCCGCCGGCACCGAATCTTCCAATAGAAATTGTTGAGAGAACAACAGAACGTTATCTGGAAGCCTATCGTTGTCTGACCGGTAAAAGGCTGTAAAATAAACGCGTTAAAACGCACAATCCGCTAACTTGGATAAACCCAGGTTAGCGGTTTTTTTTATTTGAAATATTTGGCCATAGAAAAGGTAATATTTAGGCCATTAGCACTCGGACTTGACAAGTGCTAAGGGAGTGATAAAATAGAGTTAGCAGTCGGAAATTCTGAGTGCTAATCCAGCACTAACTTTTGACCAGCTTTTTTCAAAAGCTTAAAAAAGATGCTGGAGATAGATAAGAAATTATATTTAATTTATTTTGACTGAAGGTAAATAAAATTTACACTCATGTCAAAAGTTAGTGCTGGATGAATACCAGGCAACAAAAAATTCTTACGGCGGTGATTGAAGAATATACCGAAACGGCCATTCCGGTCGGTTCGAAAATTTTGGTGGATAAATATGGTTTTAATGTGAGCTCCGCCACGATGCGCAATGACTTGAGCGCTTTGGAAAAAGAAGGGCTACTTTATCAACCGCATGTCAGCGCCGGTCGCATTCCGACCGACAAAGGTTACCGTTATTTCGTGGAAGAAATTATGCCAGAGAAACAACTTTCTTTGAAAGATCAAAAAAAATTGCAAATGGAAGTTTTGAAACTCCGTGCCCAAAAAACTCGACTTTCAAAAACGACAGCGAAATTGCTCTCCGCTTTTTCCGGAAGTTTAGCAATCTCTGGCGGCAAAGAAGATGTGGCGGAATTTGGCATCCATGAACTTTTGGAAAATCCGGAATTTAAAAATGCGGATGAATTTTGCAAGGTGGCCGAAGTGATGGACTATATTGATGAAAATTTAGACGCCATTTTCAAAAGTGTGAAAAATGGAGAAACGAAAATTTTTATCGGCCAAGAAAATCCGATTAAAAATATTTCCAATTGTTCGATGATTGTTTCGCCCTATGAAACTAAATCGGGTGAAAAAGCGGTCTTGGCGCTCATTGGTCCAAAAAGAATGAAATATGCCAAGAATAAATCATTAATAGACTACATGAAAAAATTACTCAGCTTGTCAGCTGTACTAGTGATCATCGCCAGTAGTGCTCAAATGCTAAATAAAATATAAAATATTAAAAATAAAAAATTAATTAAAAAATAAAAATGGAAAACGACAAAGCAAAATTTAAAAGTGAATTTAAAAGTAGATTATATAAATTGATATTAAGATTGATAAAGTTTATTGATAAATTACCGAAAGATATGACCAGCGGAATTATTGGCAAGCAATTAGTGCGAAGCGGAACCAGCGTTTTGGCCAACTACATTGAAGGTCAATCGGCTAGTTCCAAGAAAGATTTTACTAATTTTTTCCACTATTCATTGAAATCTGCCAATGAATCAAAAGTTTGGGTGGCGCTTCTGCGAGATACTCAAAAAGCCAATAAAAAAGAAGCCGATGAAATGCTCAAAGAACTTGATGAAGTTTCCAAGATATTTGCTTCAAGTTTGCTAACATTAAAGGGTAAAAAATAATTTTTTATATTTACATTGTCATTTTAATTTTTTCTATTTTATTTTTAATTTAAAACAAATGCTAGGAAATAAACCCAAAAAGAAAACTGAAGACCTGGAGGATAAAAAAGAAACTGAAGATATTACAGAAGAGCAAAAGCCCGAAGAAGTTTCCGAAGAGCCACAAATTACAAAAGAGGAAGAGTATCTGAACAATTGGAAGCGTTGTATGGCGGATTTCGAAAATTTCAAAAAACGCCAAGCGGAAGTCAACATTGAAAACATCAAATATGCCAATCGGTCGCTCATTATGGAAATCATTCCGGTTCTCGACAATTTCCATGCTTCGACTGATCACATTCCGGAGGATCAGAAAGACAATGCTTGGGTGACCGGAATCATGTATATCCAAAAGCAATTGGAAAAAGTGCTTTCTGACAACGGTGTTGAGGAAATTGAAACAAAAGTGGGGGATAAATTCGACCCTGAATTGCATGAAGCAATTCATGGCAATAACCAAGAAACAAGAGACAAGAAACAAGAAAGTAAAAATTTAATTTCGAAAATAGTATTAAAAGGCTATAAGTTAAACGGAAAAATAATTCGGGCAGCCAGAGTGATAGTTGAATAGTTTGTAAGGTTATAAAGCTTGGAAAGTTCATTAAAATTTTTTGATAAAAAAAGCTCCAGTCGCGCGTGGGCGACCAGAGCTTGGATGCACAGAATGCCGTTTACCGTTTTCTTTTTGCCGGCTTTTTTTCCTTGGGTATCTCGATTATGCCAAGAGCTTTGAGAATAAAGAGCGCAGCTTCCAGCTCTTTCTGAAAACTATCAGGCCACCATTCTGCTGAAATAGGCGTATTGAATCCCTGTTCGCACAACGATATTGTTCGAGTTGTTTTTTCCGGGTCTTTAACGAATTGACCGTGTCTGATAATACTGAGGTGCTTGGTAAATTCTTCTGCCTTCTTGCCTTCCAGATGAATACCTTCGAAATTCACTATTGTTTTAATAGTTTCCATAAAAACCTCCAAATATATTGTTAAATGTTTTTGTCAAATAACCCAGTTGTCGTTTGATAGGCTAATCTAGCAAATATTAGTCCAAAAGTCAACACCTCGGTAATTTAAAATTTTAAGTTTTAAATTTTAATTGAAAGCCTAAATGACTAAATTAAAAAATATTTTAGCATTTAAAAATTAAAAATTCATTCAAAATTTAAAATTAAAAATTTAAAATTAATCAATAAATAACCAAGCATTATCAAGTGCATTGCGCACGGGATAAATGCCGAACAAATTTATATGAGTAAGATACTCGGAATCGATTTGGGCACCACCAACTCCGCGATGGCAGTCGTGGAAGGCGGAAGCCCCAGAATAGTCGAGAACAAAGAGGGGAACCGCACCACACCATCGATGGTGGCGATTTCCAAATCAGGCGAAAGACTGGTTGGTCTTTTGGCCAAACGCCAAGCGGTCACTAATCCGGAAAACACATTATTCTCCATCAAACGTTTGATCGGACGAACTTTTGAAGATCCGGAAGTCCAACGCGATTTGAAACTGATGCCTTTCAAAATTGTGAAAGGCGACCACGGCTCAAAAGTAGTTTTGCAAGGCAAGGAATATACTCCGCAAGAAATTTCCGCTATGATTTTGGGAAAATTGAAAGCGGATGCCGAAGAAAAATTAGGCGAGAAAATTGAGGAAGCGGTCATCACCGTTCCGGCCTATTTCGACGACTCACAAAGAAAGGCCACCAAGGAAGCCGGAGAAATTGCGGGACTAAAAGTCAGAAGAATTATCAACGAACCGACAGCGGCTGCTTTGGCCTATGGTTTCAATAAAAAGAAAGATGAAAAGATTGCGGTCTATGACTTGGGCGGAGGAACTTTCGACATTTCCATTCTGGAAGTTTCGCAAGATACAGTGGAAGTAAAATCCACCAACGGAGATACGCATTTGGGCGGAGACGATTTTGATCAAGTGATGAGCAACTGGGTAATTGATGAATTCAAAAAACAAGAAGGCGTTGATCTTTCGAAAGATCCGATGTCTTTGCAACGCGTGAAAGAAGCGACGGAAAAAGCCAAGATTGAACTTTCCACTGCGATGGAAACGGAAATCAACCAGCCTTTCATCACCACCACCGCTGACGGTCCAAAACATTTGGTCATGAAAATTTCTCGCGCTAAATTGGAAGAACTGGTTGGCGACTTGGTGGAAAAAACTTTGGAACCGACCAAAAAAGCTCTGGCTGATGCGAAACTTTCTGCCAGCGATATCAATGAAATAGTTTTGGTCGGAGGAATGACTCGCATGCCGCTTGTGATCCAAACGGTGGAAAAATTCTTTGGCAAAAAAGCTAACATCACTGT
>Ga0172371_10005117_pt1 | contig 19566 bp, 22 predicted proteins | sample Lak12m_FD_114543 | JGI IMG/M metagenome (GOLD analysis project Ga0172371, IMG submission 114543) | Freshwater microbial communities from Kabuno Bay, South-Kivu, Congo - kab_022012_12m | ecosystem: Environmental > Aquatic > Freshwater > Lake | place: Democratic Republic of the Congo: South-Kivu... | reverse complement strand
GATAGTTATGTTTCCCGAAGGCGGAAGGAGCAGAGACGGCAGCCTGCGTGACGCAAAGAGAGGGACAGTCCTGATAGCATCGCTTTCAGGGGCAAAGGTTGTTCCCGCTTATATTGACGGCACGGATAGGGCGTTTCCTGCTGGAGCAAAATTCATAAGGCCCGCGAATATCACGCTTATATTCGGAAATCCTTTAGAAATAAAAGATAATGAATCCGGCAAGGACTTTCAGGAGAGAATCGGTAATGATATAATGAAAGAGATACAAAATTTAAAGTTAAAAGTGAAAAATTAAGAGCCATGGAAATACTAGTTGCTAAGACAGCAGGGTTTTGTTTTGGGGTAAAAAGGGCCGTTGATATGGCGTTTAAGACCGCGAAGAAAAAACAAAAAGGCGTTTTCACTTTCGGCCCTATTATACACAATCCTCAGGTCATAGAAAAATTGAAAGAGGAAGGTATCCTCCCGACTGAAGACATAAATACGCAGGGGATAAAAGATATTATTATCAGGACGCACGGGATTTCTTTTCAGATTATGAACAGGATTTCCGATGCGGGATTCAACATTATTGACGCTACCTGCCCTTTTGTGAAAAAAGCGCAGCATTATGCTAAACTGCTCAGAGAAGAGGGCTACCAGGTAATAATACTTGGCGATAGAGAACACCCCGAGGTTCAGGGGATTATGAGCTATGCGGGAGACGACGTAATAGTTGTAGATGCTGAAAGCGCGCTCCCCAAGATAAAGCATGACGTTGGGATTATCGTTCAGACTACACAGCCTGTTGAAGCGCTTAAAAAGCTTTTCGGAAAGGTTATAGAGCAGGCAAAGAACGTAAAGGTATATAATACGATATGCAATTCAACGGCGCTGAGACTAAAAGAGACGGCAGCGTTGGCGAAGAAAGTGGATATCATGCTTGTAGTGGGAGGCAAGAACAGCGCGAATACGACCCAGCTCGCGAAATTATGCGGGTCCCTTTCCGTACCTACTTATCATATAGAAACAGCCGCCGAGTTAAATCCAAAGTGGCTGGACAAGGTGAAAAGCGTAGGCATAACAGCAGGCGCGTCAACGCCTGATTGGATAATCGAGGATATAATAAAAAGAGTAAAGGTCTACGACTCGTAGAACAATAGGAGGATAAAAGGGTGATGGAAACTAAGAACAACGAAATGGAAAAGCTTTACGCTGATACGTTTCACCGCATCGAAGAAGGCGCGATTTTAACCGGAAGGGTCATATCAATCAAACAGGACGGGGCAATTATTGATATAGGTTATAAGTCCGACGGCTTTGTTCCGTATGAAGAATTTTCCGCTGAAGAATTTTCGAACCTTCAGGAGGGAAGCGCGCTTGAAGTCTACGTATACACTATGAAGTTTTCAAACGGAATGGTCAGCCTTTCAAGAAAAGCCGCGACAAGGGTAAAGGCATGGGATATTATTGAGTCGGCACTGGAAAAAGGCGCTCCGGTTGAGGGCGTGATATCGGGAAAAACAAAAGGCGGGCTTTCTGTAGACATATTCGGAGTTACAGCATTTCTTCCGGGATCTCAGATTGATGTCAGAATGGTCAGGGATATAGACGGCCTTATCGGAAAGCGGATGCCATTTAGGGTTCTGAAACTGAACAACAAGCGCTCAAACGTCATTGTCTCGCACAGGGCAATTATGGAAGAAGAAAGACAGAAGAAAAAGGTAGAGACGCTTGAAAAACTTAAGGAAGGCATTCTCCTTACAGGCATCGTAAAAAATATTACGGATTACGGAGCGTTTGTTGACCTTGGCGGGATCGACGGCCTTCTCCATATATCAGACATATCATGGGGCCGCATAACTCATCCTTCAGAATTCTTTGCGATAGGAGACGAGATCGAAGTCATCGTACTCAAGTATGACGGAGAGCAAAAAAGGGTTACTCTCGGATATAAGCAGAAAACACCCGACCCATGGAGCACAATAGAAGAAAAATACCCTGTCGGCCAAAAAATAAAAGGGACGGTCGTAAATACAACGGAATACGGCGTGTTTGTAGAGCTTGAAAAGGGGCTCGAGGGGCTCGTCCACATTTCTGAGATCGACTGGCTTCCAAAACCAAAGCACCCTTCTAAATATCTTTCCATAGGAGAAACCGTAGAGGCGATCATCTTGAAAGCGGATAAGAATGAGCGCCGCCTTTCATTAAGCATAAAGCAGCTCAAATCCAGCCCTTGGGAGCTTATATCCCAGCACTACAGCGCGGGACAGCAAATTTCAGGCAAAGTAAAAAGCATCACTGACTTCGGGGTATTCGTAGGGCTGCCCGAAGGAGTGGACGGGCTCGTGCATATTTCAGATATTTCATGGACAAAGCACATCAAACACCCTTCTGAGGCCATCAAAAAGGGGCAAAAAATAGATGCCGTTGTCCTTAGCATAGAGCCGGATAAGGAAAGAATGGCATTAGGCATAAAACAGCTTACTTCAGACCCGTGGATAAATGACATACCAGCGAGATTCAAGCTCGGTGATGAAGTAAAAAGCAAGGTTCTGAGATTAACCGACTTCGGGATATTCGTGGAGATAGAGGGCGAGGTCGAAGGCCTGATTTATTCATCCGAGATAGTAAAGGCAGAGGAGCCTCCAAAGGAAGGCGATATCGTATGGACAAGGATAATAAAGATTGACCTCGAGGAGAGAAAGATAGGGCTAAGCATGAGGAATGTTACTAAGGGGGACGAATGAAAAAAGCCTGTCTCATAATAACAGGCTTTTTGGTATTGCTGGTAATAATCAGCGTGGTTTTTACTGTCTTTCAGAAAAATGTTTCTGTTGGAGAAAAAGTAGCTCTCGTGCGAATCGAGGGCCCGATAATGGACGCGAAAAGCACGGTTGATGAAATAAAGAGCTACGCTAAGGACCATTCAATAAAGGCTTTGGTCCTGCGGGTGGATAGCCCCGGGGGGGCGGTTGCTCCGTCTCAGGAAATATATGAAGAGGTTAAGAAGGCGAAGGCAAAAAAGAAAGTAATCGTGTCGATGGGCTCTGTCGCGGCATCCGGTGGTTATTACATTTCAGCGCCGGCTGACAGGATTCTCGCGAACCCGGGCACGCTGACCGGTTCTATCGGCGTTATAATGGAGATCCCCAATTTAGAGGGACTTATGAATAAAATCGGCGTAAAAACAGACGTTATCAAAAGCGGCAGGCATAAGGATATCGCTTCAGTATTCAGAAAAATGGATAAAGAGGAAAGGACGATATTGCAGGGCGTGCTTGATGATGTGCATGAACAATTTATCAAGGCCATCGCTGACGGCAGAAAGATTCCTTTTGATGAAGTTAAAAAACTCGCTGACGGCAGGATCTTTACCGGCAAGCAGGCGATGGAGGTAAAACTCGTTGATGAACTCGGAACTCTCGAAGACGCCATAGCTGTTGCAGGAAAGCTAACAGGCATAAAAGGCGAACCCGAAGTAGTGACAAGAAAAGAAAAGTTCTCTTTCACCGACATACTCAGAGGCAAGTTCCCGAAAGAATTCTCCGATATATTTCCAACGGTTAAAATAAAATATCTCTTGGCGCCGTAAATTAAACTGCCTCAAGCTACAAAAGTTTCCCCCATTCAAGGGATGGACAGCCATTGGAAAGCATGTTATCGTTTTAACAAAAATACCTTGATTTTTCCTCTGATCTAAACTTATAATTTTAAGTAGGCATGAACCGTTAGAGAGGTGTCATGACAAAAGAGATTTTTGTATGCTCCAGAAATAAGGAAGCCCTCAAGTTCCTGAGAGCTTTTTTTAACGGCAACGGCGAATATTCCGCAAAATTCATAAGAAATAAGCAATCTCTCCTCAATACCCTCGCAAAGAAAAAACCTGACCTGCTTGTCACAGGGCCTCCGGACGAGGGGATGAAACGGCTTCAATGTTCAAAGAGAGGGCTTCCCGTAATTGCAATGTTAAACGGCAACATTACCGAAGGCATCCAGGCTGTCATGAACCACAACATCGAATCCTACCTTATCAGCCCTTTTTATAAAGAAGATTTTGAATGTAAACTGAAGACGACTTTAAACAGAAAGGGCTTATTTGAGAGCATCTACGGAGAAAAAAGAGAATTGGAGACAGTTCTTGAGCTGATACATTTCATATCTTCAACGCTTGACCCTAAGGAAGTATTGTATTTCGTCGTGAGCAAAATAGCCGAAATCATAGATGTCACAAGATGTTCCATAATAAGCATCCCGTTTGAAGAAAAAAGACATGCCTATGTTATCTCCACATTTGAAGACCCGAAGATAGTAAATATCAGATTAGACCTTAAGAAATACCCTGAGATCAGAAAATCGCTCAGCACAAAAAAGCCTGTAGTCATAAGAGATGCCTCAAAAGATCCACTGCTTAAAGAAGTCCGGCACATCATAGCGCCCATAGGCATTAAATCTATAGTTGTCATCCCCATAATCTTCAGGAATGAGGTTATCGGAACATTATTCCTAAGGACTTCAAGATTAAATCATACCTTTACCGAAAGAGAGATTAGGCTTTGCTCGGCAATCGCAAGCTCGTCCTCAAATTCTCTCTACAATGCCTTTCTCCACCAAAAAATAGAAAATGAACGGGCAAGGTTTGAAAGGCTTGCCATAACCGATTACCTGACAGGACTTCATAATATCAGATACTTTTATCACCGTATTGATGAGGAAATCAGCCGGGCACAGAGGTATAAGCTGGATTTGAGCTGCCTTATGCTTGATATCGACCATTTTAAAGGGGTGAACGACAAGTACGGGCACAGAACCGGCGATATTGTCCTAAACAAATTTGCCCGCCTGCTGAAAAAACACACGAGAAAAAGCGACGTGCTTGCAAGGTACGGAGGCGAAGAGTTCATAATGCTGCTTCCTCAGACACCGGTAAAGTCTGCCGTGATGAAAGCCGAACAACTGCGGAACCTGGTGAGCAGGCATAGGTTTATAGAAATGGACAGAAAAAAAAGGCTTACGGTTAGTATCGGTGTTTCATCCTATCCTACCCATAAAATAAAGGATAAAGGCGATATCATATCACTCGCTGACAAGGCGCTTTATAAGGCAAAAGCCACGGGAAGAAATACGGTAGTTCTCCACAACAACCGCATGTAAAATAATCTCGCATCCTCATAATTCTTCTGCAGAAAGCGAAAGCAATCATGAATATCTCAAGACGAAAGACTTACGCTATAATAATGGCATGGAAATAATAACCTCCCACATAAATGCGGATTTTGATTCGTTGGCCTCGATGGTTGCTGCAAAAAAACTTTATCCCGAGGCTGAGATAGTATTCCCCGGCTCTCAGGAAAAAAAACTCAGGGATTTTATAGAGGCATTTAAACCTGTGACAATCAAACGGCTTAAGGATATAGACCTATCCAAGATTACACGCCTGATAATCGTGGACACAAAAAGGCCTCAGATGATTGGACAGCTTGCGGAGGTTGCTTCCATTCCGGGAATAAACATTCATATATACGATCATCATCCCGCCACGGAAGGCGATATACGCGGCAGCCTTGAGACCATTGAGAGCGTCGGAGCCACGGCAACGATATTTTCTGAAATGCTGAAGGCAAAGAACCTTCACCCTTCGCCCATGGAGGCCACCATACTTTGCCTGGGAATTTATGAAGAGACAGGCTCGCTGCTGTTTCCTTCGACAACAGAGAGGGATATCCTCTCGGCAGCGTACCTGGTTAAACATGGCGCAAATTTAAACATAGTTTCAAGTTTTCTCCGGACGGAATTGAGCCGCGAGGAACTTGATATCCTGAATGAACTGGTCCAGACATCGAAAGAGAATGTTATCAGCGGAATAAGAATAAAAATCGCCAAGGCCTCGCGCGAAAGTTATGTGGGCGATGCCGCTCATCTCGCGCACAAGATAATGGATATGGAAGACATCGATTCGTTATTCGTTCTGCTAAGAATGGAGGGAAAAATACTTGTAGTGGCAAGAAGCCGTACGCCGGAACTTAATGTCGCCGATGTACTTAGAGAATTCAACGGCGGCGGACATTCTACAGCAGCCGCTGCCACGATTAAAGAGGAGTCACTTGCGATAGTTGAAGAAAGGCTCGCCAAAATCATTCTCGAAAACGTAAAGCCCGGCAAGGTCGCGTCTGATATAATGACCAGCCCTGTCATAAGCATTAACTGGGACAGTGCAGTAAAAGAGATAGAAACCATAATGACCAAATACGGAGTGAACGTCCTGCCTGTTACAAAAAATGCTAAGTATGCGGGTTTGATATCAAGGGAGATTGTTGAAAAAGCTCTGTTTCACGGATTCGGCAAGAGCAAGGCATTAGATTTCTGTACAACCGACGCGGCGACTGTCAACTCTCACACATCCATCAGAGAAATAGAACAGATGATGATAGAACATAACCAAAGATTTATGCCGGTAATAGAAAAAGGAAATATCATAGGCGCAATAACGAGAACAGACCTTTTAAGGACTTTGTATGAAGATTTTCTTAGAAGGAGCAGGCTTGATAAATCCGATACGATAGAAAGGCCCTCCATAGGAAGAAATATAGCAATCCTTTTGAAAGATAAATTTCCCGCTGAGATATATTCGCTGCTTAAGCTTGCCGGAGAGATTGCAGACCGGATGGGGATTAACGCATATCTTGTAGGAGGGTCGGTTAGAGATATTCTGAGGGGCGAGCAAAATCTTGACATTGACATTGTTGTGGAGGGCGACGGGATTTTATTCGCAAAGTCATTGGGCGGAAAATTGAACGCGAGAATAAAAACTCACGAGAGATTCGGCACGGCAAAGATAATCTCGGATAAACTCAGGCTTGATGTGGCAACTGCGCGCACGGAATATTATGAATCTCCAGCCGCGCTTCCGAAAGTGGAGATTTCGTCCATAAAGAAAGACCTTTACAGACGAGATTTTACGATAAACACTCTCGCCGTAAAACTTAACCTTAGAGATTTCGGGCATCTGATAGACTTCTTCGGCGGGCAGCGTGACCTGAGAGACAAAACTATACGTGTCATCCATAACCTGAGCTTCATTGAAGACCCGACACGGGCGTTCAGAGCAATAAGGTTTTCTGAAAGATTCGGTTTTAAGCTCAGCAAGCATACGGAAACGCTTATCAAATCAACCCTAAAACTTGATCTTTTCAGCCGGCTCTCCGGAGCAAGGTTATACGAAGAACTGCTGTTGGCATTTAATGAAACAGAGCCTGTCAAAACACTTAAAAGGCTTTCTGAATTCGGGCTTCTAACGGTAATTCATCCAAATCTGTCGGTTAACGCCGGAATTGAGACGGCGGTTCAATCAATGTTTGAAACGCTTGCATGGTTCGATCTTCTTTTCCTTGAGGAAAGTCCGGATAGGGGAGCCTTGTATCTAATGGCTTTATTTTCCGCACTAAATGAGGAAGAGAGAAAGGCAAGCGTCGAAAGGCTTTCTCCGCCGCCTAAGGTAAGGGCTATGGTAATGAAGGGAATAGCGCAATCAAAAGACATATTGAACAGGCTTCCTTTAAACGATGCGCCCGGCTTGTATCACCTCCTTATTAACGTCAGCCTTGAGACGCTCTTATTCTCAATGGCTATGAGCCAAAGCAAGCAGAAAAAGAAAGCGATATCACAGTATCTGATTGAGCTGAGAAAAATAAAGCCCTTATTAAAAGGCAACGACCTGCAAAAGCTGGGAATCAAGCCCGGGCCTGTTTATTCAAAACTTTTAAATGAGCTGCTTGACGGAAAACTTAAGGGGCGACTGAAGACAAGAGAGGATGAGGAGACCTTCATAAAAAAGAAGATAAAGGAGAAACCTTGATGAGGATTTGCGCTTTGTGCAAAAAGGAGATTGAGGTTGATAAATATTTTTTCCACGGGATCCTGCGGACAAGAAAGGCCGCGTGCCCTGCTTGCGGCGCGGACCTTCATATCTGCCTTAACTGTAAATTCTATTCCGAGACTTCACATAACAAATGTCTTGAGCCTAAAGCGGAATTTCAGAGGACTCGGGACAGGGCAAATTTTTGCGACTATTTTATTTTCAGGGAAGGCCCTACAGATACCGCGGCAGGAAATGTTAGCGAGGACGCAAAGAAAAGATTTGAAGACTTATTTAAGAAATGAGGCTTCGCTCAAGCGGCAAAATCAAACGAACCGTTAAGGCTATAGTAATGAAGAAAAGCGATACGGCTCTTGAAGCGCTTTACTGGAACGATAACTGGATGAGGTAGAGATTTTAAATTTTTTTTATATGCCAGCACTTTTCCGCTTTTCATATCAATAATAACGCTTGATATTACTATCTCAATGCGCAATTGTTATTTTTGTCAAGAAATATGGGGTGTCCCTATGTTTATACCGTATATGCTATATTCTTTCAGGAAATACCAACTTGGTATATTAAATGTTCGGCTGGCCTTGATAAAGGAGGTATACGCATGGACATGTGGAAGTTCTTTAACATCACGCATCGGGAGCACATTCTCTGCAATCCGATGAGTCTTGAAAAACTTGAACAGCTTATCACACTTCTGCCTCTGAAACCCGGGGCACGCGTGCTTGACATCGCCACTGGAAAAGGCGAGTTTCTCATCAGGCTTGCAGAGCGGTACCGGCAAATGACAGGGACAGGAGTTGATTTCTCTCCCTACTGCATTGCTGATGTCCACAAGAAGCATCAAGAACGTGTTCCAGATACCCAACTCCATTTCTTGGAGATGGACGGGGCCAAGTATGTCCCTGAGACCTTAGAGAGCTTTGATCTGGCAGCCTGCATCGGTGCGAGTTGGATTTATGGCGGGCATCGAGGGACTTTGAACGCGCTGCAAAAGATGGCAGCCCCGGAAAGTTGGATCGTTGTGGGAGAGCCGTACTGGCGGCGTGAACCGGAAAGAGAGTATTTAGAAGCGATCGGAGTGACACGGAACGACTTCGGGACACATTATCAGAATGTAGAGGCCGGGCGAGAGCACGGGTTGGAGGCGGTCTACACACTAGTAAGCAGCCAGGATGACTGGGATAGATATGAAGGGTTGCAGTGGTATGCTGCGGAAACATGGGCGAGTGATCATCGGGATGATCCAGATGTGGAGACCGTGCTGAAGCGAGTGCGTGAGAGTAAGACAGCGTATCTGAGGTGGGGACGAGAAACGCTGGGGTGGGCGATTTATGTGTTCAAGAAAGGGGTATAGCACATTTAATCGATATTTCAGGAAAATCTAAATTTGTAAAATTGATTCTCAAACGCGGAATTCCACTCTATGGCCGATACCAACAACTGATTCAGAGCGTTGCCTACCTCTTCCCCATCCTTACCCTTATCGTATTCCCGTGCGCTTCGAGGCCTTCAACATCTGCAATGGTTTCAACTGTCTTCGCAAGTTTAGTAAAACCATTTCTCGTAAACGACAAGACGCTTGAGCGTTTGATAAAGTCGTAGACTCCGAGGGGAGAAAAAAACCTTGCAGTCCCGCCTGTGGGAAGCGTATGGTTAGGCCCTGCTGAATAATCGCCAAGGGCTTCAGGCGTCCACTTGCCGAGGAATATCGCGCCCGCATTCTGAATCATCGGCAGAATAGCATCCGGAGTCTTTGTCATAATTTCAAGATGCTCCGGCGCAATTTTGTTTGCCAATTTTACCGCCTCATTAATATTTTTTGTAACAATTATGGCCCCATATTTTTTAAGAGACTTCTTTGCGATATGTTTTCTCTTTAGCCCTCTAAGCTGTCCTTCAACTTCCGCATAGACTTTATCCGACAGCAAAGAAGAGTTTGTAATTAATATGGATGACGCCAACTCATCATGCTCCGCCTGGCTTAATAAATCCGCAGCAATGAATTCCGGGTCTGCCGAGGCATCCGCAATTATCAGAATCTCGCTCGGCCCCGCTATCATATCAATGTCAACCTCTCCAAAAACCATCCTCTTTGCAGTTGCAACGTATATATTGCCGGGGCCTACAATCTTATCTACCCTCTTTATTGTCTTCGTCCCATAAGCCATCGCGCCTATTGCCTGCGCACCGCCTATCCTGTATGCCTCTTTTATTCCGAGCATCTTTATCGCCGCCATCACATACGGATTAATTTCTCCGCGCGGCGTGGGAACACAAACCGCAACTTCCTTAACTCCCGCAACCTGAGCGGGTATCACATTCATGAGAACAGTTGAGGGATAAGATGCCTTTCCTCCGGGCACATAAACGCCTGCCCTTTCAACCGGCCGTATCATCTGACCAAGAAGAGCTCCGGTTTTATCTTTCATCCTCCATGACTCTTCCTTTTGAAGTTCATGAAACCTGCGTATCCTGTCCGCCGAAAACTCAAGGGCCTTAACTACCTTTCTGTCGGCCTTATCAGCGAATCTTGATATCTCGGAAGTTTTAAATACAAGGGGCTCTGCCTTTGCGTAATCAAATCTTTTGGTATATTTAATGACAGCCTTATCCCCGTTTTTTCTGACATCAGAAAGAATGGAACTCACAGCCTCTTCTATTTTAGGGTCGCCTCCTGAGGCCCGCCTTCTCAAAGTGTTTAGGAATATACCGATATCTTTTGCCGTCTTTATAATTCTCATGTGGCTAATTTTAGCTTTTTATTTCCTGATTATTCAAGGATTTTCCGGGCCGCATTTTAATGAATAAAAATATTGACATACACTCGCAATAAGTATAATATGAAAACTAATAATGGCCAATAACTCAGAAGACAGAAACCCTGTTGTTGAAGCCGTAAAGCGGCAGGTAAGAATCCTGAACGGGATAGTCCTGCTTGTTATTTACGCGCTTCTGCTTCTTATCATAAAATTCATGTATACCGTTCTTGATTACATTTCCACGCCGTCTTTGGTTACTATTCTTGTGATTGTCGTCGGATTGGTCGTTTTGGGAATGTACGTGGCTAACGCTGCTTCAAAAAAAGCCATCGAAACCGTAGAAAGATATACGGGCAGGCTAAATACCCTCATGACCACAACAGGAGAGATACGGGAAGTGGAATATGGAGACGTTCTGCTTGAGAATATTATGCAAAGCGCGCTGCAGATTATAGAAGCAGAGGCAGGCTCGATTTTACTTGTAGAAGATGGCAGGCTTGCGTTTAAGATTGCAAAAGGCAGCAAAAGCTCTGAACTGCTGGGCACTTCTATTCCAAAATCTGCCGGCATCGCAGGCTGGGTTACTGAAAACGGAAACAATGTCAGGATCGATGACGCAAGGAACGATTCACGGTTTGACCCCGATGTCGATAAGATGACCGGCTACGAGACAAAGTCGCTCCTATGTGTGCCTCTGAAAGTAAAGGCTGGAACGATCGGAGCACTTGAACTCATAAACAAACGGCGCGGAGTCTTCACTCAGGAAGACGAAGAACTGCTGTCATATTTTGCGGCTCAGGCCGCAATATCCATTGCCAGGACAAAATTCATGGAGGACCAGAGAAATTATGAGATCCACCTTACTGACATCCTCGTTGATACAATGGACACTCACATACATGAAAAAGTCGGGCATTCAAGGAGAGTCGCGAAATACAGCCTCATGATAGCTGACGAACTTAAAATGACGGATGAGGAAAAGAGAAAATTATACAGGGCCTGCCTGCTCCATGATATAGGTTTTCTAAAGATAAAATTAAAAGATGTGTCATCCAAAGAGCAGTACAAGGCGCATTCTCAGCTTGGCTACGAAATGCTGAGGCTGATTAATTTTTACGCGGATATTGCCCCCTTTGTTCTTCATCATCATGAGCGATTCGATGGCAATGGATACCCAAATGAACTTAAAGCCGATGCTATACCCGTTGAGTCTAGGATAATTGCGCTTGCGGAGGCTTTTGACGCCATGACCAGCAAGGATTCCTATAAATACGTAGGTAAAATGCTCGACAAGACAGAGAGTTCTTCTGCCGCCGGTTATCATCACGCGATTGAAGAGCTTAAAAGAAATGCCGGCACTCAATTTGACCCCAAACTTGTGGATGCCTTTATAGGAATCAGCGATGAAACCCTCCTGCAAGAGGCATGAAGAATGTAAAACTCCTGATAGAATATGACGGCACAAATTATCACGGATGGCAGATTCAAAATAAAGCTATCAGCCATCAGTCATCAGCTATCAGCAACCTTACCATTCAGCAAATACTTCAGGAAGCTATAAAAAAAATCACCGGCGAAGAATCAAAAATTATTGCCGCTTCAAGAACCGACGCTGGTGTTCACGCCCTGGGACAAATCGCAACGTTTAAGACCCAGACCCGTCTCGAACCAAAAATTTTACGACGCGCCCTTAATGCGACGCTTCCCGAAGACATAAGAATTCTGGATTCTGAAGAAGCCGGCATTGATTTTCATCCGAGATACGGCGCGCGAGGCAAGAGATACTTTTACATCATATCCAATATGAATTTTTCATCCGCGTTCCTTTACAGATACGCGTGGAAAGTTCCGTATGCCCTTGACCTCGATAAAATGAAAAAAACGGGCGGCCTGCTTCTTGGCAGCCATGATTTTTCGGCGTTCAGAGGAGCGGGTTGCGGAGCAAAGAGCACAATAAGGGAAGTAACCTCTTTGACTATTGAGCCCGTCCGCAGTATTGATTTCATGACCACAAGGATTGAAGGGAACTTTATAAAAATAGCTATTGAAGCAAACGCATTCCTTAGACATATGGTTAGGAACATTGTCGGAACGCTCGTTGAAGCCGGCAGGGGGAATATGACATTGGATTCAGTTTCAGAAGCAATGAAACTCAAGGACAGAACAAAGGCCGGGCCTACGGCTCCCGCTCACGGCCTGTTTCTCGAAAAGGTGTATTATCCCGATGCCTGATACAGTCTATATCCGAAGTTCTTTTTCTATCGCCTCTAACTGCTCTATCTTTTCCTGACAATCTTTGCAATAAATCGCAAACGGCAGAACCTTCAGCCTCTCTTCGCTTATCTTGTTGCCGCAGTCCTCGCAGAGACCATACGTTCCTTCCGCAAGTTTTCTTAGAGCGGCGTCTACCTTTACAAGCTGCTCCCTGTGGCTGCCAAGCTGCCTAAGGCTTACATCCTCGGAGATATCTACTACAGACCAGTCGCCGTCATCGAGGGCCGTATCAACAAGCTGTTTCGTCTCGCCTTTGATATACTTTGCTATCTCGACCTTTGCCTCTTTAACAAGCTGCTCCCTTTTTTGAATCAGAAATTTCCTTAATGCCTCTGCCTTCTCATCCACTATCTTTTCCCCGGCTGCTTTTTTTGCTTCAGGCTTTTTAGCCTTTGCCGGTTTTTTGGCTTTTGCAGGCGGCCCGGATATTTTTTTCTTTACGGACTTTTTAGGCGCAGGCTTTAAAACCTTTTTCTTTTTTCCCTCCGCTTTCTTTACGCCCTTCTTAGCCTTACTTTCGGGTTTTTTCTTTATAGCCATTATTTAACCTCTTCTTTTTTTTCTGCGCTGCCTTCTTCCTTGAAGACTTCAATAATGCTTCTTACTTGAATCCCTGCCTGCTGAAGGGCCTTCTGTATATCAGGCAATTTCGAGTCAACCACTTTAACCATAAAATTACTGTTTGTAGCCATCCTATACCTCCATTATTTCCTTTTCTTTATGCGCCAGCGCTTCATCTATCTTCTTAATGCAAGAATCAGTGAGTTTTTGAACTTCATCAAGCGATTTTTTTGTATCATCTTCGCTCAGGTGTTTTTCTTTTTCGAGTTTTTTTATCTCATCGTTAATATCTCTTCTTATATTTCGAACGGCAACCTTCGCGTCCTCGGCATTTTTCTTCACAACCTTTACAAGCTGTTTCCTGCGTTCCTCAGTAAGTGTGGGCATTGTAATCCTTATGACCTTCCCGTCGTTTGTCGGCGTAAGCCCCAGCTCAGATTTCATTATCGCCTTTTCTATTTCGGTTATTACCTTGGGATCCCAGGGCTGGATTGCTATCTGGCGGCTTTCGGGTACGCTTAATGACGCCAGCTGCTGGAGGGGAGTCGGGGTTCCGTAATAATCAACTTTTATGCCGTCAAGGAGCGCAAGAGACGCCCTGCCGGTCCTGACGGAAGCGAACTCTTTTTTGAGCGCTTCTACGGCGTGATCCATTTTCTCAGCGGCTTTTTTTCTTGCCTCTTTCTCCATTATCTCCTCCTATAGGTCGTAGACCTACGATGGTGCCTATTTTTTTGCCCCGGATAACATTTTTGATATTGTCTTTACCCCTAAGGTTAAATACCACAATAGGCAGGTTGTTGTCCATACATAATGAGATCGCTGTTGAGTCCATGACAGTGAGCCCTTTCCTGAGAACATCCATATAACTTATTGTGTCGTATTTTTTTGCGCCGGGATCCTTCATGGGATCAGCGGAATATACGCCATCAACCTTTGTCGCCTTGATTATAACCTCGGCTCCTATCTCCATCGCCCGCAAGGCCGCGGCCGTATCCGTCGTAAAATAAGGGTTGCCGGTGCCTGCCGCGAATATGACAACGCGGCCCTTTTCCAGATGGCGTATCGCTTTCCGCCTGATGTATGATTCGGCGAGCTCTCTCATTTCTATTGCAGACTGAACCCTTGTAGGCACATTGTTTTTTTCAAGCGCGTTCTGGACGGCAAGGGCATTGATAACAGTCGCGAGCATACCCATATAATCCGCTGACGCCCGCTCCATGCCTTTCACGCTTGCCTCAACGCCTCTGAATATATTGCCGCCGCCTATCACTACCGCGACCTCCGCGCCCATGCTCACAACCTTCTTTATCTCTTTGGCAATAAAATCCACTGTGTCGGAATCTATGCCAAAGCCCTTCGTCCCCATCAGGGCTTCGCCGCTTAGCTTCAGAAGTATTCTTTTATACTTCAACGCGGGTTTCATTTCGGCTTATTGTTTTTCTCCAAGCTGAAATCTGGCAAACCGCCTTATCACGATATTTTCTCCGAGTTTGGCTACTTTTTCCGTGACAAGGTCTTTTATCTTCATCTTCTGTTCAGTGTCTTTTATGAAAATCTGGTCCAGAAGGCACATCTCGCTGAAAAACTTATCCAGTTTTCCTTCGACGATCTTCTCGACAACCTGAGGAGGCTTGTTGGCCACCTGCGCCTTGTATATCTCTTTTTCTTTCTCTATTACATCCTGCGGCACATCCTCACGCGAAAGATAAGAAGGATTCGCTGCCGCTATATGAAGGGCCACATCCCTAACAAGCCCTTTAAAATCATCGGTCTTCGCGACAAAATCCGTTTCGCAATTCACTTCCAGAAGGACGCCTATTTTATCCATATGTATATATGAACTCACAAGGCCTTCTGAAGCGCTTCTTGTGGATTTCCTGGCAGCAGAGGCAAGCCCTTTCTGCCTGAGACAGGCAATTGCCTTCTCGAAATCGCCGCCGCTTTCCGTAAGCGCCTTTTTGCATTCCATCATGCCCGCGCCTGTTTTTTCTCTGAGATCCTTTACGGTTTCGGCTGAAATAGTCGTCATGCCTTTGCCTCCTCCGTTTCAGCCTTTTCTTCCTGCTGAATCTTTTCCTCTACCGCTGCTTTTTCAGCCTCCTGGGCAATGCTCTTTGTCAATGTTTCCCTTCCTTCAATCACGGCAGTCGCCATCTTGCCGGCAAGCAGCTTTATTGCCCTGATGGCGTCGTCATTTCCGGGAATAACCCAGTCAATCTCGTCCGGGTCGCAATTCGTGTCAACAACACCGACCACGGGAATTGAAAGCTTCCTTGCCTCTGCTACGGCAATGCGCTCTTTCTTGGGGTCTATAACAAATACCGCCGAAGGGAGGCTCGTCATGTCCTTTATCCCGCTCAAATTTTTTTCGAGCTTGCCACGCTCTTTCTCAAGCTCGGAAACTTCCTTCTTGGGAAGAAGCTCGTATGTGCCGTCCGTCTTCATCGTCTCAATCTGCTTGAGCCTCTCTATGCTCTTTTTTATAGTCAGAAAATTGGTGAGCATGCCGCCAAGCCATCTCTGGTTTACAAAGAAGACCCCCGCCCTCTTTGCCTCTTCATTGACAGCGTCCTGCGCCTGTTTCTTTGTGCCGATAAAAAGAACCGTTCCATTCCCGGCCGCTACCTTTTTAACGAAATTATACGCCTCCTCAAGCCCCTTCATGGTTTTCTGAAGGTCAATGATGTAAATGCCATTCCTCTCCCCGAAGATATATTTTTTCATCTTGGGATTCCACCGCTTTACCTGATGCCCGAAATGGACACCGGCTTCAAGAAGCTCTTTCATTGTTGCTACCATTTTTGTCCTCCTCTGGTTTTTTCTCTACGAGTCGTAGACCCTCCGCCTTTTCCCCTATACCCATACGGGACCAAATAGGAGAAAGTTGATGGCGTGTGTTTTACCCGGTCAAAAGAAAGTCTTTCTAACGGGTTTTACGAGCTACAAGATTAACATAAAAGCCTTTTTTTTTCAAGAAGATTCAGGGGCGCCGGGGCTTTTATTTACCGGTAAGTTCTCTAACCTCTGCCTTCCCCTTTATCAATTCCTCAACCTGTTCTTTGTCTTCCCTCAAGAGCAATTCCTGAAATTCTCCCACATGGGTTTTTTCTTCGCGCGCGATATCAAGAAAGACTTTTTTGATATCAGCCCTGTCTGTCATTGCGGCAAGCTGCTCATAAAGGCTGATTGCGTCAAGTTCAGCTATTATTCCCGCGCGCAATATTTCTTTAACCAAATCGCCCTTCTTAACCTTTCCGAGATCACTGGGTATGTTCGACATCATGGCTCTTACCTCCGTATATTAACTGGCTTTATTCTGCTTATATTTTAGCATCACAATTTCCAATGTCCAGAGATTTAAATTATCCGTAGCGCCAGCAGCGCCCCGACAATCATTATGGTGGCCGCCACGTATATCTTAAAGGCCTTCAGAGATATCTTATTCAAAAATCCTTTCCCTGCAAATGTTCCCGCGAAAGCCGCTGCGGTTGTTATGAGCAGAAGGACAACGTTATCGGCAAGCACATCCTTGTTATTGAATATATAAACCGGGATCCTCGTAATATCCACAACAGAGGCTATAACCGCCGCGGTCGCGATGAAGGCCTCTTTCGGGATGTTGTAATTAAGAAGATATGCGCTTCTGACCGCTCCCTGATTGCCCACAAATCCGCCAAGAAGCCCTGAAAAAAATCCTCCTATAAAATCTATTTTTTTCGGGAGCCTGAATTTCTCGCCGAACCCGGTTGCCTCCTTAAGGCCCAGAAATATCAGGGCTGCCCCGAGCAAAACCTTCACAACAGACGATTCCATCTTTCCTTGAAAGAATGCCCCGATAAAAGCCCCGGCAAGCGTTAACATCCCGAACCTCTTTAGTATATCCATGCTTACGTGCCTGCTGAACAGGGAGAGTTTTAAAAGGTTATTAGCAAGATGCACGACGGCGACAATCAGGATTGCTATCTTAACATCGTAAAATATCAGGAAGATAGGAGTAAGGATGGTCCCTAATCCGAATCCTGTCATAAGCGTAAGCGACGCCGCCAGAAATGCCGCGATGACAGGGATTAAAACGTTTACTTCAGTCATCCCGGCACCTCTTCAGTAAGTTCCTGTATCCTTTCCATCATGCGTATAGTATAATACTTCAGCCCGGATTTTTCGGGACTGCATCAGGATTCGGCCATTTGTTAAATATCAAAACAGGAGAACACTTTTTGAGGATTGCGATGGCTAAGGAGTATGTCTTTTAGAATGCGCCGGTTAAGGAGTGTTATAGACGCGCTTGTCAAGTGCATTGAAGAATCCAAGGGCTTTATCCTTATAGCCATTCTCGTAGTCTCGGTTCTCGGCGCTGTTGTCGGATATAAATACTACCGCTACACACAGGACGACCCTCAGTATTGCGCCTCGTGCCACCTAATGAAAGAGGCCTTTTCACAATGGCAGAAAGGCAAGCACCGCGATCTCGTATGCCAGGCGTGCCATCATTTAAGCATCCTTGAGCAAAATCAGCTTCTTGCAGCCTATGTATTAGGCGCTAATAATAAATCTTTCTCCCAGACACACGGCAGGGAAAAACCGTGGAAGGGATGTAAAAGCTGCCACATGGATGAAATGTCGCAGGGTTCGTTGACGCTTAATAAATCCTACGGACACGGAAAGCACGTATTTCTTCAGCACATTGAATGTAAGACCTGCCACAAAAGCGAGCTCCATATTTTCCGTCCAAACGAAAACATCTGCCAGAATTGTCATAAAGACAAAGGCGTTCATGGGATAGGGATGGCGGCATTTTCATGCCTGAAATGCCATGCGTTTTCTGAAAAGACGCCGTCGATGGTTCCGAAGGATAGATGCGTGAAATGCCATACAACAATTTCTTCGAAAGGGCCGATGTCAGGCATGCTCTGCCATCAATGCCATAAACCGCACGGGAAAATCCGCCCCAATTCCGAAACATGCACAAGTGAATGCCACAGAAATGAGGCATCAACAGGCCGGCACGGATTACACATGAAACAAAAACCGGATTGCTTATACTGTCATAAGCCGCACACATGGGTTGTCGGACAGAGCAGCGCAAAAACTCTCTGCGCAAAATGCCACCCCTACAAAGATCCACAACTTTTTAGATATTAATAAATAACCTCACTTTTTCATACCATCTCTTACACAAATCAGGCTATTAAATATTTGCAGAAATGCAAAATCATCGTGTTTTTTGCAGAAATGCAAAACAATCTAAAGCAAAATATCATTTAAAATTAAGTCATTACCTTCTGGCATGGAAACTGCTGTTATAAGGGCAAGAACACAGAAAGGAGGGTAAGAAGATGAGGAGAGGTGAAATAGCAAAAAAAGGTTTATATCTCGGGACAGGGGCAGGATTGGTATTTTTCGCATTAACAGGTTTACTTTCGGGTTCATTTATCGGCGGTGTTATCGGGCTTAAAGTCGCAGGCGGCATATTTGGAACGCCTGTAGGAGTGCAATTGCTTCCGAGGCTTATAGTCGCAGCATCTATGGTTCTTGGGGTAATGGCAGCCGGTTTTATCTTTGTCGGAGGCGGCGCAATTTGGGGGTGGCTGGCAGGCCACGTAATAGACGCACTCAGGCACAGCAAAGGTGAAATAACGGATCTCGCTGTAGAACATAAGAAATCCATTTAAGGAGAGGTGTATGAAATTCATTGTGAGCAGGGCAACGGTATCGTTACGGGAAAGCAAAAAGCCGTGCAATGAAGCCAAAGAGGAGGATCTGACGCCGTTAGATTTCAGGACGGTTAAAACGCTCGAAGAGGCAAAGAAAAAAGTGTGGTATAAAGACTGGCTGGAAGGAGGGTCGAATCATAGGGAAGAAGGCGGAGTTGTTGTATGCGATAAAAGGGTAAAGGAGAAGCAGTGGATAGTGGATATTGACAGCCTCGATAATCTTATTGAGTTCCAAAGCGGCTACGGCGAGATAGCAATAACCGACAGCGCTCCGTACAAGGAAGCAAGGAAAGAGATAAAGATTCCCGGAGAGGCAAAAGAATAAAACAGGTCTTTGACCAAAAAGATAGATTAAAGGAGGATAAAAAAATGAAAACAAATGACATGGCAAAAAAAGGATTGT
>Ga0172371_10005116_pt1 | contig 19568 bp, 8 predicted proteins | sample Lak12m_FD_114543 | JGI IMG/M metagenome (GOLD analysis project Ga0172371, IMG submission 114543) | Freshwater microbial communities from Kabuno Bay, South-Kivu, Congo - kab_022012_12m | ecosystem: Environmental > Aquatic > Freshwater > Lake | place: Democratic Republic of the Congo: South-Kivu... | reverse complement strand
GTGTTGGCGAAGATATTGCTGGGCATCGACACCACACCCCGAAGCATTTTCTGTTCCACCAGTCGTTCGCGTATCTTGCGCTCGATGCCGCTCTGGGCAGTGATAAAGCCCGTCGGAACCACGATGGCCGCTTTGCCGTCCTTTTTGAGCGAATACATGATGTGCTGGATGAACATCACATAAATGGCCATCGATTCCTTTTTGGCTTTGGGCACATTGGGGATGCCCGCAAAGAAGCGTTCGTTGTTGGCTTTGGTGTCGAGGTCGGCGCTGAAGTCGGAGAAGTCGAGCTTAAACGGCGGATTGCTCACGATATAGTCGAACTTCATCAGACTGCCATCTTCCTCCCGGTGATAGGGATCGAGGATGGTATTTCCCTTCACGATGTTGTGGATAGAATGCACTAAGTTATTCAGAATCAGGTTCAGTCGCAACAGATTCGACGATTTCTGCGAGATGTCCTGCGAGTAGATGCTGCAACGATCCTCACCAATCCGGTATGCCAGGTTCATCAGCAGCGAGCCCGAACCCGCCGAAGGATCGTAGCAGCTCACATTGCTCACGTCGGTCTGCACCAGACAGCGCGCCATGATCGACGCCACCGAGTGAGGCGTAAAATATTCGGCATAATTGCCCCCGCTGTTGCTGTTGTAATCCTTGATCAGGTACTCGAAGATGGTTGAGAAGAAATCGAATTTCTGCGAGAAAATCGGTTCGAAACTAAAGCCCACCAGTTTGTTGATGATGGCTTTACAGAACTCGTCGCGGTTGTCGGTCACGTACTTGCTGATGTTCTCGAACAGCATGATCTTCTCACCGCCATTGGTCATTACCGAGAAAATATCGTTGTTCAATTTGGCAATCGACAACAGCGTTTCATCGAAAATCTTATCGAAATCCGGCTCATTCTGCCGGTTAAACAGCGCTGCAATAAAATGTTCCGGCTGCAACTGCGCCGTGCTTTCGCTCAACTGCATCAGCAACATCTCATAATCATCGGCCGGATAAGCCTGCAACACTTCCAGCAGCTTTTCCTCATCCTTCAGTTTGGGTTCAATGGCCTTTATCTCGTGGATAAACTTATCGTTCAGAAACTTATACAGAAATACCTGTGTGATGATTTTGAACTCATTGCCATCGCCGCCAAGACCATAGGTGGAACAAATGCTTTTGAGGCTGTCGATGAGGGATTTGGTGGATTTTTCGAATTGGAGGGGGAGGGTCATTGGGTGATTCTTTGTTTGAATGAATGATTAAAAATTAAATTTAATGGATATTTATCTTATTGATTGAAATATTGTTACCGTAGAATAGCCTGCATTTCTTTTCCTGGTAATATCATAAAGCTAAATTCTTCATCAAGAGCCTTTAAGTACTCCAAAACAAATTCATCTGCCATGCTATTCTTTATGATATTTTTGTCTGCAATAATAATAGTGTTTAATCTGGAGCGACTGGTAGCCACATTAAACAACCTGTTTTCCAGTGACCTATGGTATCCGGAATTTGGTACAACAAATATACATATATCAGTCGTTAAGCCCTGAACACGAGATACAGTTTCAATTAATAAGTTCTTATGATAGCCCACTGTTTGATAGATAGTTTTTTGTAATGCTTTGGTGGTATCAACAAAATATGTCAGGACTGAGATATTTAGTTTCTTATCGTACTTTAATAAATAGGCGACCAATTCTGTAGCAATCAATAATGCATTTCTTGGTTTTAATTCTCCAATCGGTAAGTCAGTTTTTATTAAGGTTGGCCCACCTTCCGGGTGAAAATATCTTTCCACTTCAATTGGCAAATCATTTTTTATACTTCTTATTTTTTTTACTCTGGAAGTGATATGGGTATTGTAGAACTTTGAAGTGTAATTGGCAGCTCTTTGACTTAACCGGTATGTTTCAGTTAGCTGATAGTAAGGGAACAAACCCAATTCGGAAATTGATTTTAATCCATCCACTAAACTATGGTAATCATAACGGTTGATTATATCATTGCTAATTGCAGTTACCGGAGGTAATTGCATTACATCTCCGATAAGAATGATCTTTTCACCTAATAATTTTGCTGCCGCAACCATTCCTAAAACTGCCTGACTTGCTTCATCCACAATTACATAGTCAAAAGGAGGTTCACTGTTTGATAGTACCGCTGCCGAACTGGCAATGAAGAAAGTAGATAAAATTACTTTCCCTGTTTGAGGGGTTATTTCTTTGCAACTTTCTAAATCCGGCAATATCTTAGCTTCATCAACTGAAATTTTTGTCTTCAGTACTCTTTTCTCGTTGAGCATTAGCTTCAGAGCATCCTTTGACGCAATTTCAATTAAAGCCCTGTTGGTTAATGCTGTCACCAAAACTGTTTTACCTTCCCTGCAAAGAGTTTCAACAATCTCAGCGATTAAATGTGTTTTGCCAGTGCCCGGAGGTCCCTGTATGATGGCAGTATCCTGTAAGTTTAACTGACTTAGTAAAAATTCAGTAATGTTTTTCTTTGAATCTATGGGTACAGGTAAAGTATCATTCAACTCGAAATTTTGGTCTAATATTTTATCCGAATTGGGATGCTCTGTTTTATGAACAATCTTCTGCAAATTGGCGATGTATTCGTACGGTGGTTTATTAGGACCAAGCAGAAGGACAACCCCTTCTGCCTGCTTCATATCCTCTGCAAATTCTGCATCTATTCCCCGAAAACCAACTATACAGAACTCCTTTTCATCAGAAGGCATTTGCCATATACAGATTGCTTCGGAATAATTATGCTTAGATTTTATAAGATCGCCATAAGTCATATTACCCCATTCACGATAATTTCGAAGTGCTTTTGGAACTGTGAAACAATACAGGTACTCTCCTTGCCTGGGAACACCCCTGTTCGTAGAGAATCTTAGTATCATTTCTCCATTTTCAATTTTAATGAACTGAGCGACAAACAACTCCTCTTTATCCTGCAATAGATAAATTGCAGAAGTTTCAAGCTTTTGTTTAAATGCTTCCGTCTGTGCCGCCAACTCCTGCTCAAGAAATTTCCAATGTGCTTCTCTGCTGTAAATCATTAGTATAATAATTCTTTATCATCGGCACTGAGATCACTGGCTGAACGGTTTCGCTCATTAAGACCAAATTCTTCCATGAAATCGTTGGTGCTTTCCGGTGTGTTAAAAATGAAATGAGTATAAGGTAAATAACGAAAGAATTGTGCAAAAGCTTTTAAATTCGTATCTACAGCAAAGGCTCTTGTATTGAAACGCATCAGGAATATTTCATTGTATGCTTCCAGATCATTTATTTTAACGTTTCTCACAATATTACCACGTGTCACAACAAACAACTGACTATCCGTCTCAGTCAGAGCAAGCCATTCTCCGGGATTGAAATATATTTTTCCTTTTCGGCCACCCTTCACAACCAATTTCACCGGTTTCCCATTTGGATTTTTTATTCCGGTGACTATGGTGTAATTTATATCGATATTATCAGATACAATAAATCCTTTCTCTTTAAGCTTTTCGAATATCTGAATCTTGGTCAAATTACTGATATTTATTCTTGAACGTTCATCGGAATAATCGTGATAGCCTTCCAAATCATCAATGTCATCTTCATCATTGGTATAACTATTTACTTTTTCGACCGACTTACTAAACTCTGTTCTTGTAATTGCCATTGTGATATCAATTCCCAACGCCTCTGATAGAAATGCCTGTATATCATTGATATCTGAAAGTAAAAGAACTCTCAATTCATCATCCAGGTTTTTTATCTCTAAAAATCTGCTGATATCAGAAATTAAGGAATACAGTGTCATCTGATTATTCCACCTGCCCTTGTAGTATAGCACTCCTTCTGTAAGATATGACCTTACACTATTACCTCTGACCATTTCGTCATTGCTTTCATAGGACAGTATGATATCTTCAGCGCTTACAAAATCGTATTGATCAATTTTATCGGAAAGGGAGGTATATGAGTCAGAATAATTGCAATTGTTTCTTTTTTCAGCAATCAATAAAACATAAGGCAATATTTCCTGAAGGCGAATTTTCAGACCAGGATTTGATTCGGGATGGATAAATTCGGGTTTAAACTCGTGAATAACTGTTACTCCGAACAATTCGAAGAGTTTCACAATACCTTCCGTGATATTTTCATCAGTATAAATTAGGTCATCAGCAACAAAACCAGGATGATTTATAAATTTAAGCTCAGTTGGTTTTTTAAATTCGTCATTTATTGACAACAGCTTATTTTCTTCAGCCCAGGCTTTAATTTCATTGGATTGTGAAAGAAAATTTTCAGAAAGTTTTTTGTAAATGAGTATAATTCTTTCTTTGTTATCTTTCAAATTCTCCGGATCACCTGCAATGGAAGAAAGAACTGTTAAATAATCAGATAATTTTAATGACATTTGAAAGGGTAGGATTTTCAACCATTCCTCAGGTACACTTTCGTCGCAATCAAATATCGGTAAGTAGTTCCCAGCTATTTTTGAAAATTCCGGATCATTGACAATTGTTTCATTTACAGTAAGACATATCCCTTTTTTTGTTGGAAAAATTATCAGATTTTTTAATGCCCAATAAAAATAGTTTTCAACCTTCCAGGTGCTACCATACATTCCCCAATGTACACTTGCATGATACTTAATTTCATCTAATGGAATTGAAACCAAAACCTGCTTCCAAAACACCTTAGAGAAATTATAATTAGCAGCTAATTCGGTGAATGTTATCATGTTAAATGACACAGTATTATATAACCCTACATACTGTGGCCAATTATTCAGTGCAACTGCTTGTTTTTTTGCATCAGCTGTTACTTCTTCAAAATATTTCGGAGTAACAATGCCTTCTCTAATACTTGTTCTGATTTCCTTAAGTGAAATGCTTTGATTGACACTACACTTAAGCAAAAATGCCTTCCATTCAGTTTTTTCATCAGATGAAGTAACATATTTTTCAGAAATATAAAAATCATTTTCACAAACACTTTCAAGCTTAATTTCAGGGTTATAAAAATCAGATAAAAATAAATTTACAGCATTATTTAATGTCCCATTTTTAGTCAGAAACCTTACATTTCTAAGAAAGTAGAAATTTTTTGAATCAAGTATGTTTTTCTTGTAAGCTCGAAATAAGTATCTCCCAACCTGAATTGCATTTTTCTCAGTTACAAACTCTTTGTTGTTTATTATGTTTCTATTTATAAAATTTATATCTGTAGGTTCAGTAATACCCAATTTTATTAACCATTCTTTAATTAAAACATCAGATTCAATACTGTCTAAAATAGTTTTGTTTACAAAATGTAGTTCTTCCTGAAAATCAACAATTTGCTGAACCGACGGAAAATATATTTCCCCCGGCGTTCTCAAAACCTCTTTCTCATCAAAAATAAACGGGGTAGATTTTAGTTTTTCTTCCCATTCAAATTTTTCCTCTGATGATTTGATGCTATCGACATAGTTGAAGAGAAACCGAATCAATTCAAAATTTTCTGCCAAACTGTGATTGGACTGAAAGATATCACTTGAAAAGAAATCGTCCAACTCATCCAGTCCGAAAATACGTACACCCAGATTCTTTAATTTCTTGGAATGATGGAGTTCAGGCAAAATCGAATCAGGAGTGTAGGAAGCACTATATTTGTGATTCAGATAATCTGTGATGAGTTTCGGTGAAAGTATTTTTGATAAATCTGACTTGTCGTAAACAGCTTGATTTACTTTCAACAGTTTGCCATTTTTATTGGATAGAAATGCTATTTCATTTAATGATTTATCATAACCTTTATTAAACTCGCTTCCTAATTCGCTGAAATATAGCTTATCTGGTATGATCGAAAGAAATGATTTGTCCAACTGACCTGACATTGCAAGTTCAGCGATCCATTCAAAATACGAATATGCCATTTGATTGAAAATCCACAGATTCCATTTACTTTCTTTTTGAAGCTGTTGACGACCCGAATCAGTAATAAAGTTTGAGTTGACTACAAATGGCAATCCACAGGAAACGGAAGTGGGCAGGTAGGTGTAAATCAAAGCTTCATCCGTACTAACAAGTTTACTCTTTTCCTTTTGAATAGCAAAGGATATTTCACAAACTTTTGCTCCTTTCAGTTTTGGGGGTGTTTTATCATCTTTGCTGATTTCTTCAATAACTTCATGAGGAATAGCAATATTCTTGCTGGTGACCATCCACTCACTCTGCAACAAATTATTACAAAACAACTGAATTGAATTCTTTGCAACCTTTTTATTAATTGAGAGAGCCAATTTTTCAGTCTCGAATACCTCGAGAACAATCTCTTTACTTCGTAGAAATAGCAGTATTTGAGGTTCCTTCAATAATTCCAATACCCTTTGTGACATTTTACCGGATTTCACTTCAAATAGAATTGTTGACACATTAAAAATGTCAAGTCCACTTAAGGTAACTCCAAAACCATTGCTTTCGATGGGAACAGGAATTATTTGCCAGGGCATTTTTACTTCAGGCTTTTTCCCTTTTTCAATTCTATCTTTTTTCCATTCGGCTTTGTTCACCCAATCTTCCTGCCAATAGTCTTTCCAATCTTCTTCACAAAATTTGAAAAAATAGTCGCCGGTTTTGATGGCCACCGAACTTGAATGCGAAAAAACCGATTTAAATCCAATACCTTTGTATCCGGTTTTATTTTCGTCATTAGATTTGCCACCATCTCCAATACTACAGATTGATTCCACATCCACTTCGTTAAATGGCTCACCGTCGTGTGAGAATATAAAGTGCTGTTTTGCAATATCTATTCTAACCCTTAATTTTGAGTTTTTGGCTGCATCATCGGCATTCTGTAGTAATTCGTAAATAAAACGCTCTTCTTCAGTATAAATTCCAGACGATAGTTGAAGCAACGAATTGTATAAATTAATTGGTTGAAATGGATCCGTGTATCTGGAATTGCGGATTTTTAGTGATTCAAGAAATTGAGTTGTATCTTTTTTTAAGGCCATAAGATTTAATTTTAATTTCAGGTTTTATATCTCTAACGATTGAAGAAACTCATCACATTTAATTATTCTATCTTCTATATCAATTCCATCATCATTCTGCTGAACTTGTAAAATTGAAGCTGAGTTTAATTTTCCATCAGCAATGAGTTGTACAATAAAGTCTTTTGAAATCAAGTCATTTGCATAAAACTCAAAACCGGCATTAAGATTTTTGATTAGTAGAATTATATCGTCTTTTGTAAATTGCAAATCATTTCCGTAAATCCCTAACGTCAATGATTGATTCATTTTACTTAGTTCAAGTAGAAACGGGCTCCAATGTCTGCCGCCAAATTGCTTGTACATCATAATACATTCATAAGGTTTGTTAAAGAAATCATCCCAACGATAAAAACCTTCTGTTTGCTTATTATCCCACATTATAAAGCTTTGGTATTTAATGTAATAATAACGCCAGTCTTTCGGAAGGTTAACGTCTTTGACGTATGATTCAAGGTATTCTTCAACGAGCTTGCTTGCAGTTGTAGTCGGGTCATTCAGGCATAGCTCAAGAAATGACTTCAAAACAAGTTGTGTGTTTTCAAATCCTTTTCTCGATTCACTTTGTGTAAATAACTCTCTCCAGGTGGATTCGTTTTTGTTTCCGAAACGCTTAAGGTTGCTATAATTTTGACCATAATCACCGATAGTTAGCAATGCGCGGCATATTTCAAAATAGTTTACATTTGGCAGAAAGGTTTTCTCAAACTGCTCTGCATAAGAAGATAAACTATTGTCAATCGATAAAATTGAGATATTACCTCTGAGCAATAAATGGTCTTCAAACCTGTAAATTGATTCCATTATTTCAGGGTTACTTTCAATTAATTGTTGTTTGAATAACTCTTCCTCATGCTGACGTTTTGAAAGTTTGGAGTCTGTAGAATATATACCCTCATCTATTAACGACTCAACATCAGCATAGAGAAACTTTGATAAGTACTCATTTCTTAATTGAACTTCCGATGATGCGAATATGTTGCGTAGTTGTCTGTATTTGAACTTATTCAAAGGTTTGTTGTTGACTTTCGTATAAATGAAAGCATACAACAGCAATTGCTCTCCAACGGAAAATGTGTTTTTCTTTTCGTCGAATCCATATGTCTCAGCACATTTTCTGAATAAATTCACATCTGGTTTGTTGAAAAATATTCTTGTTTTGCCAATCTCAAAATCAGTTGGCTCGATGTAGAAAATCTCATCGAAATAAGGAAGAGTATCCTTTTCGAGTTTTACAAATAAATCCAACGAGCTAAACAAAAAATTAACATTTTCATCCGATTTGCGGTAAACCTCTTTTAGTTTGTCAAGCCAAAAATTACTTTTTATTTCAAGGTTATTTTTGTTTATGAGTAAATCAGTAATATACCAGAAAAAGCCAAGAAAGCCGTTGTCAACTTTTTGGGCAAGATCTTCATCGCTATTACTGTTGTTTTTGAATATATTCCAAAATAAGTCAGACCAGTCTTTGTCTATCTTGATATTGAACTCTTTAGCTCTTTCAGTAATGAGCACTTCTGAAAACTGAGATTTAAAATGTTCGAAATCAGTCAGTCCTTTGCCCCGTGCATTCATTTTTATATACAAATCATCCGGCAGGCCTAAATCATCCATAGGTAATAAATGAAAAATAATTTTGGGCTTAGAACCTGTTAATTCATTCCATAAATCTGAGTTTTCCCAATTGATATTAAGAGCGTTAAGTTTACTTTCAACTGTCTGTAAAACAACCAGCATCGATTCAATGGTTGGATCACTTTTCCAAGCCGAAAAAAACCATGGCTGATCAATAATTTCTTTATCGATTGATTCATAGGTAAATTTTGGCTTGAAATTATCGAAATTGGTCATTTCTTCACAAAAGTGTCTTGAACTTTCGCGTGTTGAGTATGAAAACTGTTTTAAAAATGATTTATCTTGTGGTAGTACGTTTTCTCTGTTCCCAATGTACCAATGAATCAGAAATAATGTTGTTAAGCGTTGTTGACCATCTAATGGTTTAAAGCGTAACACCTCCTGTGTATTTACAGCATCTTTTTCTACATACCCATACACAAAATCAAGTTCAAGAACCTGCTCTGCATCAGTGGTTAATGCATTTATAATGTCAGAAAGGAAACGTTCCCGGATATGGGATACTTTTCCTGTTTTTCTTCCCTGTGCATAATCTCTTTGTATGGGTGGAATAAGTACCTTGTATTTTTCTAATAGACCAGCTAAATTATTCGTTATCATCTGTGTAGTCGTTTATGTCGTTTGTAGATAAATAATCTTTCAATTTGTTTTCAATAACTTTGAAATAAGTTTCACGATCCGGTTCTGACCAAAAATAACTTTGTGTATTTAATCCATCCTCATTATAATACTTCATGAATGCCCTGCGGGTACAAACCGGAATAAAGCTACCTCTTCTATCCAGAACTAAAATTGCTCTACGTTTTATTTCAAAAACTGAATTGTTCAAAGCCGAATTGTCAGGTTGACTTAGTAAAGCCAGGTTTCTTAAACCTTCGCTATCTCTGTCCATGGTTTCTACATCACTTGTAAAAACATCATTAATTTCTTTAAACAGACTTGAAAATCGCTCCCATGTCAATTGGTCGTTGTGATATTTATCTATCCTATCAATAATTTCTTTCAGATATTTAATTCTACTCGCATCAGAACCCTGTTTTGTCATTTCAACAAGGAGATTTTTGTGCAACTCCAGCCACTTTAACCACGGTTCACGTTTTGTTTTATCAAAGTATTCAGATTGACGGGCATGGATATGCTCAAGACTCCATACATTGTCCTTGTGTTGTTTAAATGGATAAAACTCTGATATGGCATCTGAGGTACGATTTGTTTCAACATTGAACAACAACAATACATTAAAGAGTTGATTATAGTGTTTATCGTATCGAAGTTCGGATAACTCCACTTTAACCGATTCACATATTAAATCATCGATTTGTTTTTTGAATGATTCCTTGTTCTTGGTTTTTGAATCTTTTACTAACTCCCCAAGATCGACACCCTTATAAGAACCAAAACTGCGTGAAGTCACAAGATAACCAATTTTATGATAGAAGTCCTTATCGTTATACCACTCAATTAGGGTAAAATAGAAATGTTCAATTTTACGCCAGACATCCAATAGATTTCCTGCTTTCTGTTCTTTAGTAAACTCCAGAAATGTGTGATATTCATCCTTGTGGCTATCGTTTTTCCCGGATATTAAATCCAGAATCATTTCTATCTTCGTATCGTATTTTTCTCTTTGATTATTGGTAATAAATGACCAGAATTTTTTATCTGGCTCGTTAAGTTTATGTTCTATTTGGTCCCAAAGTCGGGCAATCTCAAATTGTTTTACCCTTCTTTCATCTGACGGAATATCTGTAAAACTCTCATTCGAAAGAAAAAGTGCCTTGGTTAATTCTGCGTTTGTCAAAGGTATTTTTCCGATATTTAAACGGGCAAAGAGTTCCTGGCCTTTCTCATTTCCTGAAACTTTGTACCAGATAATTTTAGAATTTTCTTCAAATTTTGTCAAAAATTTTGACTGCACAAAGGGTTTTTGTTTCTCGTCTTTATACTCAAGTTGCCATTTTCTAATGGTTTGTAATGCTTTAGATATGTGGTAAAAGTCGATATTTGATTTATCTACCTCAACTGTATCATCAGAATTCACTTTTAACGCACTTAAAAAGGCAACACAATCTTTACGGGTTTCATAATTCAATGTAAAAAGATCAATTTTGTCCTCACCTCTCCATTTTTGGTTGCTATATTTTAAAATGATAAAAATGGTTGTAAGTCGTTGTTGACCATCAATTACTTCGTACCATTCGCCGGATAAATTATGTGTCGATTTTGCAGATTCGTCCATCAGTTTTACCACTACAGGTTGCAAGCAATAAAATGATTTTTCGCCCGGCTTGCCTGGTATTTCCCTTGGATCGAATACGTCGATATCATCAAGCAATTGTTTTACTTGTAAATCAATCCAACGATAACCCCTTTGGTAATGCGGAATAAAGAATTGCTTATTCAGCAATTCATTGATTGGAATGGGAATCAGATTGTCATTCATTGATATTTTATTGTTTTTTGTTTAAGCAATATTGTGATATTTTTTTATTGTTAGTTTGTTAGTTATTGAAACGAAATTTATGTTTTTGATATGATAAAAAATTAATTGTTTGTAAATATTTTAAAAAAATCTTAGGTTCTCATTTTGTGTATTTTTCCAACTGCCATTTTAAATCTTCCAATCTGGTCAAGAGTAGTATTACCGCTAATCTAATTTTCAAAAAACTCTTTCGAATATCTCAATCTTCCCGTGCTTAAATTCACTCAGGGAATAAATTGAGAACAACCGTTTATTTTTGTAGTTGAAGGATATAATCATTCTTTAATCTTAGGTGGAGGTAATAATTCCATCCATTTTAAGCTATTGCCATGTAAACGAAGAGATTCGTTTATAGTCAGCAAATTAACCCGGCCATTTGGAAGAAATTTAAGTTTTTCAATGTCGTTTCCAACTGCCCAAATATAATTGGCAAAACTCTTCTCATTTTTAGATTTCAACAATCCTTCTTCGAAAATCAAAGCCATGTTATGTTCGAACTCCATCCTATTATTTGGAGGCGGCATTCCATATTTACTCTTTTTCTTCATGTTCTTTCTCCTTGAAATTATCCATTTGAGGCATCATATGCATTACACTTCTAACTGATTCATCAATAGTTAGAAGGTTAATTCTTTTATTCGGGAGTTCTCTTACTCTCGATAATCCTGTAAAAAGATGGCTCATCTCTTTATTGAAATGTATTGTACCAGCGTGAATTTTTTCAGCTATTATGAATGCGTTTCTTTCAAAACTTTTTCTGGAGACATAAGAGTCTGTTCTTGGTTCAAACATATTAATTTCTAATTTAAATAATCATATATCTCATTTATATTTATTTCATCGAATCTACACATAATAGCATAATTTAATGCGTGATACAATAATTCAGGATACCTCCCTCTATAATATGTCTCATCATAAAAACTCCTTTTTAGATATCTATCAGACGTAGCAAAGTCAATTGGGAGTAAGGGCGTGCAATAATTTAATACTTTTGCTTTTAATATCTCGCAAAACTCCCTGTTAAGAATTTTCAAATCGTTGAAATACTCTATTTCATTTTTTATTGGTATTAAAAAGGGATCATCAAGAATAACCTCACCTGTAATAATTATCGCCTTTGGAATTTGTTTTTTTAGTTCAATATGTAATTCTGAATTTCCGATTTTCATCAAACGATTTGATATGTCTAAATAATTCTTGAAAATTGTAAAGTGCTTTATTTCAGAGATTTTTTCTATGAAAGATTTATCAGATTCTAGTGTTTGATGGATAAACTCAGGATTGCTGTCAGATATAATTTTAAGAACAAAAGAACACTCTTGAACAGAAACGCTCGGTTTGTCTGTAAGAGATTCTTCAATGAGGGATGTAATGATTGAAGCGTGATTTAGTTTTCCTAACCATAATAAAATATCTTTAGCTCTTTCTCTAATAGTATCGCTTGGATGGTTCAAAAACCATATAATAAACTCGATTATTTTTTTATCAGATGAATAATTCGGAGTTTTTAATTCCATCCAATCATATTTTTTGAAAGCATCAGTTTCGGGCCGTATAAGTAATGCAAAATGTTCGCTTATTATGGCCTGCAACTCTTTTGTATGGTCTCCTGCTTTGTTTTCAAGAAACCAAAGTAATTGGCTTACAACAACCCATTTTACGGAATCAGCATTAATTATTTCATTCCTTAAAACTTTCAATGCTTCATGGTCTGTCAAGAAAAAATCTTTCAGATAATCTCTTAATAATGAATGTTTATGTGAATAATTTCCAAACCAAATACTCACTCTATTCTCTTTAAAGGCATCCATTGCTTTTTGTAAAACGACATCCCTACTTGTGTTTTGAAAATGCTTTTCATGAAAATCACATGCCTCTGCAAATCTATCACGATATTCTGCTTCTTGAATATTATTTTGGGCTATATTTTCGACTTTAATACACCATGAGTAATTATGTTTCAGTAAATACCCTTGGAGTTTTTTTACGATCTCTTCAGAGGTGTTTTTATGAAAACTTGACAAATATTCTTTTCGATCTCTTTCTTCTGAAATATTCTTAATGAGATAAATTGAAAGCCTTTCGAATATTAAATCGCAAAGTTCGGGAGCAATATTTTTCAAAATTTCAGCATGTAGTTTCGCAAAAGAATCCATGTATCTAAAATTATCATCATTGTCAAAATAGATTTCACTTAGCGCCCATTTGACTATGGGAGATATATTTTCAGCATTAAGTAAAAGAGTTAGAATACCATGTGATTCTATTATACTTCTTGCTCCAAGAACGTATCCATCTCCTTTTCGCGGCATATCAATAGTATTTGATTCTGCATTTTGAATGACTATATTTGGAGAAGGAAGCGTTTCAAATTTGAAATATTCAATAGCATCGGCAATCATTCCTTGTTTTGCCAATGCACCAATAAATTCTTCCTTTTCATATCTTACATATCGTTGAAATGTCATCTCTCCAGAAGCTAAGTCAAGCAATGTTGCATAGTCGCATATCTGTTTTCTATCAAGAATATTTCCCAATTTCGCTCCCCTATTGATAAGTTGTAATTGATCTTCTTTATACCAACTGGGTCCCATAGAAGTATCCAACATTTTCTGGAATACATCCATTGCTTTATCTATATTTTCAAATAAGGCGTATAGCTTAACAAGCTTAATTAACTCAGGCGTTCGTTCCCATCTATTTTGCACTCCATTTAGGATATGATTTTCCAAAATAATTAATAAATCAAAAGTTTCATCTCTAAATACCTTGTGTTTAACATGTAGAGATATGATATCAAATAATGATTTCCGAAAGCCCTCTGTAAAGAGGCATAGTTGATATTCAGACCTTTCTTTTAGGTGATTACTAAGACATGAAATTCTATCCTGAAAAAAGTCAATATATAATTGTGCTATTTGAGCATAAATATATGGAAATATCATCTCAGGAATTTGATAACTTCTATCCCAATGAGAACGTTCATCAAATGTAAAGTCAATTTTTGACAAAGTATTAGTTAAATGATTGTAAATCGTATCGAGATCATTTTTTTTGTCAGCTTGATATCGATAAATTTTTCCTCTTATAAAAGCGATATTTTCAATAATATTTTCTAAATAGATTTCCCAGTGCTTTGTTCGATTTGCGTTATTTGAAAATATTGGATATGAATTATTTTCATCCAAATATCCACGAAAAATATTGAGGTTGTTAAAATGGAATAATGTTTGAAAATCTACATCAACACCATTTTGTTTTCTTAAATTCAACTTGAAGTATTGAGGTGAATATTTCTTAATAAGATTTATTAATATCGACGAGTCTTTGCAATCAGCAATCAGAGATAATAAAATTAGATATAGCTCTTCTATAGTATAGTCAAATGTATATTTTTGAATGCATGTGGTTATGTCATTTATAGCTTCATAAAAACTAGCATTCTTCCCAATATAATTGAATCCATTATTTATTTCATCATATTTGAGAAGAGTTAAAGCTACCATCTTGACAATTAGTTTGTCCACTGGGAAATCTCCTTGCGATGACAATTCTTCAATCGAAACGTATTGATTGTAATTTCGTATAAAAAATGCATTATTGTCCGCGGCACCGGACTCTCTAACAAATCTTATTGCGTCAAAAAGTTCTTCCTCACTTTTTTCTATTGATTTCTCAAAATTTCCCAAAATTCTCATTAAATTTTGAAACCGTTCAAAACCGATCTTGCCATCATGACATAATTGGGTTTGAGCATATAATTGGGTTAAGAATGTTTGAGTTGAAATGCCCTCCTTACTATTGAGCGTCTCTCTCAGCTTTGAATCAATGTTTTGATAAAGATTATATGCTATTTCTTTATATCCATTCTCGTAAAGAAGTTGTAAGAAATAAATGGAATCTGATTCTGTTGTCAAAACCGTGTTTTCACGCACTAAATAGCTATAAGCCGCTTCTGGTTTTTTCAAAGCAATCATTGCCTCTGCTATATCAAAAGCATTTTCTGCGAAAACAGAATCATATCTAAATTCAATTCTCTGAGATAAAAGAAGTAAGCGAATTACCTCTGTCGTTTTCTCAAAATCTATCGCTATATTTATTGTATTTTTTATATCTATCAAAACAAGCTCCGGATCAACATCGTTTAATGCACATTTATCTGCCCAATATTGTGAGCATTGTTCCATACATTTATTTTTATCAGAACATTTCGATAAATGAAACAGATAATTCCAGATTGTATATTTTGAATTCTCATTGCCTATGCAAAATGTGATAATGTTATCATGTAATGCAGCAAGAATTGGGGTTGAAAGATTGTCTTCTATATATTTACTAAAAGACGTGTGGTAAATTTCATATTCTTTATTTTCAGTATGATTAATCAAATATAGAAGTGATTTTATATGTGTGTAAAAAGCTATTTGATAAGCTTTTTCTAGCATTTGAATTAAATCCCTTTCATTGACTAATCCTCTGGTTTGAGATAACGTTGCAACTATTGCAAGAATTTCTGCATTTTTACTGATTTTATCCCAAATGGAATTGTAGTAGTTAGTGATATTTCCCCCAATAACAGGTATTGTTTGTATCCACACATTGATTTGATCTTCATCATCGGATAGTGTATATTCATTCAAAAGATAATTTATCAAATAATTTAGATACAAAGGGTGACCTTCCGATTTAAGAGCTAGTCTTTGGATAAGAGCATAAGGCAAATTTAATTCTTTCGTTTTTTGTTGAATATAATTTTCACACTGAGTCAAATCTAATGGTTCTGAATATACTTCTTGATTTGAACCCAGAATCTCTTTTATTTGTAATGGAAGAATCTCTTTCGAAGAACAGGATATTATAATTCGCAAATTAGCAGGTAACGTCAAAGGAATAATTCCTAATAAATCAAATAATGAATTTTGTCCCTGATTAAGTAGCTCATCCAAACCATCAATAATCAAAACACCACTTTTCCCAATTGAGCCCAAATGGTGTGATAGCTTTTGAATCATTTCTGGAACTTTTTTTTCTTTTTCTTCCCAGTTTGTTTGAGGCGGTAGAACTTCCCCAATGGTACGATATACTAGTTCTTCAATCCATTCAATAAATTTTCTTTTAGAACTCCTTACTGTACTGGATATGGAATCTTGGGGTACTTTTAAGAAATAGCGACCAAGAACAGAAATATTTTCGTTCTCAGGACTATATGTTGCAGCAATAGTTGTTTTTCCACTTCCTGGTGAACCATGTAATAGCACCCATCCGGTTTGTTCATGCAGAACTTTATCTATTTGATCAAATACTCCAAAATTAGGCATCGTACCGGATATTTCCACTTTTAGTCCTTCCGGTATAGTGATACTGTCAAATGGCTGTAATATATCGATACCATTTTTCAAAAGAAACTGTTCTACTTTTTTGATACTAATCACCCCCAGCTTATTGCTTTGCTGAACAAGGGTTATAGCACAAATTTTATCAGATATGACTATTGGAGAACCAGATAAACCCGCATAATTATAATCGGTTTGGATGTCCTCACAACTTAATTGATAATCCCATCGGGCATTGGATACAATTTGATGAGCTTTACCAACATACCGAACACCCTTATTTACTGTTTTATATGGAAATCCAAAAGTTTCCCACTTTTCTCCAATTCTTAAAGCAGAAGCTTCTAAGGGAAGCAATATTGTTTTTGAAGAATAATTTACTTTTAACAACGCAACATCTAACAGTTTATCTATATCGACAATTGAAGTTTCAAAACTTTCTCCATCTATATATACTTCTATCTTTGAATTTTCTTGATAGTCTATAAAAGTGTGGTAAGCTGTAAGTAAAATTTCATCAGCAACGAAGAAACCAGTTGCGTTCTCATTGTCACATTTGAGCTTAACAGTTATTTGTTCTATAGGAGATTTCATGTTTTCCATATTTTTCACAATGATATTTCAAAGGGTTTTTCCGTTTCAGGAAAAATAATTTCGTAATTATACTTCTCTTTAAGTTCTGAATTTGATAGTTCCTGACAAATAGCAAGTGGATAATTGAAAAATATGTTTCGTTTGACTTGAGTATCTTTAGTCAATATCCAAGCTAAAGTTTCTATGTCAGGGTGATTATGAATTTTCCCATTAGATGAGATAATCCATTTGTCAGAATCAATAAGTTCTAATAATCCAGGACCATTATTGGAAAAACTTCCATGGTGGGAAAGTTTTACTAAATCAAAATATATGGGAAATCCTTTTGTAGTTAAATGCTTTTTTATTTCACTCTCAACTAAATCAGAATGTGAATCGCCCAAAAACAGCATTCTTTTATCGCCAACCTGTAAAATGAAAGATATTGAACTTCCATTAGTAGGTGATGTATCAGGAGTAAATGTACCACCCTTTAATTCGTCAAAGTCGATATTATTTTTGTAGGAAATAGTTTTACTTTTATATTTTAATTCTTCTTTATCTTGTGCTAACAGGAACTCAAAAGCATCGTCCCAAAATCCATCTGTATGGGGGGTATCCAAGTATCCATTTTTATAGAGTTCTTTTCTCCAATACTTTTGTAAGGATTCAAGTTTTGTTTGGTTGGGAGAAAGCAGATTTACAGTAAATTCACCAACCGTAATGCTTTTTTTATGATCTAAAGAAACAGCATTCCCATGAAACTGAGTATTCCACTGGTATTTGTATTTTAAGAGTAAAGATGCCAAGGAAGAACCTTGCTTTGCACTGACATTTGTCACTATACCAGATAACTCTTCTCTTTTAATATCATTGAATATTTTTTTTTCTTTTATTGTTGTGTCAATTTGTTCATCTTGCTGAATATGGCGAAAAGCATTATGCCAAATATTTTGTACCGGAATTACTTTTTCAGTTTCGTTTTCCTCTATAAATTTCATTACTCCGGAAATATGGTCAGCATCAATATGAGAAACAACTACGAGCGATAAAACTTTACCAAGTGAAGCCATTTCAAGTAAAAGTGGCTTTAAAAATTCACTGTAGGTATTTACATATCCTCCATCGATGAGAATATTTGTTTCTCCTGTTGTGATTAAGAAACAATCACCATTGAGTGCTGGAAAGATTTTAACAACTATATTGTTCATTTATCTGTATCGTCCTGAAATTTGTTTACAGTTTTTTTTTATAATCCTGAATTGTGTTTACTTTTTTGTAAACCTATTTCAGGACAAGACATCTCACGCAATTCTCTCCCCCCGATACTCACTCAAATATTCCTTCACCACCATCCCATACACCCGTTTCGTTTTCTGCGCATCCAGTTCTATATGATGTTTGTTTTTCAATTCACTGATCACCAGCCGGGCAATCATTTTTTGCACATATTCCTCGTTATCAAGCATCTTGTAGTTTTTCAGTATCTGGGCATCGACTTCCTTTTTCAGACTTTGCAGGGCTTCGAACAGTTTTACTTCGCTGTCGGTGAGCGGGTCTTTCTCCATCAGGCGTTTGTGGAGACGGGCGTATTTCTCGTCGTTCTCGTATTTGGCTTTCAGGTACTGGTTTTTGCGTTCGAGCTCCCGGGCTTGCTGGTAGATGTGGTCCAGTGCTTTTACATTGCGCTCCATTTCTTCCTTGCTTACCTCGGTCAGGTTTTTCTTTTTGAAAAGGCGTTCGAGTTCTTCGCGCAGACTGATAAACACGGGATCGGCCGGGTCGAAGTTGCCTCCCAGCATTTCGCGGGTTTTCTGCAGGATGTTCTTCAGCTGGTCGGCTAACATCATTTCCGATTCGGAGACTTTGGCGAAGGCGAAAATCACATCTTCGAGGGCGATGTTCAGCAGGTTGGTGGCGTCCACATTGTTTTCCAGCGCTTCCTTGGTGTTGATCAGACTCAAACGGTTGTTGGCGTCGCGCGACAGGATGCTGAGTTTGCGGAAATCAAGTGCTTCGAGCATGTCGTAGTTGCCCGACAGGCGTATGAGGTTGTACAGACTTCGGGCGTTGTTGAGGGCATTCACTATGGCCTGCATCTCGGTGCGACTGTGTATCTGCGATATCTGCTGAGAAAATATTTCGGCGTTTTTGATGTTGAACCGGAAAAGCGTTTCTTTGATTTGCTGTATCTCGGCCTGTATTTCTTCGGGCGATTTAAACAGGTTGGAATAATGCTCCATCTCGTCGCCCAACTCGTTTTGTAACTCGCGGAAATAGTCCTGATTGGTCTTGTCGAATTCCTTTTTGATATCGGCAAAGTCCACCACATAACCATACCGGAAATCGCGGTAAGTGCGGTTCACCCGCGTGAGGGTCTGCAAGAGGTTATGCGCCTTCACTACCCGCGCCACATAAAGTTTCTTCAGGCGGGGTGCATCGAAACCGGTGAGCAACATGTTGAATACAAACAGGATATCTATCTTGCCGTCTTTGAAATC
>Ga0172371_10005115_pt1 | contig 19572 bp, 16 predicted proteins | sample Lak12m_FD_114543 | JGI IMG/M metagenome (GOLD analysis project Ga0172371, IMG submission 114543) | Freshwater microbial communities from Kabuno Bay, South-Kivu, Congo - kab_022012_12m | ecosystem: Environmental > Aquatic > Freshwater > Lake | place: Democratic Republic of the Congo: South-Kivu... | reverse complement strand
GTGGACCAGATGAGGACGGCGGCCAGCTTCCTCAAGAACGTCCTCGCCATCTACTACGACACCCGTGAGACCATGGAGTGCGTCCCGGCCCCCAACGGGCTGCCGGGCTCCTACCCTTGCAGGCTGGGGGAGGACGGGGCCGAGGTCGTGGTCCCCGACATCGGGGTGGAGGAGGCCGTGCGCATCAACGAGGCGGGGGGCCAGTTCGACGGCATCGAGCGCATCAAGGACGACGGCACCGTCGTGTACCGGGACGAGAACGTACGGTACATGCGGGAGGTGGTGGGCTACGAGTGCAAGGAGCTGAGGCCCGGGGACTCTGAGGAGAGGGCCCGGGAGCTGGACGGGCTCCTCAAGAGGCTGTACGAGAAGTACCACGTGAGCAGGTGAGGGCGTTCAACCTAGGTCGAACTCGTCGTCGCGGCCGGCCAGCACGGCCCGCCTGTAGCCGCCGCCGCACGAAGCCCCCAGGAGGGCCTCCAGGTCCCTGACGGCTTCCTCGACCACGCTCAGCGGTATCCCGGGGGAGCCGTCAGCGAACAAGGCCACGTTCACGGTGGCCTCGGTGATCTTGGTCTCCTCGCAGTCGCGGTGGTTCCAGCGCCGGGTGAGCACCCGCTCGTCGTCCGCGTAGACGACCTCCCCCGGGTATGTTCGCTCCTGGGCCGCGGGGCCGAGGGGCGTGAAGGCCTCGCCGCCGCCTGAGAGCCTGAGCCTGATGTCGTCCCTGACCCTGTCCAGGTCGAAGCCCCCCATGGGCACCAGGTGCCTGATGGAGACGGCGTTGTAGGCGTCCACGGCGGCGTTGATGCGTGGTAGGGCCCCATCCTTGAGGACCCGCTTGGCCAGGGCCTCCGCTGAGGGCCGGTAGTCGCCCGCCTTGGTCCCGAAGCTCCTGTACGTATCCCTCCAGGAGGCTATTTGGGGGTGGCTTGAGAGGGGGCTGCCCCCCATCCTGTCTCTGAGCGTCACGACGGCGTCCCTCTTCGCTTCCTCGACGCGTGGGTCGGCGGCGGGGTTCCTCAGGCCCCTTCCGGCGAGGACGCCGATGTGGGCGCCCGGGTACCTATCGAAGAGGCTGACCCTGAACCTCATGGATATGACTCCGCGTGCAGGGTTGGTAAATGTTGCCCTAGAGTATCCTGACGCGGACCGAGTTGAAGGCGGGGCCCCCGCCTATCCTCTGGGGCGTCCCGGGGGCCAGGCCGTTCTGGGGGCGCCCCGCGGCGTCCACCAGCTCGCGGGGGGACCAGATGACTCCGGGCTGCACCCTGTCGGTGACCTTGAAGGTGACGCCGAGGCGGCCCTGCTCGTTGGCCAGGGTGCCCTCGTCGCCGTCCCGGATGCCGTTTTTCTCCGCGTCCCGGGGGTTCACCCAGACCTCTCGGGGGATCTCGCCGTAGACGTCCCTGAACTGTGTGTGCAGGTAGTTGGGGACGGAGCTGTTTAGGAGTGTGAACTCGTCCGGGCCCTGGCTCTGCTCCGCCTGCCTGGGCAGCGGGGTGACGCCGGGGGGCGGGTTGGTGGCGGCGAACTCGATCCTGCCCGTGGGGGTCTGGTACTCGTCCCTGGGCCTCTGCCTCAGGCGCAGCGGTGCGCCGCCCAGGTACTCGTCGACGGTGCCGTCCTCGAAGACGTCCCTGAGGGCCTCCCTGGCTGCGGCCCAGGGGTCCTCGTAGACCCAGGTCTCTGCCACGCCAGCCAGCCGGGCCAGGTCCATCATGACGCGGACCTCGTCCCGGCTCTCCCCCTCGGGCTCCACGGCCCTGCGCGCCTTCCTCGCGTAGGGGTGGCTGTCGGAGGTGACCACGTCGTCCTTCTCCAGGTAAGTGGGGGCCGGGAGGACGACGTCCGCCAGGTCGCAGGTCTCCGTTATGTGGGTGTCGTGTACAGCCAGGAACACGTCCTCCCTCCTCAGCCCCTCGGCGACCCTGTTGCCGTCGGGGAGGGTGAGGGCGGGGTTGGCCCCGTAGACGTAGACGAACCTGAACTCGCCCTCCGCGAGCCTCTCCCCCAGGCTTATCTGGCTGACGACCCTGTGACTCTTGCCGGCGAGGGACTCGCCCGAGACGTCGCCTATGTGCCTTCCCCTGCTGTTGGTGTAGTAGAGGGCCCTGTGGTGGCCGAGGAGGGCGGGGAGGAGGGAGACGGCCCTGGCGGCCTCGGCGCCCGAGGCGCCCTTCTGGAGGCCCAGCCCTATCATGAAGGCGGGGGGGGCGTGCAGGGCCAGGAGGTCGCCCAGCTCCTTGACGCCGTCCCACGAGACGCCGGTGACGCGCTCGACCCTCTCGGGCGTCCACCTCAGTGCCTCGTCCCTGTAGGCGTCGTAGCCGCTGGTGTGTGAGGCTATGAAGGAGGAGTCTGCGTGGCCCCCCGTGATGATGTGGTTGGCCAGGCCGTATGTGAGGGCCACGTCTGTTCCCGGCCTGGGGTAGAGCCAGAGGTCGGCCGCCTCGGCGCTCTCGCTCCGCCTGGGGTCGACGACGGCTATGGCGGCGTCGTTCTCCCTGCGGGCCCTCGTGGCCATGTTCCATGTGTGGGGGGAGCTGTGCCTGGCGTTGAATCCCCAGAGCACGATGGCCTTCCTCTTGAGCAGCTCCTCGGGCTCGAGGCCGTAGCTGAGGCCGTAGTGGAGCCCCAGGGCGGCGTGGCCGGAGGCGCTGCAGATGGTGTAGTCGGTCCTGGTGGCCCCCAGGGCGTTCCAGAGGCGCCTGGGGAAGGCGGATGAGAGGAGGCCTGTGTTGCCGGCGTAGTCCAGGAGGAGCACGGACTCGGCGCCGTGGTCCCGTATCGTCTCGTTCAGCCTGGACGCCGTCAGGCCCAGGGCCTCGTCCCACGTGGCCAGCCTGAACGAGGGTGAGGCCTTGCCCTGCCTGATGTACGGGTGCAGCACGCGCCTCATGCTGTAGACCCTCTGGGGGTCGCCCATGGCCCTGGGGCAGGTGATGCCGGCTGTCACGGGGTTGTCCTTGCTGGCCCTGACCCTGGTGATGGTGCCGTCCGTGACCTCCACGTCGAGGAAGCAGGCGTCGGGGCAGTCCCGGGCGCACATGGTCTTGATGAGCGGCATTCGGTCACGGTACCCTTGGGTGCGACCATGTTTTAACATTCCCAGTGTGTCCGCCGCAGAGGACGCGTATATTGCACGTTTAGGTTAATTTTTAGGCCTCGCTGATCCAAAGATATATTAAGCGCGTAAGGGAGTTATGGCTTTAAAATGGTGTGAGCGATGGGTTTCCGTTCCAAGTTCGAGAACGCGGAAAGAGCCCTCACCTTCAACGATGTTCTTCTCCTGCCCGGTTGGACGACCCTCGAGCCCAGCGAGGCCAGGGTGGGGTCCAGGGTCACCAGGAGCATCCAGCTCAACGTCCCCTTCGTGGCCAGCCCCATGGACACGGTGACGGAGGCCGAGATGGCCATAGCCCTCGCCCGGGAGGGCGCCCTCGGCGTCCTGCACAGGAACTGCAGCGCCAAGGAGGAGGTGGACATGGCCCGGACGGTGAAGCGGGCCGAGGCCGTCATCATAAGGGACGTGGTCACCGTGGGCCCGGACGCCACGGTGGAGGAGCTGCTGAAGCTCATGGAGGAGCACAACGTGAAGGGGTTCCCCGTCGTCGAGCAGGACGACAGGCTGGTGGGGATAGTGACGTGGAGGGACGTCCGCCTGGCTGAGAGCAGCCTAAGGGTTAGGGACGTGATGACCGAGGAGGTCGTCACGGGCACTGAGGAGACGGGCCTGGAGGAGGCCATGAAGATCCTTCACGAGCACAGGATAGAGAAGCTGCCCATCATCGATGAGCAGCGCCGCGTCAGGGGCCTCATAACCATGAAGGACATCACCCTGAAGGGCACGTACCAGGAAGCGGTCAGGGATGAGGAGGGCCGCCTCATATGCGCAGCGGCCATAAGCCCCTTCGACCTGTCCAGGGCCAAGGCCCTGGAGAAGTACGTGGACGTGCTGGTGCTGGACGTGAGCCACTTCCATAACCGTAACTGCTTCGAGGCCGCCAAGCAGATTCTCAAGGAGGTTGACGCAGAGATCGTGGTGGGCAACATCGGGACCTTCAAGGCGGCGGAGGACATCGTGACGCAGCTTGAGGGGGTGGCCGGGCTCAGGGTCGGCATAGGCAGCGGCAGCATATGCAGCACCAGCGTCGTGACGAGGGCGGGTGCGCCGACGCTCTTCGCGACGAGCCAGGTGGCCGACGCCGTGAAGCAGTACGGCGCGGACATCCCGGTCATCGCGGACGGGGGCATGAGGAACCCGGGGGACGTGGCCGTGGCCATGGCGGTGGGCGCCAGCTGCGCCATGATGGGCAACGTCTTCGCGGGGTGCCGGGAGAGCCCGGGGAGGCTGGTGGCCATGGAGGGCCGCTACTACAAGGAGTACTACGGGATGGGGAGCGAGAGGGCCCGCAACAAGAGGTTCGCCCAGGACAGGTACAGCCAGCCCAGCAAGTCCATCAGCGAGGGGGTGGAGGGCTGGGTGCCGTACAGGGGCCCGGTGAAGGACATCATAGCGGAGTTCACGGGTGGCCTGAAGGCGGCCATGGGGTACGTGGGGGCGTCCACGATCCCGGAGATGTGGGAGAAGGCGAGGCTTGCGCTGATAACGGAGCACGGGGCCCAGGAGGCGGCGCCCCACGACATCCTGCGGCCGGGGCCTGGCCGCAGCATCTAGCCCCTTTTTCTGGTTAGTTTTACATCCTCCGCCATCCTTATTCTAGCGGTTACGTGCTTTGGACAGGTCTTGGCTTGGATGGGCGGAGCTGGAGCCCTCCGGGGACGCGGTTGCGGGAGGATACTATACGTGGAGGCTCACGTACCACGTGGGCAGGTACGGCGTGGATGACGGCGGCAGCATCAGGGTGGCGAGGAGGAGCGTCAGCGACGAGGGGGCCCCCCAGTTCGCCGACCCGGCGGGGCCCGGGTACACGACCGTGGCGACGGACGCCCCCGTGAGGCTGGAGAGGAGCTTCAGCCAGAGGGGCCACGTCCGCCCCTTCAGCGCCGCCGTCCAGGTGGACGTCCACGACGGTAGCCTCGCCGAGGGCGACACCGTCACCGTCGTGTTCGGGGACGGGGTCGGGGGCTCGCCGGGCGTCAGGTGCCAGAGCTTCAGGGAGCAGGAGCACGTGTTCCGGGTGCTGGTGGACCCCTTCGGCTCCGGCGTCTTCGAGGAGATCGAGCGGTCGCCCAGCATCCGGATCGTGGGCGGCCCCGCCTGCGCCCTGGAGGTGGCGGTGCCCTCGTGGGCCGTTGCTGGGGCGGCTGTGCCCGTCGTGGTCAGGGCCCTCGACAGGCATGGGAACAGGAGCGACGGGTACCGTGGGGTGGTGGTGGTCGAGGGGGAGGGCGTGGGCCGCGAGGCCTACGCCTTCAAGGCGGGGGACCTGGGCGTCCACAGGTTCACGGTGAGGCTGAGGGGGCCGGGCGTCCACAGGCTGCGGGTGTCCGACGGGGGCCTGGAGGCCGAGTCCAACCCCGTCGAGGTTGTGGCGAAGGCGCCCAACCTCAGGCTCCTCTGGGGGGACATGCACGGGCAGACCAAGGAGACTGTGGGCACGGGGACCCTGGACGAGTACTTCACTTTCCTGAGGGACGTGGCTGCATTGGACTTCGGTGGGTGGCAGGGCAACGACTTCCAGGTCACCGACGAGCTTTGGAGTGAGGTCAAGGACAAGACTAGGAAGTACCATGAGCCGGGCCGATTCGTCACGTTCCTGGGCTACGAGTGGAGCGGCCTGACGCCGGCTGGGGGGGACCACAACGTCTACTTCCTGGGCGACGACGAGGCGATCCACCGGAGCGACCACTGGCAGGTACCGGACAAGGCGGGGTCGGAGTCGGATAGGTACCCCATCAGTGAGCTGTGGAGGGAGTTCAGGGGCAGGAGGGACGTGATGGCCGTGGCCCACGTGGGGGGCCGCCACGCCAACCTGGGGTTCTGGGACGCGGAGAGGGTGCCGCTCATCGAGGTCCACAGCCACCACGGGACCTTCGAGTGGCTCCTGGAGGAGGCGCTGGACAGGGGCCTCAGGGTGGGGTTCATCGCGGCGAGCGACGACCACACGTGCAGGCCGGGGCTTACGCTGCCCACGGGGGGCTTCACCACGAGGGGCGGCTACACGGGGGTCTACGCCCGGGAGCTGACGCGGGAGGCTCTGTGGGAGGCGTTCTGGGCCCGGAGAACCTACGCGACGACAGGGGAGAGGATCATCCTGGACGTCCGGGTAGACGGCCACATGATGGGCGAGGAGATCGAGGCGGCTGGCGCCCCGGAGATAAGCGTCAAGGTGCACGGCACCAAGCCCCTGCACGCCGTGGAGGTGATGAGGGGCAGGCAACTCATCTACAGGCACCCCTTCGCGGAGCCCCGCGGCGACAGGCTCCTGAAGGTGGAGTGGATGGGGGCCCGGGTCAGGAGCAGGCCCAAGAGGGTGAACTGGGACGGCGGCCTCAGCATCGACAGGGGAAGGATAGCGGAGTTCAGCGGGTACAGCTTCGACTACCCGGACCAGGGCGTCCGCAGGGTCTCGGACCGGGAGCTGGCTTGGAGGAGCACCACGGGCGGGGACGCGGACGGGGTGCTGCTCAGGCTGGAGGCTCCAGGGGACGCGGTGGCGACGTTCAGCAGCGAGCAGGTGACCTTCGGGTTCAGGCCCGGCGAGGTGGGGTACGAGCCCCTGGTGGTGGAGGTGGGGCCCGTGAACAGGAGGGTCAGGGTTCAGGCCATCTCTGGTGGGCCGCTGCCCAGCAGCCTGGAGTTCACCTTCAGGGATGAGGGCGTGCGTAGCGGCGTGAACCCGTACTGGGCGAAGGTCACCCAGAGCGACGGGTCCCTAGCGTGGAGCAGCCCCGTCTACGTGGTGAATACTAGCGACACTGGTTAACTAAGCTCAGTCAATATCTATTTTCTTGTACATCCAGTTAGTGTCTGGTTTCCCGCTGTGTCGCATCTTCTCAAGGATTTTAAATCCTCGTCTCTTGTACCATTCTACGCGTTTTTCGATTGTTTCTAGGGCCACGTATCGGCATCCTACTCTTGAAGAGGCTTCGACTGCGAACCCGATGCACCATTTGCATAGATAGGTTCCGAGACCCTTCCCCCTGCAGTCATTATGAGAGGCCAGTCTGCCTATTAGGAGGGCGGGGTACACTTTCTGGCGTAGAGCCAGCTGATCTTCTTCAGGGATTTTCACTCTCTCGATGGAGGACATGGCTAGCGTCACGAAGCCTATGACGCGCCCAATGTACCTGAATTGATGGGTGATCCCCAGCCTCTCGTCCTGATACTCGCATGCTTCTTTGTGGTAGAATTCGTTTAAACCCATTTCATCGTCGCAATCACAGATAAATGATGGATCGTAGGTTTCCCTTGTGAGCACTTCGTTGCTGATTTTCTCAAAATCGATAGGAGAGAGCATTAGGGAACCATCGTGGGTGCTACTCTGTCCTCACGGGGTTTTTCTTGTACAGTTCCAGACACTCTCTGAGGTATTCTTTTTCTCTATCACCTAAGGGTCTCCGGTCCTCTTCGACGAACCGTATCGAAGCCTCCTGTGAGAGCCTAGGGATTGGTCTGGGTCTCATGGGTCCTCTACGATGAATGAAATATGAGTGGTATATAAACGTGATAAAACTCCTGTATAGAGTAGTTTTTATGGCCTTTTTAGGTTGCGATTCGATGATGCTTTTTGTCTTAAAGCGTTGCGTGACTAAGGGATGGCTCATGCGTGAGAGGTTAGCGACTCGTGGCAATTGTTAAGGTAAACGCTTTAGCCTCCGCGCTCCTGCCTTAACCAGAGTGGTATCATGATCGAGAGGGCGCTCATCAGCGTCTACGACAAGTCCGGCCTGGAGGGGCTGGTCGAGGCGCTGGGTGTCTACGGCGTGGAGATCGTCAGCAGCGGGGGCACCGCCAGGCGCATCGCGGAGCTCGGTTACAAGAGGCTGGTGGAGGTGAGCGAGTACACGGGGTTCCCTGAGAGCCCGGGGGGCCTGGTGAAGACGCTGCACCCCAAGGTGCACGGGGGCCTCCTCATGGACGTGGGCGACGCGGGGCACAGGCGGTGGATGGAGGAGAACGGGGTCAGGCCCATCGACCTTGTTGTTGTGAATCTTTACCCCTTCGAGAGGGTCGTGGCTGGGGGCGCGGGCCTGGTGGAGGCGGGGCACAACATCGACATCGGGGGCCCGACGATGGTGCGGTCCGCGGCCAAGGCCAGTATCCTGTACGATAGGACGTGCATAGTTACGGACCCGGCCCAGTACCCGGAGGTCATCAGGACGCTGAAGAAGCATAAGGGGGCTCTGACAACTGAGCTGCGGAGGCGATACGCCCTGGAAGCATTCAAACGGACGGCGGCCTACGATAAAGCAATAGTCGGCTACCTGGAGGAACATCTGTGAGCATGCGGAAGAGGTACCGGACGGCGGTGGAGGAGGGGTTCCCCGAGGAGATCAGGATCACCGTTGGGAGCCAGGAGAGGCTGTACAGGAAGGCGATGAGCCTGAGGTACGGTGAGAACCCGCATCAGCCGGCCGCCTTCTACAGGCCCGCGGAGGGGCCCCTGACGGTGGGCGGCCTTAAGCTGCTGAAGACGGGTAAGAGCGGGCTCAGTATGACGAATGTGCAGGACGTGGACAACGCGATGCGGATCGTGGGGTTCTTCGGGGAGCCGGCGTGCGCTGTGATGAAGCACGTGAACCCCAGCGGGGCGGCCGTCAGGAACAGGCCGGGCGAGCCGCTCAGGGAGGTGTATAAGAGGGCGCGGGACTGCGACGCGCTGGCCGCCTACGGCAGCGTCGTGGGCTTCAACGTGCCTGTGGACGAGGCCACGGCCGAGGAGATCATGAGCAGCTACGTGGAGGCCGTGGTGGCCCCCGCCTATGATCCGGGCTGCATGGGGCACTTCGAGGAGAAGAAGGACATCAGGGTCATGGAGGTTAGGGGGCTGGACAGGATCAGCAGGTGGGCGGGGGACCCCCCTGAGCCCCTGGACATCGCGGTGATGATGGACGGGAGCCTGGTGCTCCAGGCGCCCATGCTGACGAAGGTGAGGGGCCCCGGCGACCTCAGATGGGTGACGAAGCGGCAGGGGACGGAGCAGGAGGCCCGGGACCTTCTCTTCAGCTGGTACGTGTGCATGAACGTGCGCAGCAACGGCGTGGTGCTGAGCAGGGGCGGGGCCACCATAGGCGTGGGCACGGGGCAGCAGGACAGGGTGACGGCGGTGAGGCTGGCCCTGGAGAAGGCCGAGGCGAGGGGCCACGGTGGGGAGGTGGCGGGCTCTGTGCTGGCGTCGGACGGGTTCTTCCCCTTCAGGGACAGCGTGGGCCTGCTGGCGGAGCACGGGGTGGCTGCGTGTGTTCAGCCGGGGGGCGGCGTTCAGGATAAGGAGGTCATTGATGCTTGTGATGAGGCGGGGATCGCCATGGCGTTCACCGACGAGAGGTGCTTCCGCCACTTCTAGGCGTAACAAGCCACCTGTTATTCATGTTTTTCTAGTTTGTATAACAAGTAAAATGAATTTCTAGTGCACTTAATATTTTCATAGTATATTTTTTATACTTAGTATCAAATTAATATGTAAATTGGATGAGGAAGAGAATCCTCCAAGCAAGAATCTTAATATCTTATTAACATATCTAACATACTTCAATGATAGTAAATTCAACCATATAGTAATATTTGCTACGGTTCTATTTGGTCAATTTCAAATTAAAGAGTTGGTAATAAGTAATAAATCTCAAATTCTTCTACTTTCGATAGCATTAGCCATTTACTTAGGTATAACGGTGTTTGGCATTTATGAAATATTTAGAATTAAATTCTATGTTAGAAGGACAATAGAATTTGATACAGCAATTAGACTTCATGACCCTACTACTTTCAGCGTGCAGAAAATCGAGTTTAAGAAATTAATGGGTCCTGCATTAATATTGAAAGCTAGAGTTCTTGATCATACATGGCTAATAATTATAATATACTTAGCTACTTCAGTTGGTATCTTATTCATTAGCTAACATTGTGGACGTATGTTCAAATGAAATCTTAAACAATTTCGCTTTCGTTCCAATTTAGGTAGATATATTGTTTTATAGTATCTATATTGGATTTTTCCCAAGTTACTATTCCTGCTTCTTTGGATTTCCCACCAGTAGAACCGCTATAAAGATTCATCGAGGAAACTACTGCAACGAGATCATCAATTAAAATCAACTTTGAATGAATCCTATCATTATACCTAATATCTATATTATTCAACTTAAGTGAAGAATGACATTTTAACCTTGAAGCCTGACTATAAGTTTCTCTGTCGGAGTCAGGGTTTCGTGTTAGCAATTTCACAGAACGTATTTTAGATACCTCCTTTAATTTGTCACACATACTGCATTCATCTACGAATGGATTAACTATAAACACTGTATTTTTGCTATGTGAGATAAGGTCACTTGACATTCTATCTAATTTTTCATCATTTAGAAAAACGTGCTCTGATTCAAAAGGAAATTCAAAACCAAGGTTTATCAGAAATAGATTAAAAAAGGATTCTATAATTGTACCCCCGATCTTTTTTTCTTCTTTATATGTTTTATATTTATTTAACCATATTCTTGTTTTTTGGACTTGTTCAGGAGTAAAAATTCTATTTGGCTGAGATTCTTTTTTTAGAAAAGAATCATACTCTTTATACTCTTTAATAATGTCGACGTTAATAATTGTATATAAATTTCTTCTTTTTTTGATGTGATTTAATTCAAAAAGTTCCGCGAGGGCCGTATTAAGCTCGTCAGGCTCCAAACCGCTTTTTTCTTGGATTTCATTCCACGTCTTTGCGCCATCAATAGAAATAGCTCTTAGTATCTGACCTTTCCATGAATGCCAATAAATTGGAGTTACAACCAATTATTATCAAAACAATAATTATCTGATATAATATAAGTTTTAAAACAGTTTTTACTTGCTCGCGTGTATAATAAATTAAATATTTATGTGGTTAACATCCTTCGAGTTTCTTCGATGAGCCCAAACACTGTACCATCATCTTCTTCTCTGATTCGACCAGAAAGGTTGTTTATCCATTTGATTCTAAATGCCTTTCGCCCATATAGGGCACCCATAGCGGAGCCAACTATTGATCCGATTGTATCATTATCATGGGTATAGTTTATTGCTTGTATCATTGCTTCTAGTGGCGAATCGATATACTTTTTAAGAATGTAAAGGACTATGGGCACGGTTTCTAGTAAATATGCACCCGACCCCATTCTTTTATTAAAATCCATTATTGAAAGATCGTTCTTAACCCCATACTCAATCGCTTTCATGAAGTGCTCTGAAACATTATCAACTTCTCCAGCCCCGTGCATTCTACCCTTGTACACTTTATTCCCAGCGATATCTGATAATATCGAGCAGAATCTACAGAGAAGATCATCAAATTCGGATACTTTATCCTTAGTAAGAAGGCTGGTAAGAAGATCCACAAACGCAACAGACGAACCGATTGCCAATGGATCGTTGTGTGTGAGCATTGTGCTCAGTACAGTGTCTGCCCATAATGATCCAACATCGCCTTCATTCTTTAAATAGGGAATAACAACCGGAGATATCCTCATTAATGCGCCGTTTCCAGCGGACTCAACTCCAGCTCGATACCAGGGACATTTCAAGTCCTTATAATTTCTGAGAAAATTTTTCACAGTATTTCCTATACCAAAGATCTGATGGGAGGCAAATATTGATGCTAGCTTTTCCATGTCTAAATATCCATTCTCTAATATCACGAGTAATGTGTCAAATGTTAGCTGCGTATCGTCTGATGGAACCCCTACTCGTTTGTATCCTGCGTTTCTATTCGGCAAGTAATCATCTATGATACCATACTGCTCATTTCGGTGAGTAAGTGACATTCCCTCAGAAGTATTACCTAGTGAATCTCCAATAGCCACTCCGAGCAACATGCCCTCAACTCTTGAAAAATCGGCTGTACCTAGATTTTGCTCACTGGAAAAAATTCGTGATTTTTTAGCGTTAATTAGATTCTGAGAAAATAGATTTTCCATTAAAAATCGGTTATCCTTAACCATACCATCATCAGCACTCCGCGCGTGCGTAAGATTCTTTTGATAATATATTAATAAATAATGTGCATGGGCATTTGTTATCTTTGCGGAAAGGAAACAGACCTTGAATACAAATGCCCCTTCTGTAATCTCGCCTTCTGCGAAGATCATCGGCTCCCCGAGCAACATAATTGCATTAACCTACCTAATCGAGATTGGGACACTTACAGAAGCGAGAGCATTAGAATAGGTCGATTAGTCCCGACGAAATATAAGAAAGAAAGGCTTCTTGATGGTTTTGGCAGATATATTATGCAGCCTAATGGTTCGTCTGAAAATGAGTATGAAAAAAACACCGATACATCATTCGTTAGAAAAGGCGCAGGTATAGATAAAAATATAATGAAATCTAAAACTAGTAAATTTGATTTCGTTTTTAGGATTATTATGATGCTTCTAGTAGTATCAACATCTTTGATCGTGTTACACGAGTTCGGGTATGTCAATTTATACGAATTATATGGATTAATTGAAAATTGGCTATCTCAAATGGGCATTAATTTTAAACTACCCAATATGTTGATATATTTTAGTCAATATTGATGAACTAGGAAAAATCCTGGAAAACCGAAAAAACAGTGAAAAACGGTCCGTTCTGAGACGAACCCTCATAAAAGTGTGACTCTAGCCGTAAAAAAAAGCGTCACATTCACCCAGCACGAAGCCAGCCAACGCCCGAAAATCAATTATAACTACAGTAGTTATCGGCAGCGAAAAACACTTGCATCAGGTGGCTGATGTCGCCACCCCAGCCGTAGAGAGGGGTAGGGGGTAGAGCAATGCAAACCGAAATCGGTCGCGTAAAGGGTGAAGGACCCCGGGAACGGGTCCGATGCTCCGCCATTCCAGTCAAAATCGCCGACCATTCAATACCAAATCACGGCACATTCACAGCACATCAGGCGCGCGATCATCACGCGAGCCTGTTTCGATACAAATAAATGAGGTAAAGCGTCTCACTAGTGAACCAAGTTTATGACTATACAGGAAACACCTGAGAAGGGCTCGAAGCCCCTCGTCTACTCCGTGATCCTCCTCCACATGCTGAACCACGTCATCAGCGGAGCCATGCCCATCATCTACCCGGACCTCATGGACGAGTTCCAGATAGGATACGGCCAGCTCGGCCTCGTGCGCTCGGTCGCCGGCTTCTCCGCCGGTTTCCCCCAGGTCTTCGTCGGGCTCCTCCGCAGGTGGTTCAGCGGCAGGGTCATAGTGAGCGCTGTCTTGTCCTTAAATTCAACAACAATTAAAATAACCTTATCTTGACATAAAGGGCCTCGTCACACATGGCGACCAACCCTAGGAGATATAATCGTGTGCCCAAAGGATAAAATGCGACAAAATAATAAATGAGAAAACAAGTGAGAGGCTAAAAATAGCTATGGAATCCCGTACACTTGGGAAAACTGGGCGCAAAGTAGGAGTCATAGGTCTAGGTTTCGAGCACCTTAAAACTAAATCGGAAAAAGAAGTCGAGACAATTGTCTCAACAGCTTTAGATGCAGGAATCAACTACTTTGACCTTGTCTGGAGCCTCCCTCACTTACTTAGAGGCATCGGTTCTTCCCTAGGGAAACGAAGGGGAGAGGTTGTGCTTGCTTTTCATTTCGGCTCAGGCCATAGCAACGGCAAATACAAGCTTAGCCGGGATCCGGTTGAATGCGAAACTATGTTCATGGAAGCCCTTAAGGATCTCGGGACAGATTACGCAGACATCGCGAACATCCATTACATAAAAGATATGAAAACCTGGAAACAGATCAAGAAAAACGGCGTGATTAACGCTGCATTCAGCCTTAAAAATAGAGGAATAGTGAGAAACCTAGCAGTAAGCACTCACAGTCTCGAAGTCGTTAGGCTCGTTGCCGAAGAGGGATTATTCGACTCCGTGATGTACCAGATTAACCTCGCAAACCATTGTTTGCCTGATAGAGACACTGTCCTTGATCTTTGTAAGAGAAAAGGCATAGGCGTTGTTGCGATGAAGCCCTTCGCGGCTGGTAGGCTTCTCAGGGCTGGAGAGGTTACAATGGTACAAAGATGGCAGAGCGGGGGCCAATATCTTAAGATGATGATGCCTGAAATCACGACTACTCAATGTCTTAGTTACTCGTTATCCCAGTCGGGAGTCTGCGTCGTCGTTGCGGGTCCGAGTAACCTCACAGAGCTAGAGGGGCTAATAGGTTTCAATAATGCGAAGAAGGACGAGTTATGCTTTGAGCACTTACTAGATGCTTTCACGAATTAGCTCCTAGTCGATCGCGCAGCAAAACAACTGAAAAACCACGCATATAAGTAAAACACCAACTACCAACCACCACCCAGACCTTAAACCCAATCCTCACGCGTTATAGAGGGCGTCAGGACCTTCTTCCCCCTCTACTTCATAGACGCCCTGGGCCTCTCCAGCGAGAGCAGCAGCATCCTCTACAGCATACTCCTGGGGGGCAGCGTCCTCGGCCCCATCTTCTGGGGCTGGCTCTCAGACAGGACGAACAGGAAGCCCCTCATCATAGGCATCATAACCCTCAGGGTAGTCGGCTACGCCGCCCTCAACTTCGTGACCGGCTACACCAGCCTCGCCGCCCTCCTCTTCTTCATCGGCTTCATGGCGGAGACCGTCGTCGTCCAGAGCGTCCTCTCCGACAGCGTAGACAAGAGGCAGCTGGACCAATCCTTCGGCCTCTACTTCACCATAGGCTTCACCATCTCCAGCATCAGCAGCGCCATCTTCGGCTACATCGTCGAGATCTTCAGCTTTTACGCGGGCTTCACCTTCATCGCCGCCGTGATAGCCGTCTCCATGATACCCGCCTTCTTCATACAGGATCCCAGACGCCGAGGACCCCACCACCTAGGGTATGGGATAAGCCACCCGCTAAACCCGATCCTCACAACCTATTCCATGTAACAGGCCTACTGAATTTCCCGCACACAAAAAACTGTACTGGACAAATAATCTGACGCCGAAAAGGCGGCTGCATAATAGGTTCTCTACTTTTCTCGTTCAAAAAGCAGATAATGATTGGCCAATGTCGGAGTACCTACAACCTGATACGTGTGCAGGCCCCAGCCCTCCTTTTCATGACCCTCTATGACCTCACCAATCTGCTTATGATGCCCTACTTGAACACAAACCCACTCCTTCAATTTTATCACCTATTAAAGGTGGTTACAATGTTCTGTATTTAACAATTAATCATATCTTCTCCTGGAGCTACAGTAATGATTAGCTCTCTTGGCAGTGTAATCGATGCCCTGTAGCTTTTCAATTATTATGAATAATCGTTGTAGGTATTTCTAACCTGGTTATGAATAATGATTAAATGAAAATTACTGGGACTTGGTTTCAGGAAAAGCCCGTGAAACAGTTGGATGCGGAAAGAAAGTGGAGTATCCAGGATTATGCATTGACAGTCGGAGCACCCGCCGTGGGGTTTTTCGTCGTCTTCCTAATCGGGAGATTCCTTGATCTCGATTTTTCCCGTCTAACCACGGCTCTACTCAACCTAGTCGTCACATCGTTTTTCGCGTTCTACATCCTACCCAGGAAACGAGGAGTCCCATTCGGCAAGGTAGCTGCAGGCGAGTTCCTGCACAGGCTGGGGATACATCGACCGGAGAACCCAGCTGGGAGCGTCCTGCTAGGGGTGACCCTGGCGGCTCTGTCCCTGTCCGGGATGCTCGTGGGGTCCACGCTGTCCGGCCTATACGTGTTCGACCCAGGCACAATCGACGTCGGCCAGATCGTCTTCAGCGTAAACCCCGGCCTCTGGGAAGAACTATTCTACAGGGGCGTCCTGATGGTCCTGCTGATCCGCGACACAAGATCCGTGAGAAGCGCAGCACTCATCCAGGTCATCACATTCAGCCTCCTCCACGTAAAAGGGTTCGATCTATGGTCCCTGGTGGATGTCTTCTCGGTATCCATCCTGGCCACTGGATTCACGTACACCGCCTACAAGACACGGTCCCTGATACCCGGCATCCTGTACCACTTCCTGCACGACGCGTTCCTTTTCGTCGTCCAGGTGCCCGGCGAAGTGGCGCTGAGTAACACTCAGAACGCGGTCTTTTTCCTTTCACTCTGGGCTGCAGTTGGAGTCGGGTGCCTAGTCACAAAAGTCTCTGCCGAGCGGTTCGGAGTACAGGAAAGAGAGGAGCTATACAAGAACCTGGGTTGATTAAACTCATTTTTCTACCTTGCGCACGCAAATCCACGCATGCATGATGCAATTGTTAGAATAACATGGGCTACCAAGTAATTCGGATAGAGGAGAAAGCACTTCTACCGTCCCACCATAACCCATGCATGGACTTATGGAAGCTCATGCACATACTCCACGGTAAACAGCTCATCATGAACCCAATGAGAAGCGAGAAGCTGGACCGCTTCTGCAGGGCGCTCAACCCACCCAGGAACGGCAGGGTCATCGACATCGGCTGCGGCAAGGGCGAGTTCCTCCACAGGCTCCACGCCCTCTACGGCATAACCGGCGTCGGCATCGACAAGTCCCCCTACTGCATAGAGGATTGCAGGCGGCAGAAGCGGGCGAGGGCGCACCACGCCGACATAGAGTACCTCCTCATGGACGGCAAAGACTACGAGGCCACGGAGGAGTTCGACATCGCATCCTGCATGGGGGCCAGCTGGATCTGGGGCGGGATCAGGGGCACCCTGGCGGCCCTGAGCGAGCTCACCAGGCCCGGCGGCCTCGTCGTCCTCGGCGAGCCCCACTGGCTCAGAGAACCCGAGGAGGAGTACCTAAGGCTCGAAGGATTCAAGCGAGGCGACTACCACACACACCGGGAGAACGCGCTGATGGGGGACGAGCTGGGCCTCACCTGCGTCTACACCATGGCCAGCGACCTGGAGGACTGGGACGGGTACGAGACCCCCCACTGGCGGGCCGCGGCCGAATACTCAGATTCACACCCAGACGACCCCGACCTCCCCGAGATAATGGAGAGCACGAAGAAATACAGAGAAACCTACCTCAGGTACGGGCGCGACACCGTGGGCTGGTGCCTCTACGTCTACAGGAAGCCGCTCACCCGGCACCGCTGACGGGGACGACGCCAGAGCCCCGCAGCGCCACCCACGAGGGGGGGAGGGGGGTCAACCGTGATGAACCAGGAAAACCCCTGGAAACCCGAAAGGACCGTGAAACGCGGTCCGTTCCGAGACGAACCCTCACAGAAACGCAATTATTGCCGCACAGAAACGCAATTCAAGCAACATAGAACCCGTCACATCCACCCACCATGAAGCCGGTCAGCCGCCTGGAAACCCTTCTTACAGCGGTAGGTTCCCCCGGCGAGCCAGGCACCAAGAAATAAGGGTCAGGGGCCCCACCACAGCGGACACGTGCCAGAGTTCTACGTTATTTTACCCAGAATAGACATGCGCGGCCTTCAATCGTCTACGCACGATGATCAGAATCAACACGGAGCCGGCCCCAATCGCCGACATCCAGTAAGGCTCCCCCCAGGCAAAGTCGAGAAACCTCAGCGGGAAGTACCTCATCCTGAACAACGTCCGCAGGACGAAGCTGTCCCCCCCGCGGTGAATCTCCATACAGACCCTGTACGTGCCCCCCGATAGGAAGGGGCGGACGAGCCTCATCGTGTTGGACGAGTGCGGCTCACGCAGGGGTATAGAGTAGCTAACATCCTTCCAGGGGGGGTTGCCCCACTCCACCTCCCGCCAAGCCCCGTCCACGCTCCTCTCATACCAGTACTTCGGCTCGTACCAGATCTCGGAGTCCCCGGTGTTGTTGATGGTCAGGTACAGGTCATCGAACCTGCCGTACTCCTCCCTGTCCAGGCTAATGACCACCCCACGCATGGACGACTCGTCGAGGGGGAACGGGTACAACTCGTCGGTGCCGTAGAGGAGATTGATCCCCGCCTGTATCCACTGGTACTCCCCTCTGGCGTTGCGGTAATCCCCGATGACCAGGAAACGCCTCATGGCTCGTATCCGATCAGCGAAGCCGTCCCCGAAGCGGTAATCCTCCGGCTCGTAGGCTCTCTCGGCGAGCATCCGCTCGTACTCGCCCACATTCTCCTCATAGTACCGGCACAGCTTCCACAGCCACCTGACGTTCTGGGGGGTGGACAGCTCGTAAGCCATCGCGTATTCGCCCAGGCTCCGGGCGTACTCGTCGCCGATGACCGTGCTCTCCATCCGAATATGGATCCACAGCGAGACCTCGTGGAACACGTCCTCCCGCTCAACCAGCGGAAGGAAATCCACGCCGAAGACGGCGCTCCCCGTCTCATTGACCTCCATGATGGGAAACCCCGCACAGTACTCCCTCTCCCCCTGCCCAACGGACGACCGCAGCCCCCTCTCCGCAGTCACCATCACCCTCAGGATGACCGTAATATTCCCTGTGATCGGGGTGAAGCTCCCCGACGCGCTCACGTTCTCCAGGACCGGGTCGATCCCCGTGTTGGTGACCGAAACATTAAACAGGTAGGTCTGGTTGGACACGACGTTCCTATTCACCGGCCAGGGCTCCACCGCCACCGTAGACTTGAATTTTCCCTGGTTTAGATCGCCTGAGGCGCAGAGCAGCGGAGCAGCCAAAGAGACGAACACCAGGAACAGCGGGAGGGCTTTCCCCATCGACTACACCTGAACGAACATCCGCATATTTAATTTTGTATGCAATTCAAAGTAAGAGCGGCAGCCATGAGAACGACACCTTAAACACCCACGCCCTGGCATAGGACGCAGGCTCGACAGCCATAACCGCAGCCGTAAAAAAAACGCCCCAAGCAACAGAGACACCTCCACGAAGCAGAAAGACGAGGCAAAAGATGGAAAATTTTTCCCCTTCTAACAGGCCACCCGTTATAAGCCACCGAGACCCCCCACCAGCACCCGAAAAACCCTTCTTACTACAGCAGTAAGATCCCCCGCGAACCCCAGAAAAAGGGTCACGGGTCCCGCCACAGCGGACACGTGCTGCAGTGAGGCCCACCCAGCAGGTCCAGGTGGCTGCTACCCCACTCCAGGACACTCACCCCGTGGTCCCTCAGCTCCCGGTTCGTCCGCGCGTTCCTGTCATACGCGATGACCACCCCCGGCCTCACCGCCACGATGTTCGACGCGCCACGGCTCTGCTCCAGCATCGCGTCCAGCAGATGCACCACATCATTAGGCTCCCCAGGCGCACCCCCCACGTAGACGAGGCCGTCCACCTCCAGCTTACCCTCCCGGACCAGGAAGTCCAAGAAGCTGGACTCCGTCCTCAGCAGCCCAGGCTCCCCGCCCCTGTTCACGTACACAGCCGTCCTGCCCATGCCCCGGAAGCAATCAGGATGGACCAGGGGCTCCAGTGGCCGCCCGTGAGCCTCCGCCTGCGCCCTCACCGCCTCCAAGGTCTTCAGAAGCAGTCTTTTAGGCGGATAGCCCGACACAAGCTC
>Ga0172371_10005112_pt1 | contig 19574 bp, 20 predicted proteins | sample Lak12m_FD_114543 | JGI IMG/M metagenome (GOLD analysis project Ga0172371, IMG submission 114543) | Freshwater microbial communities from Kabuno Bay, South-Kivu, Congo - kab_022012_12m | ecosystem: Environmental > Aquatic > Freshwater > Lake | place: Democratic Republic of the Congo: South-Kivu... | reverse complement strand
GGGTGGTAGCAGGAAGTCCTGATCAGGATTGTACTCTCGGAAACGTTGCGCGCCCATATCAGTTAGACGCGCAAAGCATCAGTCCGTTCTAGAGAATCTGGGTTCTCCGACAGGCTCCTAGGCCCGTTTTTCTCCGGTAGCCACCGGCCGGCCTTTTCGACGTCGGTACTTGAACGGATACCGTTCGCTTGTGTTGCTGATTGGGTGCGGGCTGGTCTGGGTGATTCGGCGAGGGGCTAGCGGAGCGGACGGCTCCACACGTAGCCGCGCGGGTCAAGCGTATAAACCCTGCCCGGCTGCAGGTACTTCATGTCCTTCACCCAACCGATTGACCAATTGGGCTCGGTGGTGTCGGCGTACTTCATGATGCACCATCCCCGCGAGTGTCCGGAAAGGAAGAAGAACCGCACGTTGCGGAGCACGCGGGCGGCCTGCAGTTCGCCCTCGTGGCGGATGGAGTCATTCTTCGACATGCGTAGTTCGAGCTCGCGCAAGGCAGTGGCCCGGCCCCGGTCGAACCCGGCTGTCCGGCTCGGCGAGTACGTGGCCGCTTTGGCCACCAATAGACCCAGCCCGACGGCCACAACGAACAGGGTCGGCACCACCGCCTTGCGGGCGTACCGATGCCACAACTCTCGATGGGAGATGGAGGAATTCCTGATTTCGGGCGCGGACTCAGTCTTGCCGGCGGGGACTATCGTCGTGTCAGCGGTTGACATGATGGATGCGGCCGTCGGAGCCGCTGTAGTACGAGTTTCCCGCGAGGACGCTTTCCCGCGACGTGAAGGTTGCGACTACCATGGTGTCTACGCCCCGGGCGGCGCCGTAGCTGCAAAGCTCGCGGGCCGGCGTCAGACTGAAGCGAGCAAGCTGCCAGGAGCCCTGCTGACTTCGGTCCGGCAGTATACCGGCCGACTCCAGGACCGCGTTCCCGGCCACCGACTTCATCGAGTCGGCAATGGCTGCGGCCTCATAGTAGCCGACGCTCTCGTAGCCGGCGCGGTATCCGCCGCGGTAGCCGGTTGCATGAAAGAGGATTGCCCCGCCGACCAGCGCGGCCACCAGAGTCAAGAACACGAGCCCGGATAACGCGGCCCGACGCCCGGACCGGGTCGGGAGGAATCGCACGGCCCGGGCAATCGAGCCGGCTGTGGGCCGCCCCTCCGCTGATTCGTGCGGCTCACCCGGGGAGGTGGGCGCCGGGGCGGGGGTGGATTCAAGCACGACTCGATTGTAGGGCTGGACAGGACTGCGGTCAATAGGCTGGAACCGACCGATTGAATCTGCGGTCCGAGTCCGCGGTTCGGGCCTGCCCGGCAGTCGTTCTCGACGGTCGTCAGGGCCCGACGCGCAGCCCGCGCCTTGTCGCCGGCAGATTGGCGAGGCACGCCACAACGAACAGCGCCAGCGCGGCCCAGTAGCCGGCGAGCATCTGCAGTTGCGCGCCGTTCTGACGAACTCGATAGGCGAGTTCTCCCCAGAGCGCGAGCAGGAGCAGGAAGCCGTGGTAGCTGAGGATCACCCGGGCGATGGCCCCGCGCCGTCCTCTTACCAGGGACAGCCCGAGGCCGACGACCGCCGCTATCAGGCAAGCGATGGCGACGACGTCCACCTCTGCCGCCCGTTCATTCCACCGCGGCCTTCCCCCGGTGGAATCCGTCTGGGCCGGTATCGTCTTGCCGAACGCCACCTCGTAGCCGGTAGCCTTGACGACCTGTGCCTCGCCGCAGGATATCCGGGCGAAGGGCAGCATGAAGCAGAGCAGGATGAGTACGAACAGACCCAGCGAAACGGACCGACCGACGTCTTTCACCTCAGTCCTCCTTAATCACTTTGCGGAATCTCCAGACCCGAAAGTGAGACCATTGTCGGCTTCGTCGAGGCATGTGTCAAGCGGTGCAGCCGCGTTCCCCGATGCTGGGTGCGGGCGGGTGACACCTGATGCCCGCCGGAAAGAAGCGCCCCTGCGGGGCAGGGGCGCTTGTACGGTCCGGTATCCTTGTCAGCGAGTCGCCGCGACCTTACCTGTTATGGTGGTTGAGCCGGACTCCAGCCGGTAGAAGTAGACTCCGGCTGAACGCGGCAGCCCCACTGACAGTTCGTTCAATCCTGATTGACCTTGCGCGGTTGCACGAGCCACGGTCCGGCCAGTCTCGTCGAAGAACGCGATCCTCACGTTCCCGGGCCGGTCCAGGCTGAAGGAGACGTGGGCGGCGCCATTGCGGTAACTCGCCCGGCTGGCTGCCACCGGGCCATCAAGCGGGTTTGCCTGGGGACCGGGCGCGAACGGCAGCACGACCTTGTTGTACGCATAGACGTTGTAGTCCGGTATCGTGACCGACTGCGCTGCGGAGCCGTACCTCGTGCCGTACTCGACGGAGACGAAGTCGATCGTCCCCGTCTTCCTGTCCTTCTTCCGGTCGAGGCACGCGACAAATGCGGTGTCGGTCTGGTCGAGATAGTCGACGCCGCCGCTCAGGTCGAACACCAGCTTGTTGTTCGGGAACGGGTGGTCGACGATCGCGCCCTCCAGGGCCCAGTACCGGCGGAAAGTGTAGTACGCCAGCGGGGCGCCCGGGCTTCCCGCCCCGAACGTGATGGTGATTCGGTCCCGGCAGGGATGGGTCAGCTTGACCCGCCCCAGCGCGTCCGGAGTGTAGTTGTACCGGTCGAAGGTGACGTAGGCCCAGTTCTGGCTCAGGCCTGCCTTCATGGTCTTGACGGCGTAGTAGGACATCCAGCAATAGCCGTGGTTGCCCCAGCCGGCACCCCAGGAATTCACGAGCCGGAACGCTCCGGGCCCGTCGGCCGTCTGCTTGTTGTCGTCGTAGCCGACGATGCAGATCGCATGACCACCGCGAGATCTGCCGCTCTTGTCGTGAACCGTGTAAACGGTATCGTAGTTCTCGATGTGGTCAAAGTTGGGGTAGATGTTGATTCCGAGGACGCAGGTTGTGTTGGCCGCGAGGACGTACTTGACCTGGTTGATGCCGACGTCGGACGTTATGCTGATGCCGTAGCTGTCATAGCCCCGGTACGTTATGGCGTGGGTATAGGCCGATTCGGAAGGCCAGGTGACGTAATCATTGTCATGATACGGAAAGTCGCTCAGCATGCACGCGCCCTGGTCGCAGAGCATTATCTGGGCATCCAGTATGCTCGCGCCCGCGTCGCTTCCGGCATTGATCTGGTTGTAGATGAACGCCGGGCTGATCTGATGCTGGGGAACGTCCAGTGTCCACGTGTGATCCCCCAGACCATACCAATGCTCGATGTACTCGACGTGGGTCTTGTCATAGTAGCCGGCTGCCCAGGCAACGCAGGAATTCTGCCTGCCCTGGTCGCCGACCGGTGGCATATCGGCGGTCATATCCACGGCGCCGGGCAGCTCGGCGAAGGACATGCCGCGAAGGCGCGGACACTGGTCCAGGAGCTTGAACCCCGGTACAGTATAGGGGTCAACGAACAACAGACCACCGGCCGGATGTAGCCTCGGGGATTCGGACAGGCCGGCTCCCGATACCAGTATAGCGAACGCTGCGAGACTCAGACACACCTTGAGCTTCATGACGCCTCCTTTGTTGTTTGTGCCAGTGGGCATCGCCACTGCTCTTGGTGCTGCGATTGTAGACTTGCATCGGGCCGATGTCAAGTTATGCGCAACCGCGCGTCCGGGCCGGATTCGGTCAAAACGCCGCGTGGCGAGGTCAGCCTCTGCCGCTATAATTGCCTTGCGGTCACGGCAGACCGCGAATCTGCAGTCTGCAATCTGAAATGTCGGCGGACGTGGCGCTATATCTGCGTTGGGCGTGCCCGGGTCCGAGTAAGCCGCGCTGTCGCAGCAGCGGTTCGCCGATGTTCAGGGCGAATGAGAAACGGTAGTTCCTCCGCATGTTCATATAGAAGAGGTTACGGTCCTCGCAGAAGTCTATCCTTACGAAATGCAGGTCCAGGCCAAGTCCCCATGTCAGGCCCCCGCGCGTGTCGCTGGCGTTTCCGTTATTCGAGCTGAACCAGCCGGCGCGGGCGGCCAGGAACGGCAGCGGCCTGATTTCACCGCCGACCTGGTGCGAGGGATAGTCATCAAGGAACACCTTGCGGAAATCGTAGAAGACCGACGCGCCCCAATTGTCCAGCAGCCAGTCGGTCGGGAATAACCGTTCGGGCAGGGAGAAAGGCAGGCTGCCCAACCCGAAGTCTCGCGCGGTCACGGTCCAGCCGACTCCGGCGTCGAGCAGCGCGGGCAGGGGAGCGGTTGCTGTCTGGTTGCTGTACTTGAGCCTCGTCCCGACGTTGCGGACCGACACACCCATGCTCGGTATGCCCAGGCAAGTATGCGGCCGGGCGAGCACGCCTGCATCGGCGGCGACGGCGCTGGCAGTTGTGACTACGTTGTAGGTCGATTCGTGCTCGAAGTCCCATCCGCGCATAACGTCGCGCAACCTCTGGGACTCGAGGTTCAGCCCGAATCCCAGCCAGTCGGAGATCCGTGCTGACACCGTCGCGCCAACCTCCCATTCGTACCACGACCATTCGTCGGACCCCATGTGATCACCGCTCGTGAACAGCCCGACGTTGAGACTGCGCCGGAGCGGCACAACGCCGGCCGCGCTCCAATAGTCGGTCGGCAGCATCCACGGGATGTGGCTGATCTCGATTCCCGCTTCCGGGCACTCGAGGAAAGCGGGTCCGGCCGGATTGTAGAAGACGCCATCCGCGGTTCCGGCCATGGCCGCGCCCACGCCGGCCATCGCGCTTTGCCGCGCGCCCGGGTAGACGGTTAGAAAGAGCGAGCCGTACTCCTGCGCCGATGCGATTGCGACGATCAGCAGAAGACCGATTGTGATTGCGGATTTCATGGTTCCTCCTCGTCGGTAGCCCCTGGCGCGAATTGAGGGCTGCCAATGACCATCGCGGACATGCTGGGTCAAGTGGCTGGGTGTCATTTCAGTCCCGGCATGAGGGGCGAGAGAAGGCCTGGGATTTCGAATTGACCGTGGGTCAGGACCTTGGTCTGGAAGCCGTTGGCCTCCCATTCTCGCCAGGCGGTGAACTCGCGGCCCCTGGTGAAACGCTGGCCGCCTTTGTGTGCCTTGAGGTCCCGTCGGACCAGCCCGCGCTGCTCCAGTTCTTCCAGTATCCGGCGTGCGTAGTTGTCCATTCCGAGTTGGCACAACTCCGATGCTTCCTTGGCAGTCAGGTTGTCGTGTTTCTCCGGATATTCAAGCATCGTTCTGGCCGGGTTCTTGTTGTTTGCCAGCGTCTAGCCCCTCATTGCAGGACGAAGGATGCCGAGTTATCGCAGCCGCAGAGCAGACCGGGTTCTTTCCCATCTGACATCAGGGGAGAAGATAGTGCGATTCCCCCTGCTGTCAAGCCGGGGCCCAAAGAGCCGGCGGCGGGACCAGAATGTGGGGTTGATGGACATCGATCCGCCCCGGGACAAGGTAACGGACTGAGTTACCCTGGAAACACCCGACCTCGACTCCCGCGGCCATCGCCGCGAGTATTCAGATCGTCAGGAACCGATTGAGAAGAGGCAGACGACGAGGTATCGCTACTTTTCCGGCTTCAGCCACTTCTCGATGTCCTCGGCTGATGGAATGCGGCCATAGCACTTCACCTTGCCGTCGATGACGACCGCGGGCGTGCCGAGAACACCAAAGGACATGATTTCCTTCATGTCCGTGACCTTGCACACCTCGGCGGCGATGCCGAGACGCGACAGAGCGTTTACCACGCGCCGTTCGGTCTCGTGGCAGCGGGTGCAGCCGGAACCGAGTATCTTGATAGTCATGTGGTTCTCCTAACGGATGACAGCGTTGAATAGGTAGCCTACGCATACGATTGCCAGCGCGACGATGCCGAAGTAGATGGCAAGCAGCCGAGGCTTCATCACCTTGCGAAGGATGATGGCCTCGGGCAGGGAGAGCGCGGTAACGGCCATCATCAGCGCCAGCGCCGTGCCGATGGGAACGCCTTTGGCGACGAGAGCCTGAACAATGGGAACAGTGCCGGCCGCGTTGGAGTAGAGCGGCACACCGATGAGCACGGCAATCGGTACGGCGAACGGGTTGCCGCGGCCAGCTATCCTGGCCAGCCAGTTGACCGGTACATAGCCGTGGATCAGGGCGCCCGCACCGACGCCGATGAGCACCCACGGGAAGACCTTCTTCAGAATCTCCTTCGTGTAGGCCCAGGCGTCGAAGGCACGCTGCCGGAAGGTCAGCCGTTCGAGTTCCACGCTGCCGAGCCTGGTCTGGTAGACGTACTCCTCGACGTAGCGCTCGAGCCGCAGCCGGCCGATGATGATGCCCGAGACGATCGCTATCACGACGCCGCTCGCGATGTAGAGCGCGGCGATTCTCCACCCGAACAGGCCCAAGAGCATCACCAGTGCGACCTCGTTGACGGTCGGCGAGGAGACGAGAAAGGACATAGTCACGCCAAGCGGCACGCCGGATTCGAGGAAGCCGATGAAGAGCGGGATAGCCGAGCAGGTGCAGAACGGCGTGACGATGCCGAGCAGTGCTGCCAGGATGTTGCCGATCCACGTCCGTTTGCGGCTCAGGAATCGGCGGGTCTTCTCCGGCGGGAAGAAACTGCGGATGATTGCCACCACGAAGATGATTACGGTGAGCAGGATGAATATCTTGATGACGTCGTAGACGAAGAAGTTGAGGGCATCGGCAAGGTGCGCGCCCGCTCGCAGGCCGAGCCAGCGGTAGACCATGAGGTCCGCCAGGCTCTTCAGAACGTCAGGCATGGGCAGTCGGACTCACGTTAGTTGCCGGTCGGGGTAGTACCGGCCACGACGGGCATGCCGAACTCGCGGAACCTGGCTTCAATCGAATCGCGCGGGTACACGCCGACGTGGCGAAGGAGTTCCTTTCCTTGGACGTCGATGAATACCTGCGTCGGAATCGTCACTATCCTGAACTTACGGGCCAGTTCAGTTTCATCGTAGATGTTGATGATTCGGATGTCGATCTTGCCCTTGTAGTCGACAGTCATCGGGTCCAGAATCTGCTTCATGGCTTTGCAGGGTATGCACGTCGTCGACCCGAAGTCCCACATCTTAGGCAGCTCCTGGGATTTCTCAATGGCCTTCTCAACTCTCCTGGGTGTCACCGGCGCCGGTTCCGCATTCCCGGCCGGTGCGGATTTCCGGGTGTCGGGCGCTATCGCGGCGGACGACGCCGCCGACGTGTCGAGCGTCGTGTCGCAGACGACGCCGGACTTGGTCGCGGTGTCAGTCTGCGCTACGACAGGTCTGGACGCGCTGCTGCCACAGCCGGGCGCGGTGACGGTGGAAATCGCGGCCACCGCCAGAATGAGGAGTGTTCTTCGGATCACTGGTCTCTCCGTTCTACCGATGGAAAAGGTCATACGCGAAGTAAGCGGCCACGAGCAAAAGGAGCACGCCCGAGGCCTTCTTGATAATGGTCGAGGCGCGCTTCAGGCCTTTCGAGTTCACCATGATTCCGGCGATGCCGATAGAGCTGCCGGCCACCAGCACCAGTACCGAATGGCCGAGCGCATAGGTGAAAAGCAGCAGTCCGCCGTACACGATGTTTCCCCTGGACGCGACGTAGGTCAGCACGACCGCGAGCACCGGCATGGCGCAGGGCGTGGCGATGACGCCGGTAATGGCGCCGAGCACGAACGCTCCGATGATGCCGCCGACCCGGGGTGTGAACCCTCGCGGCATGGGTATCGCGAGATTGGGGAAGAAGAGGATCTGCACGCCCATGCCGAGGCAGACTGCGATTATCAGGAAGGGCCAGAACCGCGACGTGGTGCCGAAGAGCGTGCCGGCCAGGCTGGCGATGATACCGAGAACAGTGAACGCTGCGGCGATGCCAAGGAAGAGGAAGAATGCCAGCAAAACGGCGTAGCCTTTGGAGCGCCCGGCCGCGTAGCCGCCCACGAACCCGATGGCGAGCGGTATCGAGGCGAGCACGCAGGGATTGAGCGCAGTCGTCAGCCCGCCGAGGAAGACAACCGGAATGGCGAGCAGGGGCTGGGTGCTGACGAGCCGCTCGACGCCGGCGAGGACTCCTGCGAGCATGACCGCTTATCTCGGCTTGAGGGCGGAGACCCTGACGCTGCGGACACCGGCTGCGGCGTTCCGCAGTTCGTCTAGCGAGAGGCCGGACTCGCGCACGAGTGCCCGGAGTGTCGGGTCGCCCGCGGTTGCTTCAACCGGGAAACGCTCCTCGGATACGACCGCGACGTTCCCGAAACCGGCAGCGATTATCATGCCCAGATAGTCGGCCTGGAGGCACGCGCCGGAGATGCAGCCCACGTACGCCGCGGCGGAGTCGAGCAGTCGCTTCGGCAATGGCGAATCGAGCACGATGTCGGAGACCATCAGCCGCCCGCCGGTATGAAGCACGCGGAACGATTCGCGGAAGACCTGCGGTTTGTCGGGGGATAGATTGATGACGCAGTTCGATATGACCACGTCCACCGAGTCGTCGGCCACCGGAAGGTGCTCGATTTCGCCCAGCCGGAAGTCGACATTGGTGACGCCGGCGCGGGTGGCGTTCCTGCGGGCCTTCTCCAGCATCTCCGCTGTCATGTCCACGCCGATTACCTTCCCCTGAGGTCCTACTCGGCGGGCGGCAAGGAAACAGTCTATACCCGCCCCCGATCCGAGGTCGAGTACGGACTCTCCGGGCCGAAGCGAGGCGAGTGCAATCGGGTTGCCGCAACCGAGCCCGAGGTCCGCGCCGTCAGGTATGGCGGCGAGTTCCTCGTCCGAATAGCCTACCGCGCGACTGAGGCTCTGCGGGGTCGAGGAACCGCAACAGCCCCGGGACGGGCCGCAACATGAGCCTGAGCCCTTGGCGACCTTCGCATAGCCTTCACGGACTGAGCGTCTGATATCATTTTGTCCTGCTGGCATCGGTACTCCTTGATGCTGGTTTGCGGTATGCCTCGCGCACTGAGGCCCTGGACTTTGCGGCAGTCGGGCGACCGGGCTTCCGCCCCCGGGCAAGCTCGCGGGCCATTCCCAGGAGCTCGAGCACCGAGTCGTCCGCAAGTCGGTAGCGCATCCAGCGGCCGTCGCGGCGGGAGGTGATGATGCCTGCCCGTTCGAGCACCGACAGGTGGTGCGACACGACTGAGAATGCGGTCGTGAAGTGCGGCGTTATTTCGCAGACGCAGCGCTCGCCGGCGGCGAGCAGCTCAACTATCCGTACCCGGCTCTCGCTACCCAGCGCGGCGAAGAAGTCTGCCAGTTGCTGCCGACTACTCGTATCCATATTTCTATAATTGTAGAAATTTTCCAGCCGCGGTCAAGGACTCCGCCCCGCCCAGATTCCCTCCCGGACGTTGGGGGAGATGCTGACCGGGGTGCCATCGCCTGAACCAACCGGACTCGACCCCAGAGAGCCGGGCAGAGAGCTTACCAGTGAGCCGGGCAGAGAGATTGACCGAGAGCCTGGGCGGGACCCTGGGAGGGAGTTCAGGAAACACCTTACGAGAGAGCTCGGAGAGACCTTGCTGAAGAGTCGTGGAGAGGCCTCGCCAGAGAGTTCGGGAGAGAAGACCCGGTCTGGGCCCGTCACCGCGCCTTGACTTCTGTCCATGGCAGGACATAATCATCACCGATCATGAAGACAGAGAAGTTCTACCTTTCCAAGTTGGAGTGGCTCAGCCCCATTCTTGTCCGCGGGTTGAGACTGCTGACGTCGGTCGAGGCCCTGGGACAGGATTACTCTTTTTCCCAGGCGACGATCCTCCAGACCCTCTTGATGCAGCACGAGTCCCGGATGAACGACCTTGCCAGCTTCCTTGGCCTCACCAAGGCGAATGCGTCAGGCCTGGTTGACCGGCTGGTGGGGAAGGGGCTAATCGCCCGCCGGCAGGGCAAGGACGACCGCCGGGTCGTGATCGTCTTTCTGACGCCGAACGGCCAGAGGGTCGCCCGCGGACTGGCCAGGGTGCATCGCCAGGGACTGGCCAAGATGATGCGGCGCGTACGGCAGGCTGACCTGAAGGTGTTCATCGCAACCCTCGAGCAGATGGCGATGGGCCTGTCCGACACTCAGCGGCGCACTCCTTCCGCCTGACCGGGAATTCCCCGATGCCACCGGCCGGACGCGCAGGCGTCGGTTGACGCGGCGTCGTTCGTACAATAGACTATCTACATAGCTGATAGTACTGTAAACGTACGGTCCGGCAATCGACCCCTGGCCGTGGTCACCGGTGCAACCGGCCACGTCGGCAACGTGCTCGTCCGCGAGCTGGTGCGGCAGCGCCGGCTCGTCCGGGCAGTCATCCAGCCGGGTGAGACCACAGAGGCCATCACCGGGCTCGCAGTCGAGTTGGTCCGCGCCGACGTGCGGGACTACGATTCGCTGGTGGCGGCATTTGCCGGCGCCGACCTCGTGTATCACCTTGCCGGCATCATCAGCATTTCCGGCGGCCAGTCGCGGCTGTTGGAGGAAGTCAACGTGTGCGGAGCGAGCAATGTGGCGCGGGCGTGCCGCGCCGCAGGCGTGCGGCGGCTCGTCTACACCAGCTCGGTTCACGCCCTCGAAGTGCCACCGCCCGGGGTCCCGCTCTGTGAATCGACCGAGTTCCGACCCGAGGCCCTGGACGGCGATTACGCCCGGTCCAAGGCGCGGGCCAGCATCGAAATCAGCAAGGGCGTGGAGAACGGATTGGACGCCGTGATGGTGTTTCCGTCCGGGATAATCGGGCCGTACGACTTCCGGCTCTCGGAGATGGGGCACCTGTTCGCGGACTTCGCCCGCGGTCAGTTGAAGGCGTATGTCGATGGAGCGTATGACTTCGTCGACGTGCGTGACGTTGTTGCAGGACTCGTACTGGCGGCCGAAAAGGGCCGGCGCGGCGAAGGTTACATCCTCTCGGGCGAGCGGATCTCGGTGAAGGACCTGCTCTTGCTGCTCGAGCAGGTGACCGGCGTGAGGTCAAGGGCTCGGCGGCTCCCGATGCGACTCGCCCGTCTCGCGGCGTGGTTCGCCCCCGCGTACTACCGGCTGCGGCGGACCAGGCCGAGGTTCACAGCCTATTCGCTGAGGGTGCTCGCGTCGAACTGCCTGATGAGCAGCGCCAAAGCCGTGCGCGAGCTGGGCTATGCACCGCGGCCACTGCCGGAGACGGTGAGGAATACGATCGAGTGGTTCGTCGCGACCGGAAGATTACAGCTCGAGCTGCCGGATGTCGGTGCCCCGTCCGTGCCATGAGCGTGCTGCTGTAGCGCGATTGCCCCGCGGGCTTCTGATTCCTGAAAAGCTGACGCCATCCGTAACCGGATGGCGTCTGGCAAAGGAGAACTGGGGGATAGGGATTTGAACCCCAACCGGCTGGTCCAGAGCCAGCTGTCCTGCCAGTTAGACGATCCCCCAAAACAGTGGCGAGTGTCGATTACCGAGTGCCGAATCAGGGGCGGACAGACGACGACCGGGAATCGGCCTTGCGGTGCAAAGGATAGGCCGGGCGCAGCCAAAGTCAAGGCAGGCAGGGGGCAGGAGGGAGACGGAGAGTTCAGAATTCAGAATCTAGAATGCAGAATTGCGGACGCAGCGGAGAGGCGGGTGGGCGTGGGAGACGGGCGAAGTCAGAAGTCAGAGCGCAGAGTAGTGAAGTCAGAGGTGCCGAGGGGAGACACGGGCGAGGGCAGAGCAAGTCAGGAGTCCAGAATCCGGGATGCGGAGGTGCGGTCTAGCGTTTCAGCGCGAGCTTGACCGACGGACCTGATATGCCGGCCACCTGCACAACGTAGATGCCCTCGGGTACCCGGGCGCCAGTCAGACCCTGGCCGGGCCAAATCATCCTGCCGCCGGCCGGCACTTCGGCCTTCCAGACCAGCGTACCGGCGGCCGAGTAGATGCGGGCAACCGCGCCGCTCGGCAAGCCCGACAAGGCCACCACGCATGAGAACGGGTTGGGAGAAGCCACGGGAGCCGGGAGCCGGGGATGGGGAGGAGGGAGTTCCGCGATTCCGACTGACTCCGGTTTCACAATGATGTCGCAGATGATGGTGTCGCCCGACTCATGGATATTCCTGATGCAGACCCCGGTAGAGAGGTTGTTACGGTCCCGGCTGGAGGGCTTGCTGGCTGAATCGAAGACAACCCGGTTCCAGATGCCCGGAAGCAGGTCGGACGTGTCGCCCATCTCCTCGTGGTAGACGTGCGGGTCGGGTCGATACCCGAATCCGCTGTCGAGGTGAAACGTGGAATCTTCCTCAAGGTCCACAACGTTCCACATGCCGCTGCGGGAAGGGTCGATGTGCCAGATGGCGAGGCCGTGTCCGGGGAGGGGCGTGTCAAATCCCTGCTGTTGGCGGTTCTCCAGGTAGAAGCAGGTGTCGCGGTTCGCGCCGCGGCGCCACGCCTTGTACACCACCGGTTCGTCTACCACTGGCGGAAGGTGGACGTCATAGAGGTTGGTCGTCACCACTGTCGGCGCGACAAAGCCTGCCTCGTTCAGACACCACGCGTCCGGATGCGAGGGGCTCCAGGGCGTGTTGCCGCCGGCGCCCCACGCGCCATACGACATCAGGCTCCAGTAGCCCGGGCCCCAATCGGTGCGGCTGCCGTTGTACAGGTCGGGAAGTCCGACGAGGTGACCCATCTCGTGGCACATCACCGCAATACAGCACATCGTCGTGTCCTTCACTTCCGTGACCATCGCGAACTCGGGTACATTGGTGACTCCGTCGATGATGACACCGTCATTGGTGCTGTAGCCGAAGTAGGGTATGGCGTGAGACCAGAGGCAATTGACGTTGCCGTTGTCCGACCCGTCGGCGCCGGCATGGACCATGAAGAGCGCCGGGATGTGCCCGTCGTGGTTCAGGTCGTACTGGCTGAAGTCAACGGCCGAGTCAACCTGGGCCATGTTCTCTTCGGCCAGTTGTCCGCCGGTCGAGAGCAGGTAGTTGCCGTCGTAGTAGCGCGAGTAATTGTAGCCGGACATGAACCAGCGGTCGCCGCCGATTCCGCCGCGCACGTGGTAGTTGCCGTAGGAGCACTCCAGCCAGTAGTCGTTCAGGCTGCCCTTGCGGTACTGCTGGCCGTTGTAGACTCCGGTCGAGTAGAGCATCGAGTCGAACCGGGCCGGCGAGCGCGCCAGTGTGTCGGCCCTGTTATCGGGGAACTGCATCAGGATGGTGACGGTCTCGAGGGTGCTTTCATCCTTCAGCCGGTTCGGGCCGGCCACCTCGACGCCGGGCGGAAAGACCGGCAGCGGGCCGGCGGTGCCTTCGAGCATCCCGGGTCGCGGCGGCATGGCCGGCGCTAGGACGGACAGAGCCAATATCAAAAGGGAAATTCGCATGTGCTCTCCTTGCGGGTCATCGAGAACCACAATACACAAAAGCTTGTCCCCGGTCAACCAACCGGGATCCTCGCGTGTCGACTTCTGACCTCATCCGGCAAACCCCGGAACCGGGATGGGACCTGGGATAGTGAGTCGGGTGGAGGTCGGGCTTTCCCCTCACCTCAGCTGGCTTGGTGGTTCAGTATCGGGTTCAGAACCGCCCCGCTTCCTTGACTTACGTCGAGCTTCTCCTATAATCGGCAATCAAGCCCCTGTAGCTCAGGTGGATAGAGCGACGGTTTCCTAAACCGTAGGTCAGGCGTTCGAATCGCCTCAGGGGTAGAATGAAAAGGATACCATGCGCTTTAAAGGCAAACACTACGTCAGCAAGCGGGACCTGAAGGAAGACCGGTTCCAGAAGTTCGTCGAGCAGGCGATGGAGTTCTACTATCGCGACCGGCAGAAGGTCTGGGTCGGCGCCGCGGCCGTGGTTGCGGTCATCGTTGTTGCCATTCTACTGCTGCAGAACCGGAGCTCCGCCCCGAACGCCCAGACCGAGCTCGCCTTTACGCGGGCGGTCGGCATCTACTCATCGGGCAACTTCGGACAGGCAGAGACCGCGTTCCGGGACGTAGCTGGTCGCGGCGGATTCCTGGGCGCCAAAGCGCACTTCTATCTTGCCAACGTCTACTACAATACCGGTCGGGTGGCCGATGCGAAGCGGGAGTTCGAGACTTTCCTCGGCCGGGTGAAGAACGACCCGCTGCTCAGCCCGGGCGCGCAACTCGGTATCGGCAACTGCGAAGAGCAGGCAGGCGACAACGCGGCAGCGGCCAAGTCCTACGAAGCAGTCTGGCGGCGCTGGCCCAAGTCACCGCTCGTGTACGACGCGATGATGGCGGCGGGCAGGGCCTACCGCAACGCGAAGGACTTCGCGAAGGCCGAGGCTGTCTACCAGGAGTTGCTCAAGACCAAGCCGGAAGGGGAGAAGGGCGAAGACGTGAAGGTCGAACTCGCCCGGGTCCAGGCGCTGCAGAACAAGTTCTAGTATCCAGGCCGCCGCCCGTTGGTACCGCCACCCGGTTCCGCGGGCGGCGTTCCGTTTGGCGGCCTGGCTCGCACCGATGATTGAAGGGACAGCGGCCGATGTCAGAACCGCATGCGGAGGAGCCAGTCCGCGGTCGACTGGGGGAGGGCCTCAAGCAACCGGGCGGCCGTTACCATGTGGCCGACCGAGTACCGGCGCCGGGGACGGGGGGCGGTCAGTGCCTGATAGACGACTTCCGCCACCTTGACCGGGTCGGTTCGTTTGCGATCGAACTCCGCCATCTCTCTCGCCCAGCGGCGCAGGGCATCAACGTAGAGCCCGACCCGTTCGGGCGGTCCCTCTCTGAGCAACGACTCCACGTCGGCCGTGGTCCGCAGGCCCGCCGGCGTCCTGATACCGCCGCAGTTGATGCGGACGTTGGGGATACCCCAGGGCTTGAGCTCAATGTCCAGGGTCCGGACCAGGCAGTTGACGGCGAAGTCGCAGGCATGGATGCTCGCCACATACGGCGTGGGCATCAGCGCCGGGGTCATTATCCAGAGAATGCGCCCGCGGGCCGGGCGGACGAGCGGCAGACACTGCTGGACAAGGTCAACCGAGCCGAGCACGCGCGTCCCGAGCTCGGTATTGAATCGGTCGAGGTCGAGCAGTTCCACCGGGGCCGGCTGGCCTCCGCCGGCATTGTTCACCAGGGCAAACAAGCCCGGCTGCTTCCGACGGGCGAGCTCGTCAGCCACGAACCGCATGGCGCCGGTGATCTGCTTGTGGTCGGTCAGGTCAAGCGGGCAGACCGGAATGAGGTCCGGCAGGTTCAGCGAGCGCAGCGCCTCGGCGTCAGCGTCCCGGCGGACGCCGGCGAGAACCGTGAACCCGCGACGGGCCAGGAAGAGCGCGCTTTCCCGGCCGATGCCGGAAGAGCATCCGGTTACCAGTACCGCGCTGCCCGTGTTCGGCTTGCCGTTCACTGCTGGTGCCTGCTCCGGCTGACTACCGTGACCGTCTGACCATCGAGGTCGGCTGTCGCCACAAAGGAGTTGTCGGCCGGAGTCGCAACCGCGATCGGTCCCGCGCCGGTGCTGACGTCGTCAACTATCGTGTTATCGGAGGTCCGGACGACCAGTACCGAACCGCCGTCGCACGCTGAGGCCACAAAGAGATACTCGCCGTCGTTCACGAAGCACATGCCGGTTACCTCGTCCCCCGCTTCGATGGTGGCAACCACGGAGTCATCGGCGGTCCGGACGACGGCTATCCGGCTGCCCCAGTACTCGCTCGCGTAGACGTACCTGCCGTCCGGTCTTGCCCGAACCCGGTGCGCGGTGAAGCCGAGGTCGATAGTGCCGGCGACGGTGTTGTCGGCGACGCGCACCTTGGTCAGGGTCGTCGCGTCCAGGTTGGCAGAGTAGACGTACTCGCCGTTGCAGTCCACGTCCCGCGGCGTCGGCCCGACCCTGACGCTGGCGACGACCGTGTTGTCGGACGTCTGGATTACCGAAATGGTGCTGTCGTTCTGGTTCGCCGTGTAGCAGCGGCTGCCGTCCGGCGAGAAGCATAGCCGGTGCGGACAGGCGCCGACCGGTATCTTCTTCACCACCGTGTTGCCGCTCGTCCGGATTACCGACACGTCGTCGTCCAGTTCGCTCGTCACGTAGACGTACTGCCCATCCGGCCGGACCGCGAGCATGTAGGGATTCCGGCTGCAGGCGACCTGCTGTACGACCGCCAGGCTTACCAGGTCCACGACCGCGACGTACTGCGACCCGGCGTTGGCGGTGTAGGCATACCTGCCGTCGGGCAGAACGCCGATATCACTCGGGCTGCCGGGGTCATCGACGGTGGCGGTGACCGTGTCCGGGTACTCGGACAGAACGCTCGGCTTGTGGCAGGCGGTGGCCGGGAGCGTGCCCAGCAGGAGGGCGAGCAGGCCCAGAAGCTTCAACATATTGGCCGGCATGGTAAGCGATGATATGGACGGCGGACATGACTGTCAACTTCCAGCGGCGTGATGCCTGCCGGCCCGACGCCGCCGAACGGGCCGTCGCAGCGCCTTGGTCCCGGCTGACGCCGGCCGGAAGCCGCTACTCGGCGCGCGACTCGGGCGGCCGCCGGTTCGTATCCGCGGCCGGGAATGGCGGCACGTCGGTCCGGGGCACGAGGATGAGCTCGGGGCGGGTCCTTGCTCCGCTCCTGGTCCAGAAGACGTCCGCGTTGTTGAATGTGCGTGAGCGTACGTCGTAGTTGGCCAGCACTGCGTCCTGGAACATGCACGGGTGGTCGAGGACGATAGCGCCGAAGCGGCGCCGCTCGAAGGCGTCGACGATCTCCGATACGAGCGCGCCACCAGCTTGACTCGGACCCGCGTTGAGCACGTCGCAGATCGCCATCTGGTGCGCATACGACTGCTTGCCTGCCAGCGTGGGCAGATAGCCATGGTGGGGCATGAACAGCTCACCCGGCAGTCCTGCCAGTGCCGCGACCAGTTCCTTTCCAGCACGGGCGTCCTCACGGCTCGGCACGAGCGTGGCCGGATTGTACCACAACCGCCCGAACTGGAAGATGAGCGCAACGTAGACTACTGCTGTCACGCGTCCGCCTGCGGGCTTCGTCGTCTTGAGTTCACGCGCCAGCACCCACGCGCCGGTCGCGCCGAGGGCCGCGAACGCGGCACAGGCCGGCAGCAGCGCATTGCTGTATCCGCCGTGGTGCAGTCGGCCCGACCAGGCGGCGGCAATCACCCCGGCAAGAGCGAAGCTGTAGAAGGACCTCGCCCGTCGGTCGATTCCGTCTCGCTGGCGAACCAACCATACAGCGGCGAGCGTACCGGCCACGGGTACGGTCAGGAGCAGGTCGTTGAGCCAGAACTTCCAGAGGAACGGTGTGATGAGGGTTCCGTGTGCGGGCAGGAAAAAGACATAGTAGTTGTACCATCCGTGGTGAATGGAGTTCAGGACCGGCATGGCACCGAGTCCGAGTACGGTGAATGTGCCGATGAACGGGAGCGCACGCAAACGGCGCAGCGCCAGCAAACCGGCCATCACCGGCAGGACGATGAACAAGGCGGTCTGTTTCGCATGGAACGAGAGCGCGAACAGCAGCCCGCCAGTGGCAAGAGCAAGAGCGGAACTACCGAACCGAGCTAGGTACAGCCCGGCGAGCAGAAGCGCCAGAAAGAGTGAGTCGGGCCGGGCGAGGTCGAGCCAGGCGCCAGACACGCGGAACGTGGCCGCGAATAGCGCCGCGGCCACGAGGCCGTAGAACCGGGACCCGGTCTCACGGCGCACGAAGGCATAGCTGAGCGCGAGGCAGGCGAGCGAAGCGATGAAGGAGACGAGGCGGAGCGGCAGCAGACTGAAACCGATGACCTTTGCCAGACCGGCCGAAGCGTAGAAGTACAGCGGTGCGTAGATGAACGGTACGAACTCGAGGCTGGGGGGGACGTAGAGCGGCTGACCGTCGAGGATGCGCCGCACGTGGTCCGCGATTGTACCCTCCATCCACTCGAGTTCGAACGGGTAACCGACCCGGAGCAGGGCTACGGTCAGGTACGAACCGAGGTACCAGGCTGACAGAACGACCAGCAGCCACCGCAACGCGCCGGCAAAGGCGGCAGGCCGAACCGGGTCGGGTGGGGCGATCACCGACGCTTCGCTCACTCGCACCTCAGTTACCATGGAAAGCGGTCAGCCGCGTATCGGCCGTCGACCACGCACCCGCCCATGGGCCCGGCTCTCCTGTCGTGCTCAGCGCTTCGGCGGCTCGGGCGCGGTCCAGACCGCGTGGCCGGTAGTATCTCTGAGTCTGATCGTGGGCATGCCGGTCGAGTCCTCCACCGTCAGCAGGATGCGCGGGTGGCCGGCCGTGTCGGCCAAGGCCATACTCGGTCCCTTGCCGCCGACGCCGATGCTCGTGCCCGGCTTGCCGTTGTCGCGGGCGAAGAAGAGGAACGGGCCGTACTCCTGCAGACCGACTGACGCGCGGAACTCGCCCTTCTCGCCTTCTCGCCCAGGAACCGCAACACGGGATTACCTCTTTCCATCGCCAGCACGGCGCGAGTAACGCCGGCTGTGTCCACCAGCCGGAAAGCCGTGGCGGTCGAGACGCCCGGCTTCGGTGTATTCTCGGCGCCGGCCCGGCTCGTGGCCAGCAGACCGATACCGACCGCCAGCGCAACAAAGGCAGTCACCAGGACCACCGTGCCGCCGCGCCGGAAAAGACGGTTCTCTCGCTCCAGCCTCTCGATTCTCTGTTCCGGGGTCATTGCCGACTCCTTCTCCCGCCTCGTCGCGGGATTAACCGGACGTCCTGTCTCGCTAGCCGTCACTTCCACGGAGGGAGCGCGTTGCCAGGGTCGTAGTACTTGGCGGGTTCCTTCCCATTGGCGTTGATTCTAATCACCGCAGAGAACTGACCAAACTTGGCGCCAAGATCCCAGTTCTCATTTCGCCCACCGATTCTCACGTCCAGGGAGGCGCCGCCGGTTCCGCCATACTCGCCAGTCATCTTCTTCCCAAAACCGAAGACGACCGAAGGAAAGTAGAGCAGCGGGTCGCCTTGTGTTGGCTCGAATGAGGCGGCAGTCAGAATGACGAAGGCCTTTGCCATGTCTATCACATTCTGGGAGGTTATCTCACGGCGGGTCTCAACGAGAAGCCGGTTGAAGCCGCCTGGCATTATGCACCGCTGCTTCCCAACGACAGCCATGGCGTACGGAGGCGCTGGCGGCTCGCTGGGCGCGAGGACCTTGTAGAACCGAACTCCTCGAAAGAGGCGACTGAGGGCAGGGCTTGCCATCTCGGCGATCTGGAATGCCATCGCGAGGCGCTCGGTATCGTTCTCCTTGCCGGCCATGTACTCGGGAACCATTCCCGGAAACCGACGAAGGATGTCCCTGACAGCACTGGTCGAGACTCGACTCAGAGTGACACCTGCGGAGTCCTCCCTGGATGGCTTCCTGCCCCATGCCGCCGCAAGAGAGGAGGCGTTTGCCACGAGTAGGCAGGTAACGAATAGTCGGTGTCTCAAGCCCGACTCGGTCACGTGTCGATTCTACGACCCGCGGGCGGGGGTGTCAAATCGGCGGGGCATTGCGGCCTCGCGCCGAAGGGCGCGGTTCATTTAGATGCTCTGCCAGTTCACCCCAAGGGGTTACAGGTGCACGTGCGACGACCCGAGGGAGTCGCGTACACCGCCTTAGGGGTGGAACCCCTGAGGTGCGGGGTTTGGG
>Ga0172371_10005109_pt1 | contig 19582 bp, 20 predicted proteins | sample Lak12m_FD_114543 | JGI IMG/M metagenome (GOLD analysis project Ga0172371, IMG submission 114543) | Freshwater microbial communities from Kabuno Bay, South-Kivu, Congo - kab_022012_12m | ecosystem: Environmental > Aquatic > Freshwater > Lake | place: Democratic Republic of the Congo: South-Kivu... | reverse complement strand
TCCAGGGGCCGCGCCTTCAAAAGAAATCTTTTGAAGGCGCGGCCGACCAAACTGGCCGATATGTCAATACTTTTTTTCTGCCGTACGCAGCTTTTTCAAAGATCGCGAAACTCTAAACTCCAGGCCAGGTACGATCAACCCGCAATTCAACTTTCAGCCGGAAGTTGCCCCGGCCGAAAGCCAAAAAAAACGAGGACCGTATGCCGATGGCCACCAAAGCAAGCTTTCCACCCCGCGGCAACGCGAGACTATTAAAGTATCTCTGGAACTTTCCCAAATTATCCTGCAACGCCATCCTCTCCTGCTGCAAAAAAATCCAATCCGGCAAGAAACTTCGCCGCGCCCCGCTGATAAAAACCTGGCATTTCACAACGGCCGGCTGCATCTGCGCCATGGCCCTTGCCCTGCTTCTCCACGCCGGCAGCGGAAACGATCTCGTGACCGCCGGAATTTATGATCCACACGCCGCCGCGGAAACCGAGGAGCTGCTCCCCAATGTCCGGGAGATCGTCGGGGAGATCAAACCCGGCGATTCTCTGGTTTCCTCCTTCCAGGCCAACGGGGTGCCGAACGATGTCAGCCAGTCCTTTGTCGAGGCCCTTGACGGCCTGGTCAACTTCCGGGAGATGAAGCCCAGCGACCGTTATACCCTCACCCTGGACGACGACGGCAGTTTGATGAAGGCGGAGTACGAGTCCGGCCATCTGGGGGGGTATGTAGCCGAACGGAAAGCGAACGGCTCCTTCAGCGCCAAACAGCTTGACATCGCACTTGGCTGCCGGACAGTCAAGCTCAAGGGCCGGGTGGATTCCTCGCTTTACGCGGCGTTGAGCGCCAAGAACGAAGCGCCGAAACTCATTTACAGCTTCGCTGATATCTTTGCCTCGAAGATTGATTTCAACACCGAGACCCGTTATGGTGACTCGTTTGAGCTGGTGTTCGAGAAGTACTACAAGGAAAACAAATTCATCGGCTACGGGAAAATCCTTTATGCCCGCTATCACAGCAAGGAAAACGGCGAGTTCGCGGCCTTCGCCTACGCAAACGGCGACGGCAAACTCTCTTATTACGACGAAAAGGGCCGGGGGCTGGGCGAGTCCTTCATCCGTTCGCCCCTGCCCATGGCCCGGGTCAGCTCGGGGTTTTCCTACAATCGCCGCCATCCGGTGCTCGACATCGTCCGGCCCCATCTCGGCGTGGATCTGGCCGCGCCCACCGGCACCCCGGTGATGGCTGCCGCCGACGGCCGGGTATCCTTTGTCGGCTGGAAAGGCGGGTTCGGCAAAATCGTCATCCTTTCCCACGCCAACGGCTACCAGACCTATTACTCCCACCTTTCCCGCTTCGCCGATAAAATAAGGGAAGGGGCCAGGGTCGGGCAAAAGCAAATCATCGGCTTCGTCGGGGCCACCGGTATTGCCACCGGCCCGCATCTCGATTACCGGATAGCGCAAAACGGTAAGTTCATCAACCCGTTCAAAGCCAAATTCATTCCCAGTTACAGGCTTGCCGGCAAGGAACTGGTGATTTTCCACCAGGAAGCGGAAAAGTTGGCTGACCTGGCCCGGAGCCTGGACGATCCGAAGGTGATGCTGGTCCGCAATGTCGTGGTCACCCAGGACAATCAACCCAATTTCCTCTAATTCCCTTGCCCTCCGTCGCCTCTTTCAATGTCGTCCTGGTCGAGCCGGAGATACCCCCTAACACGGGTAGCATCGCCCGGCTCTGCGGAGCCACGGACAGCATTCTCCATCTAATAAAACCGCTGGGATTTTCCACCGAAAACAAGCAGCTGAAACGAGCCGGACTCGATTACTGGAAGTTCGTGACCATTCGCTACTGGGAAAACTTCCAGGAATTCCTTGCGGCCCAGGACGAGCTAAGGCTGCATTTTTTCACCACCAAGGTAACACGCCCTTATACCGAATCATCCTACCAACCTGGTGATTATCTGATTTTCGGCCGCGAGACCAAAGGCTTGCCCGAAGAAATCATTTCCCTCTATCAGGACCGTTGCGCCACCATCCCGATGAGCAACCCCAACATTCGCAGCCTCAACCTGGGGATGGCCGCGGCAGTTGTCCTTTACGAAGCGCTTCGGCAGCAAAAGGCGCTTAGCGCGCAATGATCTATCGCCTGGCCGCCGACGGCATTCTTATTCTGCATCTCTTCTTTGTCCTCTTTGTTCTCTTGGGGGGGCTGCTGGTTTTGCTCCGCCCCTCCTTTCTCTGGGTACATCTTGCCGCCGTCATCTGGGGAGTGCTGGTGGAATGGGCCGATTGGCTCTGCCCGCTTACGCCATTGGAAAATCTTTTCCGGAAGATGGGCGGCAAATCCGGTTATCCGGGCGGATTTATCGAGCACTATCTTACGCCGCTGCTCTATCCCGAAGAGCTCACCATCGAGTTGCGTTACCTGCTTGGCTTAATCGTCATCGTGGTCAACCTGACAATTTACGGGTATATACTTCTGCGTCACCGGCAAAAATCCAGAAGATGAACCAAAACGGCTTTCCCAGTTTCTACGATGAACCGGCTGTCATCTCTTTGCTCATCAAGCATTTCTCTGATAGAATCTTAAATCGCCGAACAATTCAGGAGAAATGCCGATGCCGGAGATACTAACCACCTGTGTTTATTGCGGCTGCGGTTGTGGTCTGTATCTGACCGTGGACAATGGCCGGATTACAGGCGCCAGACCAAGCCGCAATCATCCGGTTTCCCGGGGCAACCTCTGCGTCAAGGGCTGGCACCTCCACGAAACCATCCACCACCCGGAGCGGCTCACCACCCCGCTTGTCCGCAAGAACGGCGCACTGCGGGAAGCGAGCTGGGATGAAGCCCTCAAACTTGCGGCCCGCGAATTGGGCCGGATTCGCGACAGCCATGGCGGCCGGGCTTTGGGGGTGTTGGCTTCAGCCAAATGCACCAACGAGGAAAACTACCTTCTGCAAAAGTTCACCCGGATCGCCCTGGCCACCAACAACATAGATCACTGCGCCCGGCTCTGACACGCCCCCACCGTGGCAGGTCTTGCCACCACCTTCGGCAGCGGGGCGATGACCAACTCGATCAACGAGATTGAACGGGCCGAAGTGATTCTCGTTTCCGGCTCAAACACCACCGAAGCTCATCCCCAGGTGGCCCGCAGAATACTGGACGCGGTGGACCGGGGCGCGAAGCTCATCGTCATTGATCCACGCCGCACCAGGCTTGCCCGCTTCGCCCATCTCCACCTCGCCATTAAACCCGGCACCGACATCCCGCTTGTCAACGCGATGATGCGGGTACTGCTCGACGAGGGGCTGGCCGATGATCTTTTCATCGAGATGCGCACCGAAAACTTTCATGCCCTGCGTGACATGCTTTTCCGCCTCGATCTCGACGAAGCCTCGGCCATCACCGGGGTACCCTTGCCGCAGATCGCCCAGGCAGCCGGGCTATATGGCCGGGCCCGCAAAGCGGTCATCTGTTATTGTCTCGGCATCACTCAGCATGTCTGCGGCACCGAAAATGTGCAGACCCTGGCAAATCTCGCCATGCTGGCCGGTCAGGTGGAAAAACAAGACACCGGGGTGGCTCCCCTGCGCGGGCAAAACAATGTCCAGGGGGCCTGCGACATGGGAGCCTTACCCAACATGCTCCCCGGCTATCAGGCGGTGGACCATGACGATTTCCGGCTGAAGTTCGATCGGGCCTGGGGGGCGAGGATTCCGGCAGAGCCGGGGATGCGCCTGATGGAAATGACCCATGCCGGGGCAAATGGCCCCATCCGCGGGATGTTCATCATGGGCGAAAACCCCATGATCAGCGACCCGGTGCTGGATCGAGTGGAAGAAACCATACGCGGCCTCGACTTTCTCGCGGTGAGCGACATATTCCTCACCGAAACCGCCAGGCTCGCCCATGTGGTCTTCCCGGCCGCCTGCTTTGCCGAAAAAACCGGCACGGTCACAAACACCGAACGTCGTGTGCAAATGATCCGCCAGGCCATTGACCCGCCTGGCCATTGCCGGCCGGACAGCGAAATCATCTCCTCCCTCTCGGCCAGACTTGGCTTCCCCTTGGACTATGATTCCCCGGCCGAGATCATGGAGGAAATCGCCGCCCTCGCCCCAATTTACGGCGGCATGCACCATGACCGACTGGAAAAGGGCTGGGGCCTGCAATGGCCCTGCTGGGACCGGCAGCATCCCGGCACGCCTTTCCTGCACAAGTACTATTTCACCAGGGGGCGGGGCCGCTTCGTGCCGGCTGCCCACACCCCGCCCGCCGAACCACCGGACAGCGACTATCCATTCATGCTCATCACCGGCCGGGTTTACCATCAGTATCACACCGGCACCATGACCAGAAAAAGCGAACGGCTTAACCGCGAGTGCGGCAAGGCCGAACTGGAAATAAACCCGGACGACGCCATGGATATGGGCATCCGTCACGGCGAGACGGTGCGGCTCATCTCCCGGAGGGGGGAGCTGACCGTAAGCGCCTTTTGCCGCAACCAGGTGGCAAAAGGCATGCTGTACACCAGTTTTCATTTCAGCGACACTCCCATAAACCGGCTCACCATTGCCGCCCTCGACAGCGGCTCCGGCTGCCCGGAGTACAAAATCTGCGCGGTCAGGGTGGAGAAGCTGAGGAGTAAGCCATGACCCACCCCGCAAACGATCTCCATCTTATAAAAAAAGATCATCTCACCGGTCTGTTGCGCAAGTTGATGAAAACGCACCGCCTGGTGGCCCCGGTGCGCAATAGGCATGGCGATGTTCTCTTTACAGCGATCCATGATCTGGATGCCGTAAGCTTCGAGCTTACCGAACCGCCCCAAAACTCACTCAAGGAATTTTTTCTGCCCCAGGAGGAAGTGCTTTACACTTACAAAGTAACCGGGAAAACGGGGTACAGTTTCCAACCTTCCTCAGTCGAGGTCCCGGCCACGGTATATTTCGGGGCGCATCCCTGCGACATTTCCTCTCTGCTTTACATGGATGTGATCTTTACCCGTAACCGGCGAGACCCTTTTTATCTGCGGCGGCGCCGGGGCTCGCTAATTATCGGGATTAACTGCAACCAGCCGGCTGAAAACTGTTTCTGCAACGCCACCGGCTCCGGTCCTTTCCTGGAGCTTGGCAGCGATCTTCAGCTCACCGACCTTGACGATCGCTTCCTGGTTGAAGCCGGCCGAGCCGGAGGGCGGGCGGTCATCGCCGAGTGGCCGGCTTTCTTCAGCCCTGCCGGAGAAAAAGAACAGGCGCTTCGTTACCAGGCCTTTCTCGAAGCCAGGGGTGGTTTTCAGCGTCAAGTGCCCATCGAGCAAGCCATCCGCAGGTTGAGAGAAGGAACGGTTCCGGATGAGATATGGGCGGAGCTTTCCCTGCGCTGCCAGGATTGCGGCGGTTGCGCCTATCTCTGCCCCACCTGCACCTGTTTCACCATTACCGACCGCCCGCTTGCTCAGGAAAGCGGCGAACGAATCCGCGCCTGGGACGCCTGCACCTTTGCCGGTTTTACTGCCATGGCCGGCGGACACAACCCGGTACCCTCCGGCGAGGCGCTGCGTCAGAGATTCACCCACAAGTTCCGCGATGATGTCAAGGTCAACGGCCGGCCAGGCTGCGTCGGCTGCGGTCGTTGCGTGGGCGCCTGTTTCGGAGGAAGCGATGTGATTCGCTTCGCAAAGCAGGTGACGGAAGAGAGAGGTAAAGGGGCGGGTCATGACTAAGACGCATGACGCATTGCCACTCGGCCCAAGGGGTAAGGTTCCGGCTCCTGATCTCTATTGCCCGCAGCAGGCTCGGGTGCAGGAGATAATCGTCGAGAACTCTCAGATCAGGACATTCGTGCTGACTTTCTGCGAGCCCGAAGAAAATGTGGCCTTCAGCCCCCAACCCGGCCAATTCGTGATGGTTTCCCTGCCCCATTGCGGCGAGGCGCCAATTTCCGTTTCTTCGCCCCCCACCAGGCCGGGAACCATCCACTTGAGCGTCCGCAAGGCCGGGAAACTTACCAATGCCATGCACGAACTCAAACCCGGTGACCCGGTTAACCTGCGCGGCCCTTACGGGCGATCTTTTCCCATGGAAGAGCTGCCGGAAAAGAACCTGTTTTTCGTGGCCGGCGGCATCGGCCTCGCCCCATTACGGGCGGTAATCAACCACTGCCTTGACAGCGGCAAGCCCCCCCGCTCGATTACCGTACTCTACGGCAGCCGCACCCCCTCGGACATCGCCTTCAAGAATGACCTGCAACTTTGGCAAAATCTGGGCGTGAATTGTTTTCTCACTGTGGACGCGGCCGAGCCTGGCTGGCATGGGCCGGTGGGGCTGGTGACCGGGTTGCTGGAAGGGCTTAATCCGGACCTTTCCCGAAGCATGGCCCTGGTCTGCGGCCCGCCCCAAATGTTCAAAGCGGTGCTCTCCAGATTGACCGCCTTGGGCTTTGGCGATGAACAAATCCTGACAACCATGGAGCGTCACATGAAATGCGGGGTTGGTCTCTGTCGCCACTGCCACATGGACGGCAAACTGGCCTGCATGGACGGCCCGGTGTTTTATCTGTCGGAATTGCGAGGACTTAAGCTCACAGAGCTGGACCGGTAAAAGAATACGCCCTGGTTATCTTCTTACCGGATTCTTAATGTCGCCGGTTTCCCCACCTCGAGCCGGCCAAGCTTATCCATGGCAAAAAAGCCGGCCCCGTTTTCCGTGGCGCTGCGAATTGCCTCTTCCACCGGATAACCGGCCTTGAGAAACAATTTTATCTCTTCGGCCATTGACTCGCCATGCAAAATACCAGGGCTGCCGGCCCCGGTGCCTGTCGCGGTCACGGCCCCAAGGCGCCGAGCGAGCCGCAACTGGGCAAGCTGCCCGGCAAGGATATTTCCCCAGAATGCTTCCGCGCCCGGGATTGTTTGACCGGGCGCCACATAACGGGTGGAAAAACGGCAGCATACATCCCCACCCGAACGCGAGCCGTCCAAAGCGTTTTTGGCGCGCAACAGGCTGGGAATCCACAACACGCCACACTTTGCCATCTTGCGCAGGTTGTCCTCACCCATCTCATAGCCCTGCTCGATGGCGTCACAGCCGGCGGCCAGAGCCTCGCTGACCGCCTGTGCTCCATTGGCCACCACCACCGCTTTTCTTCCCCCCTTCTGTGAAAGAATACTGCGCAATTCCTCATCCTTCAAAAGAGACGGGGGATTATCCAGGTCGTCAATGCTATTGGAATAAGCGATCCTGATGAAATCGCGGGCCTGGCCCCTGCTCGGTAAATCAAGCCTGCTCCGCAAAACAGGGCCGGAATTGCGAAGCCCGATGAGCCACCCCTGCCCCTCGCCCAGCCCGGCAGGATCATCGCTGACCGCTGCGCCAAGCACCCCGTGGGTATGGCAATCGCGGAGATGTCGTTTGCGCAGGCCGGCCTTTTCCTCTTCCCCGGCTTCTTCCGCCGCCAGGCGAACAGCGCTGTCAACCGAGGTTGAGCGTGAGAGGGTAACACTGCAATCAACCATGCCCGGCAGAATGACACAGTGGGAAAGGTCAACGACCACCGTTTCCCCGGCCAAGGGAAATTCAGCGGCAGGACCCATTGCGGTGATAATCCCCCCATGCACGGAGACGGCAACATTCCGGCGCATGGCGGCGCCGCTGCCGTCAATAACCCCTCCGGACACAAAACAACAAACCGGACCTTCTTGATAAGAAAAATCGTTCGACGTAATAGAGGATTGTTCCAAGGTTTCTCTCCGTATCCAGAAACGCATCGTCTCTTTTTGCCGTATGCCCAACCACCGTCGCGGTCATGGCCTTGGCCTGGGCGATCTCCCTTTTCCTCCTTGGATGTGCGCAAACCAGCAACCACCAGTTCTCCAGATGAATCCGCCACAAATTATGAATCCAATAAAAAAGGCGGGGCAACGCCCGCCTTCTCATTCCTTGCCGCCAATCAGCAACAAGGTTATTTCGCCAGTTCCTTGACCTGGTTGACCTCTTCTTTAAGAGCCGTAACTTCCTTGACCCCGGGGACGGTTTCCTTCGCGTCGTTGAGGCCTTTCTTGAAGGAAGAAATGGCCTGCCCGAGGCCGGAGCCGATTTCCGGCAGCTTCTTGCCGCCGAAAACCAGAAAAGCGATTCCTAAGATAACAACCAGTTCCGGAGTGCCCAAGCCAAACATATCGTTTCCTCCTGTGAAAGCTTGCTCAGGCGGAGGTCGTTCCGCCTGAGCTGTTATTTTTATCTTCTATCTTTTCCTGATCACCCTCGCTGGTGGCCTTTTTGAAATTTTTGATTCCCTTCCCTATTCCCGCCCCGATCTCCGGCAGCTTCCCCGCTCCGAAGATAATGACGATGATCACCAGGATGATGATGAGTTCAGGCATGCCAAGTCCGAACATGATAGACCTCTTTAAGTTGACAATGCTTAAATCCGGTTCAGGCAACCAATGCTTACCTGACTATGGATAACACAAAAAGGTAAAAAAACAACCACCTTTTCATTCGGTCTGCGGACTACAGGCTCCTCAACGGCTGCAACGGCAGAAACGCCGCCCGGCGATGACCGCCAGATATGCCAGGCCGGCGATAACGATGATCACCGGGCCGCTGGGCAGATCACAATTGTAGCTTAGCGCCAGGCCGCTGCCGATGAAGACCATGGAGCAGAGGGTAGCAAGCCCCATCATCTGACTTAAGCTTCTGGCAAAGCTGCCTGCCACTGCGGCCGGCAAGGTCAGCAGGGCAATAACCATGACAATCCCCACCACCCGTACGAGCAGGACCACGGTGAGCGCGGTGAGGCACAGCAGGAGCAGATAGAAAAAATCGGTGCGCAGTCCGCGCAGCCGGGAGTATTCCTCATCAAAACAGACCGCCTTGAACTGGTTGTGGAAAAGATAAACCATGCCCAGCACCACCGCGTCGAGCACCATGACCAGCCAGAGGTCGGCTTCGGAGATGAGCAGGATATTGCCGAAAAGATAGCTCATCGGCTCGAGGTAGCCTGGGGTCCTGGCGATGAAAAGCAGGCCCACCGCCATGCCGATGGACCAGAGGGCGCCGATGGCTGTATCCTCGCGCTGGTTGGCGCGCAGACTCACCAGGCCGATGATCATGGCTGCGGCCAGGGCCGCGATGATCGCGCCGGTAAGCGGCCCGAACCAGGTAACCCCCATGGCGCGCTCCAGGAATAGGCCGGCACCGATCCCGGCCAGGACGCAGTGGGAGATGGCCCCGGCGATATAGGTGATCCGGCGGGCCACCACATAGGTGCCGATGATGCCGAAGGCCACGCTGGCCAGGATGCCGGAGAAAAAGGCATAGCGCAAGAAAGGCAGGGCCGGGTCGGCAAGGGCGTTAAGAAACTCCATGATTGCAGTGCCCCTCCTTGGAACAGCGATGGTCGTGGCGAATCATCCGGATATCGCCGCCGTACATATCGCGGATCAGTTCGCCGGTAAGCTCGCTGGTTGGGTGGATGACCACCTGGCGGTTGACGCAGGCGATACTCTTGAAAAATTTCGAGGCGAAACCCACATCATGGGTGACCAGCATGACGGTGAGCCGCTGGTTAAGCCGGCTTAAGACCTCGAAAAGATGCTCCTCCGAGGCCGCGTCAATGTTGGCCGTGGGCTCGTCGAGGATGAGTAATTCCCCCGATGAGGCCAAAGCTCTGGCAATCAGGGCCCGCTGGCGCTGCCCACCGGAAACCTCGGCGAACAGGCGGTTTTCCAGGCCAATTAGACCCATCTCCGCCAGGGTGGCGCGCGCCGCCGTCCGGTCCGCACCGCTGTAAGGGCCGACCCCCAGACGATCCAGGCGGCCCATGAGCACCACATCGAGGAGAGACACCGGGAACAGCGGATCGTAATGGGCGTACTGCGGCACATAACCTACCCGCAGGCGGGCCGCCTCGGGTCTCTCCCCCAACACCCTGATTTCCCCCTGGTCTGGTTTGAGCAGGCCCAGAATAAGCTTGAGCAAAGTGGTCTTGCCGCCGCCGTTTGGCCCTACGATGCACAGGGAATCGAGGGGAGCGATGTCGAGATTGACATCCTCGAGGATGGGCGCTCCTCCGTATGAAAAAGCAAGCCCCCGGATGCTGACCGCCGGTTCAATCCGCTTCATCTGAATCCTGCCCCTCCCGCTTCAACGGTTCCGATAAAGCAGATATTCCTCGCCGCCGATGATCATCCGCTCAGTGAGAAGAAAATGAAAGTCCAGCACATGGGAGTGTACCGGGTTGTAATAGAAAATCACCACCGGCCTTGGGTTTGCGGCCAGAGAGTCTTGCAGATTCTTCACCACCGCTTCCAAAATGACATCATCAAAGGGGTTGAACAAAAAAAACACGTTTTCTTCCGCCCTGATCCGGTAATTGCAGACGTCGTCTTCCACCACCGTGATGTTGAGGGGCCTGCCCGCCGCCCGTTCCATGACCCTGACATTCTCCCGAGCTATCCGGCAGAGCTCAGGAGAAAACTCGATGCCCACCGCTTTTTTTACCCCGTACAAAGCGGCAAGCAGCAGCACCCTTCCCTTGCCGCAGCCGAAATCAACCAGAACCGGCTCCGGCGGCAGGGTCGTCCTTTTAAGCAGGCGCTTGAAGGAGCGGGCCATGGTCGGCTGATAGAACGAACCGTGTTTCTTGTTGCCCCCGCGGATCTCCAGGTCGGAAAGGCTGACCCGGCTGATGGTGTCGGTCTTGTGGCGCCAGTCGAAGTACCGGTCCCAGGTGCGATTGAAGATGATGCTTAACGTGCGGGCCAGTCCCTTGTCGGCGATATGGAACCGGATGTTGGCGAGCAGATTCATTTTCGCACCCGCCCGGCAATCCGTTTCCCGATCCCGGTCACCCGATCCATTACTGTCTCCTCGTCAATGGTGGTAAGCCTGCGATCCCGCATCACCAGACGGCCGTTGATCAGCGAATGGACCACATCCGCGCCGGTGGCCGCATAAACCAGCAGGGAGGGGATATTGTACATCGGGGTGAGATGCGGCTTGTTTAAGTCGAGCACGATGATGTCGGCTTTCTTGCCCGGCTCCAGACTGCCGACGAGCTTTTCCGCCCCAAGAAGCTTCGCCCCGCCCATGGTGGCAAGGTTAAGGGTGGTTTCGGCGCTCATTACCGTGGGGTCGAGGCGATGAACCTTGTGGAGTTTGGCCGCGCTGTCCATCTCCCCGAAAAGATCAACATCGTTGTTGCTGGCCGCCCCGTCGGTACCCAGCCCCACCGTGACCCCGGCCGCGAGCAGCTCCGGCACCGGGGCCACCCCGGAGGCGAGCTTCATGTTGCTTTCCGGGCAATGGGCCACCCTGACCCCGCGCGCGGCCAGAAGGGCAATCTCTTCTTCATCGAGGACCACGCAATGATCGGCCACCACCCGGCTGTCGAGGAGCCCAAGGCTGTCGAGATGCCTGACCGGGGTCTTGCCGTACTTTTCAAGGCATCCGGCCACCTCGTCTCTGGTCTCGGAAAGATGGATCACATAAAGGGCGTCATGCTCGTCGGCCACGGCTTTGAGCCGCTTGAGCAAATCCGGCGCGCAGGTATAGACCGCGTGCGGATCAACGGTGATGGTTATCAGGGGATGGGAACGGCATACGTCGAACAGCTCTTCGAGGCAGGCGATTCCCTTTTCCGGCGGCCCATAGTTTGGAGAAGGAAAATCGTAGAGCACCTCGCCCAGCCAGGCCCGCATCCCGCAATCAGCCGCGGCCTTCGCCACATCCCCGGCAAAAAGATACATGTCGCAAAAGCTGGTGGTCCCGGACTTGATCATTTCGGCCATGGAAAGAAGGGATGACCAGTAAACCGTCTCCCCATCGAGCCCGGCCTCGGCCGGGAAGATGTATTCGCCAAGCCAGGTCATCAGGGGCAGATCATCGGCCAACCCCCGGAAGCAGGACATGGCCGCGTGGGTATGGCTGTTGATGAGCCCCGGCATGACCAGGCCATGGGGTTGGATGAGCTGCGCCACCTCCGGGTGTTCGGCGGCGAGAGCGGCCCGTTCCCCCACGGCGATGATACTGTCCCCGCCGACCAGGACGGCCCCGTCTTCGAACACGGTATTATACGCGTCCAAGGTCAGAACCTGACCGCAGACCAGCAAGCTTGGACGGCAGTGCTGAGCGCTGAGTGCTGAGTGCTGAGTATAAACCGGCTTGGCTGGATGTGCATGGGGTTGGTTGGTGGATTCAGTCATTTCCGGCGCTGGGTCCTTCATGTTGATTTGGCCGATAAAACAGCGACAATCAGCCGGGCCAGGCGTTCTTCGGCCTTTTTCATCTCGGCGATGATCTCTTCGATGATTATCGGCTTAAAATTATCCGGGTCGTTGACATTGGCAACCACCGATAAACCCAGAATCCGCATCCCGGCATGGATGGCCACGATCACCTCGGGCACGGTGGACATGCCCACGGCATCGGCCCCGCATTGCCTGAGGTAGCGGGTTTCCGCCGGAGTCTCGAGGCTGGGGCCGGGAATGGCCACATACACACCGGAAGCCACCGGAGCAATTCCCTCCCGGGCCGCGCAGGCCAGGGCAAGGTCGCGCAGCTTACGGTCATAGGGCGCGGAAAGATCGGGGAAACGCGGGCCCCAGGTTTCGATGTTTGGGCCGCGCAAGGGATTGTCCGGTATAAAATTGAGATGATCGTCCAGAACCATGATGGTTCCCGGCGCGAAATCCGGGTTGAGCCCGCCGGCCGAGTTGCAGACGAGCAGGGTTTTCGCCCCAAAGAGCGCGAGAACCCGCACCGGCATGCTCAGTTCCCGGGCGGAATATCCCTCGTAATAATGGAATCGGCCCTGAAGCACTGCCACCGGCCGGCCGCAAAGCCGGCCGCAGACAAGATTACCGGCGTGACTCGTCACGGTGGCCGAAGGAAAATTGGGAATCTCGGCGTAGGGGATAACCAGGGGTGACTCTATCCTCTCCCCCAGGCCGCTCAAGCCGGTGCCCAAAATCAGCACGACCTCGGGTCGTTCGGAAAGGCGGACACGCAAAAACTCAACCGCTTCCTCGACCTGTCGTTTGTGGCTCCCCCCGTGATCGCTTCCCATTTGTCGGCGCGCCTCGTTAGCAGGATGTTGAAAAAAGCCGTCCTGGCTTTTTTTAACCACGCTCCATCCTGTTAGATCAGATGGCGTGGCCGGCCAGAAAATTCTTCACCGTGGCCACATCGGCGTCCACCACCTCGCAACGGCTTTCCTTTCCGGCAAGCAAGAGGAGGCTTTCCGGCAGCTCCGGCTTCCGGCCGATGGCCCTTCGCACCGCCTCGCCGAATTTGGCCGGGTGGGCGGTGGCCAGGCAGACCATCGGCACCCCTTCCTCCCGGGCCGCCAGTCCGGCCCGCACCCCCACCGCGGTATGCGGGTCAAGGAGATATGCGTGCCGGTCATAAAAATCGCGGATAGTGGCGATGGTTTCCTCTTCGTTGACGCTTCGTGAAGCAAAATCGGCTCGCACCCGCTCCTGGGCAAGCTCATCGAACTGGAGGCTGCCGCTTTGCGCAAAACTATCCATGTCTTTTTTGGTCCGCACGCAGTCCTCCCCATTTAGGTAGTAGAGGTAGCGCTCGAAATTGCTGGCCACCTGGATGTCCATGGACGGGCTCGAGGTTTGCCGCACCTGGCCCAGGGAGTAATCGCCGTTTAAGACGAAGCGGGTGAGAAGATTGTTTTCGTTGGTGGCCAGAACCAGGTGACGAATATGCCCGGGCAGCATGCGCCGGGCCACGAAACCGGCGAAGATATCGCCGAAATTTCCGGTAGGCACCGAGAAATCCACTTGGGTCTCCCCTTCCCGGCCGGTCAGCTTGAGGGCGGCATAGACATAGTAAACCACCTGGGCCACGATCCGGGCCCAGTTGATCGAGTTGATCGCCCCGAGCTGATGTTTTTCCTTGAAGGCCAGGTCGTTGAAGATGGTCTTGACGATGGCCTGACCATCGTCAAAGGTCCCCCGCACCGCCAGGTTGAAGACATTGGCATCCAGGACCGTGGTCATCTGCAATTCCTGGATCGGACTCACCCGCTTGTGGGGATGGAGGATAAAGATGTTGATCCTCTCCTTGCCCCGCACCCCGTAGATCGCCGCGCTCCCGGTATCGCCCGAGGTAGCCCCGAGGATGTTCATCCGCCCCCCGGACTCCTTGAGGAGATACTCAAAAACATTGCCCAAAAATTGCAGGGCCACATCCTTGAAGGCCAGGGTCGGGCCGTGGAAAAGCTCAAGGATATGGCAACCACCCTGGCGGACCACCGGGGTGATATCCGGATGGTTGAAGGCGAGATAAGACTTTTTCACCAGAACATCGAGATCGGCGGCCGGGATATCGTCAATAAAAAGGCGCAAGACCTCGGTGGCCAGCTCCGGATAACGCAGGCCCCGCCAGCGGGCCACTGTATCGGGAGGGATAACCGGGATGGATTCGGGGAGAAGCAGACCGCCGTCGTCGGCCAGGCCCATCATTACCGCCTGTTTGAAGGAAATGGGAGCAATCCCGCCCCGAGTGCTGATGTATCGCATATCTGATCCTCGTGGTTACGCGTGCTGCTTACAGCCGTTTCAGTAAACTGCCACTCTCCATCTCCTCCGGAACCGGCAGGCCCATCAACTCAAGAATTGTCGGAGCGATATTGGTAAGGGCGCCGCCATCGGCGAGGGTAAGGCCGGGCCCGGCGCCAACCATGACCAAAGGCACCGGATTGGTGGAATGCGCGGTCACCGGCCCCCCGGTTTTCCGGTTGATCATAACCTCGGCATTGCCGTGGTCAGCGGTGATGAGCGCCACCCCGCCAAGGGATATGAAGCGGGCAACCAAAAGGCCGAGACATCGGTCCACCGTCTCAACCGCCTTGATCGCCGCGGCCATTATTCCGGTATGCCCCACCATGTCGCAGTTGGCGAAATTGAGCACCACCAGGCCGTAGGCCTCGTTTTCAAGACGCCGCAAAAGCTCTTCGGTCACCGCCCCGGCGCTCATCTCCGGCTGCAGATCGTAAGTGGCCACTTCCCGGGGCGAGGGGAGCAAGGCCCTGTCTTCAAGGGGATAGGGCTCCTCCCGGCCGCCGTTAAAAAAATAGGTGACATGGGCGTACTTTTCCGTCTCGGCGATGCGAAGCTGGCGCAAGCCGTGGCCGCTTACCTCTTCGCCGAGGATGCGGTCAAGGGCTTTGGGCGGGAAAGCCACCGGCAAGGGCCAATCCTTATCGTACACGGTAAAAGTGAGATACTCGGCAAGTTTTGCCCGGTGCCGGGTGGGAAAACCGGCGAAATCCGGAGCAATGAAGGCCTGGGTAAGCTGTCTGGCCCGATCGGCGCGGAAGTTGAAAAAAATCACCGAATCGCCGTCAGCGATGGTAGCCACCGGCTGTCCATTATCAAGAATCACCGTGGGCTTGATGAACTCATCCGTCTCTCCGCGGGCATAAGCGGCGGCCACCGCCTCGTCGGCCGAGCGCGCCGTATGCTCTCCCTTCCCGTCCACCATAGCCCGCCAGGCCAGAGCCACCCGATCCCAGTGTTTGTCGCGGTCCATGGCGTAATAACGGCCGCAAACCGTGGCCACCTTCCCTGTCCCGATCCGGGCAATGGCCTCGCAAAGCCCGGCCAGGTAACCGCCCCCGCTTTGCGGCGGAGTATCGCGGCCATCCAGGAATGCGTGAACATAAACCCTGTCCGGGCCGATTTTCGCGGCCATTTCCAGCAGGGCAACGAGGTGGCGCAAATGGCTGTGTACCCCGCCGTCGGAGACCAGGCCGAGAAGATGCACCGCTTTCCCCCTTGCCGCGGCGCGGGAGAACAGCCCGGTCAGGGCCTCGTTGGCGAAAAACTCCCCGGTCTCGATGGCCCGGTTGATCCGGGTGAAATCCTGATAAACGATGCGGCCGGCCCCGATATTCAAGTGTCCCACCTCGGAGTTGCCCATCTGTCCTTCCGGCAGGCCCACCGCGCCATTGTGGGCCACCAGTCTGGTGGCGGGACAAGTGGCCTGCCAGTGATCCATGTTTGGGGTGCGGGCCAGGTGAATGGCATTCCCTTCCCAGGGCTCGCCGATTCCCCAGCCGTCGAGGATGGCCAGCAATACCGGAGTAATTTCTTTCTTCGTCCCGGAAGCAGCGGCCATCAGGCCACCTCCTCGGGAATCTCAACCCTGGGGGCGTCGTGCCATAACCCTTCGAGGTCATAAAAGGCTCGATCGTCGCTGTAAAAAATATGCACCACCACGTCGTTGTAATCGAGCAGCACCCAGTGCCCCTCATTGAGACCTTCGGCGCTGCCTTCCTTGACGTTCTTATGGCGCAAGGCCACGTCCACCGCCTGGGCCAGGCCCTGGACATGCCTGGTTGAACGGCCGCTCATGATGATAAAAAAATCGGTGAAGGACGACAACCCCCGGACATCGAGAATCACCACATTCTCGGCTTTTTTCTCGATGGCCGCCCGGGCCGCCTTCCGGGCAAGCTCAATGCCTGGGATATCGTGAAATTCCTTGTGCACTTTCTTCATTAACAACTCCTCGCCGGGGCTATGCCCGAACTCAAATCGAAAATCGCAACGCGATAAACGTTGTAACCGCGTCCCGCCGCTATTTCAACAAAATCAAACGGGCTGTTGAAAAACCTGCCTCAACAGCCCGCGAACGACCCATATTGTCAACAACCGGTTATCGGAAGAGCAGCTCAACCGATCGAGGGAAAATCAGATAAGCCCGAGAAAGCCTCCCGCCAAGCGGAATTTGCCGCCGGGCTCTTCCCGGCCGGCCAGAACGCACTGATCATAAGCCCGCAACTCATTGCTTCTGATCATCACGACCAGATCGGCAAGATAATCATCCCCCCGTTCTGAATATTTGTGCAGGCCCTTGACCAAAGCGAGGGAGTCCATGCTTTCCTCGCGGATGCTCCGCAAACGGTTGTAGGCCGGAGAACGGTTGATCATCAGCAGATAGGCGCGTACAGAGTCGAGCAGGGAAGCGTAGGAAACCCCGGAATAGGCTCTGGCCGCGACCGGTTCGGCTGAATTCTCCGGCTCCCAGTTCAGGACGCCGAACAAATTGTTGCGCTCAAGAGCCATCCGGGAACTACCCCAGCCTGACTCCAACGCCCCCTGGGCCATGATCAAGCTGATGGGCACCGGGTTGATCCGACGGCGCAAATCAGCGGCATCGGTCGTCCGGTACTTGCGGCAGAGGTTCTCCAAAAATGCAATCTCAGCTTGATCCAGCCCGTGCTTGGCACGGACCGCGCCACCGGCGGAAAGAAAAGCCAGATCCCCGGACCGGCCGGGTAATTTCGCCATGACCCCTTCAAAGGCCGCCTTTTCCTCCTCCACTTCCGCCAGGGCAACCATGGCCGCAGGCAGCAGGGTATGAAGGAAAGCCTTCTTCTGGGTGGCGGAGTCGAGCCGCGGCATGTCCCGGGGGAACCTTTTCACCACCAGAGGAGAAATTTCCCCGGCCTCAGGGACATCCCAAAGGTTATTTGCCTTGAGCTGGATAAGCAGGTCTTCAGCGGAATGGACATCAATGGCCGAAACGGCCTGGGTTTGCCGAGGATAATCCGCGGCAAGCAAAGAAGGGCCGAGCAAGAGAAGAAAAGCAAGCAACACGGCCGATACGCATCCGGCCACCATCCGCACCAGCCCGGCCTTGACCGGTTTTCCGCCAAAATACATCGGCGGGGAGCTATGTTTTTCCGTCAATGTTCTTTCCTGCCTTGAAGTAGCGTCCGGAGGAAAGCTATCTCCATCCTTCCGCGAACACATACAACCGGTGGGTAAACAAAGGAGCGCCGGTTGCTGCCATTTTCACCTCTTATATCACAAAAAGGTTCGGGTTATTAACATCTTCAGCCGGAACATGCAAGAAAAACATCTAAAAACAACGAATCAGCGGCCATATACATCTGCGAATCGTTCGATATCATCTTCACCGAGGTAGCTGCCGGTCTGGATCTCGATGATCTCCAGAGGGATGGTGCCGGGGTTTTCCAGGCGGTGTTTCACGCCAAGGGGAATATAGGTGGATTGGTTTTCGCTGAGGATAATGGTTTGCTCGCCATTGGTGATGTGGGCGGTGCCCTTTACCACCACCCAGTGCTCGGCCCGGTGAAAATGTCTTTGCAGGGACAGGGTCGCCCCGGGATTGACCATGATCCGCTTCACCTGAAAACGCTCGCCCTGATCCACGCCTTCGTATGAGCCCCAAGGGCGGGATACCTTCTTGTGCAGCCGGACCTCGTCGCGCTTTTCCGCCTTGAGCCGGGCCACGATAGCCTTGACCTCCTGGGCTCGGTCCTTGGCCGCCACCAGAATGGCGTCCTTGGTTTCGACGATGATCTGGTCCTTGACCCCGATGGCCGCCACCAATCTTCCCCCGGCGTTGATGTAAGAACCGCTCACCTCTTCGGCCAGGACCTCGCCGGTGAAGATATTACCCTGCCCGTCATGCTTGCCCAGCTCCCAGAGCGCCTCCCAGGAACCGACATCGTTCCAGGCACAGTCAAGGGGGACGAGCACCGCATCGTCGGCCCGCTCCATAACCGCGTAGTCCACGGATTTTGCCGGACTGGCCTTAAAAGCCGCGGAATCAAGACGGACGAAATCAAGGTCGTGAACCCGGCCGGCATAGGCCTTTGTCACGCAGTCGGCCATGATCGGCTCAAACTCCGCGAGAAGGTCCAGGAAAGCAGCAGCCTTGAAAATGAACATCCCGCTGTTCCAGAGGCAACCCTCGGAAATATACTGCCGCGCCTTTTCAAGCGAGGGCTTCTCAACAAAGCTTTCCACCGCGAAAACAGGCGGCTGGCCGGCGGAGATCATCTTTCCCTTTCTCAGGTAGCCGTAGCCGGTGTGGGGGCTGCGGGGCACGATGCCGAAGGTCACCGGAGCGCCGGTTGCCGCCTGTTTTGCCCCCTGGGCAACGGCAACGGCAAACTTGCCGCCCGTCTCGAGGACATGGTCGGCGGGCATGACCAGGATCAGCGCCTCCCCATCCTGCCCCAAGGCGGCCAGGGCCGCGGCAGCCACCGCCGGAGCGGTGTCCCGGCCCATCGGCTCGATGATGATCTCCGCCCGTGCGCCGATGGCTCTCACCTGCTCGGCCACGAGAAAACGGTGTTCTTCGGTGCAAACGATGATGGGCACAAGCCCGGTTTCAAGATCAATGGCGCGCAGCAGGGTGTTCTGCAGCATGGTCCGCTCGTTGACCAATGGCAGAAGCTGTTTGGGATGGCATTCCCTGGAAAGGGGCCAGAGCCGGGTCCCGGAACCGCCGGCGAGGATCACCGGAATGATATGTTTTTTTTCCTTGGTCATGGGAGGCCTCTGGTTGTTAAGCTTCTCGGCGGCACGGTTGACTTGCCAGGTTTTTTTACTATGCCGCACCAGCCAATGTCAATAAGCGGCACAGGTCAAAGGGTGGATTAAGAAACCGGCTTTGCCTTAACCCGATTGTGGTATATGCTGTTACCGGTACAAGTACCCACAGACTGATCAGATAAGAGGAAGGAGGTTAACCCCTTGGCAAAGCCAGTGGACAACGAGCTTCAACCGGCGGCCCCGGAAATGGCGG
>Ga0172371_10005108_pt1 | contig 19584 bp, 16 predicted proteins | sample Lak12m_FD_114543 | JGI IMG/M metagenome (GOLD analysis project Ga0172371, IMG submission 114543) | Freshwater microbial communities from Kabuno Bay, South-Kivu, Congo - kab_022012_12m | ecosystem: Environmental > Aquatic > Freshwater > Lake | place: Democratic Republic of the Congo: South-Kivu... | reverse complement strand
GACGTGGCGAGCCCCGAAGACACCGCCGCCGCGCTGGCGCGCAACCTGCGGCGCCTGCGCGCGGGGCGCGGGCTGACGCTCGACGACCTCGCCAGGCGGGCGGGCGTGAGCCGCAGCATGCTCATCCAGATCGAGCAGCAGCGCGTGAACCCCACGCTCGCGACCCTGGTGCGCCTCGCACAGGCGCTCGACATCGGCCTTGCGGAGCTCGTCGAGCTGGGCGGCGGGCGGCGCGTTCGCGTCATCCCCAGGGATGACGTGGCGGAGCTGTGGACCTCGCCCGGAGGAGGCAGCGGACGTCTCCTGGTGGGCAGCGACCAGCTCGATCACATCGAATTCTGGGAGTGGCGCCTCGCGCCCGGCGACGTGCACGAGGCTGAGGCACATCTTCCCGGCACCGTCGAGATCCTCCACGTGCTCGACGGCGACCTCACGCTCGCGGTGGACGGCGAGTCGCATGCCGTCGCGGCCGGCGAGAGCATCGTCCTCCGCGCCGACGCCGACCACCGCTACGAGAACCACGGCGCGCGGCCGCTGCGCGCGTTCATGATCGTGATCACACCGCCGGCCGGCAGGGCCGTCGTGCAGGCCGGAGACCCCACTCCCGGAGGTGTACCGTGACGACCGGAGACCGCGACTGGCTGACCGACGAGCTCCCCGAGCTGCGCGTGGCGCCGCCCTGGGTCATGGAGGAGATGATCTTCGCGCAGCCGCGGCTGGCGGCGCCGATCCTCGGCGACGACCGCCCTGAAGTGGTGCGGCTGCAGGAGGTCGTGGCGGCAGCGGCCGCAGCAGGTGAGCCCGTCGTCGTGGTCGGCTGCGGCACCTCGGAGCACGCTGCCTTCGTGGTGGCCGAGCTGCTCACCGACTCCTTCCGCCGCGCCGGCTTTGCGGGCGCCTGGGCCGAGGCCCGCCAGGCGCTGGACGCCGCCCTGGACCCCCGGCCCAGCGGCGTGTGCCTGGCGATCTCGCACGACGGCGGCACCCGGGCGACCAGGCTTGCGCTGGAGGCCGCCAAGGAGAGTGGAGCCCTCACCGGACTGGTCACGGCGTGTGCCGATCCGGCGTGCTGGTCCGGCGCCGACCACGTCGTTGTCACTCCCGTCCACGACGACTCCTGGTGCCACACGCTCGCCTACACGAGCGCCATCCTGGCCGGGGCGAGGATCGCCGGCGTCGCCGGCGCGGAGGCCTCGGCCGCCGCCGCGGGCGTCATCGAGGCGACCCTGGGCCGCCGCGCCGAGCTCGAAGCAGCCGCGGCGCAGCTCGACCGCTGCGGCCGCATCGTCAGCGCCGGCCTGGGCCTCGACCAGGCCAACGCCGGCGAGCTCGCCCTCAAGATCGCCGAGGGCGCGCGCATCTCGACCACCGTCTACCACCTCGAGACGCTGCTGCACGGCCACCTCGCGGGGTGCGACGCGGGTACCACGAGCCTGGTGCTGCTGGCCCTCGACCCCAGACAAGGGGCGCGGCGCGACCGCCGCTTCGCACTCGTCGCAGAGGCGGTCCGCGTCATCGGGATCCCGACCGTCGCGCTGGCTCCCCAAGCGCTGCTCGCCACGCTGCCGCGCGAGGTCCACGGCGTCGCGTTCGAGCCCTCACCTTCGCAGCCGCTCCTCGGCGCGCTGCTGCAGAGCGCCGTGGCGGTGCAGCTCCTCACGCTCGGGCTCGTCGGTCTGGCCGGCACGAACCCGGACCTGATCCGGCGCGAGGAGCGCCTCTACCGCGAGGCGGCGCTGATCGGCGACGCCACGCCGGACTGGTGACGCCGGTGCGCCTGATCGTGAGCGACGACGTCCGCCGCCGGTTCCCGGCGTACCGGGCCGTGGTCGTCGAGGCCTTCGGCGTGAAGAACGGCCCTTCGGACGACGGGTCGGGCGCGCTGCTCCGCGATGCGGAGGCCCGCGCCCGGCTGCGCCTCGCCGGCGGCCCGCCCAGCGCGCTGCCCGGCATCGCCGCCTGGCGCGCCGCCATGTCCGCCTTCGGCTGCAAGCCGAGCCGCTATCCCTGCTCGGCGGAGGCGCTGCTCAAGCGCGTCGCCCGCGGCGACGAGCTGCCGGCCATCAACCGCCTCGTCGACCTGTACAACGCGGTCTCCATCGCCTGGGCGCTGCCGCTCGGCGGTGAAGACGCCGGGCAGGTCTGCGGCGACGTCGTGCTCGGGCCGGCCGCCGCAGACGACGCGTTCGACGGCGGCGACCCGCCCGCCCCGGGCGAGATCGTGTGGCGCGACGACCTCGGCGTGACCTGCCGCGCCTGGAACTGGCGTCAGGGCGTGCGCACCCGCATCACTGAGGCCTCGAGCCACGTCTACTTCCTGCTCGAGGCCATCGAGCCCAAGGGCGCGGCCGTGCTCGGTCAGGCCGCGGACGAGCTCCGCTTCCACCTCCGCGCCGACCGCGTCGAGACGTCCGAGCTGCCCTGACCGGCGCAGGCCGGTCGCCGGCTACAGCGTTTGCGTGGCCGACTCCACGGTGACCACGACGACGGCGCGCATCCAGGAGAAGGTCTTCTTCATCCTGTCGTAGTCGGGTCCCGAGTCGGCGAAGGCGGCGGTCCCGGCGATGAGAAAGCCTGTGCCGGGGCCCATGTTGCCCTGCACCTTGCTGCTGCCGCAGGTGATGAGGACGTTGGGGTCGTGCGCCACGTTGGCCTCGGTCCGGTTCATGAACCCCGCCGGGATCAGCAGACGCCCGTCGTCGGTGATGCGCACGTAGCTGTTCCACGTGTTGACCATGTGCGGGCCTTCCTCGCCCAGGGTCGCGATGGCCACGACACCGTCCTTGCTCAGCACTTCTCGCAGCTTCTCGGGGATGTCCATTGCGCGGTTCCTTTCGGGTCGGGTCACGAGACGGGTCTCGATCGCGGTCGGTCAGTCGTGTGGCGTCGGTCCGTGCGCGCTGCGGACGCCGCGCGCGGTGCGGCCCGCACGGCGTTCGCCGAACCAGGCGGTCGACGCATCGGCGAACGACTGCGGCGCCTTGTCCGCGAGCTCTCCTGCGAGGTCGGCGATGGTCTTCGACGCAAGGAAGGCACGGAGCGCCTCCTCCGCCTGCGACATGAAGTGGTGGATGCGGCACGGCCCGTGCGTCGCCCACTCCGGAGGCTCTCCGTCGAACACCGCCAGGCCGCGACGGATCTCGGCGCAGGCGAACACCTGGCGGCCGGGATCGACGGCGTCCAGCACGTCCAGCACGCGGATGTCGTCCGCCGGCCGTGCGAGCACGAACCCCCCGGCGACGCCCTCGATGCCGCTCACCAGCCCCGCCTGCTTGAGGCGCGCGAAGACCTTGGCCAGAAAACGCTCCGGGAGGTGCTGGTAGGTCGCCAGGTCCGCCACGCTGAGGGGCTCGTCGGACGCCGCGAGGACGAGCAGGGAGTGCAGGGCGTACTCCGCTCCGGCTCCGTAGAGCGACGCCGTCATAACTGATACCTCATAGGTGCTAGTTTATGGAGGGAACGATGGTCGCGTCAAGCTCAATGGCCGAGCCGCCCGGCCGGCGGTGCACGGGCGCGGTCGCGGCGGGCGCCGGCCGTCCTTCAGAGCAGCTCGAGCAGGTCGCGCGGGTGCTGTGCGATCCAGTCGGGCCCCGCGGCGAGCAGGCGCTCCTCGCCGTGCCACCCCCAAGCCGTGCCGATCACGCCGGCGCCGGCCGCGCGCGCCTCGACCACGTCACCGACCGTGTCGCAGACGTACCACGGCTCCAGCGACGCGCCGTAGTGCCGATGAGCCTCACGGATCTTGCGCGTCTTGCTCGGCTCCAGGTCGCCGCCGAGGACGTCGGTGACCCCCCTGACGCCGCGGTCCTCGAGGATGCGCCGGACGCCCTCGGTGCCGGCCGACGTGATGACGAGCACCACGTGGTCCTCTGCCAGCCGCTCGATGACCTCGGGCATGCCGGCGAAGAGGTCGGGGGTCTGGGCGCCCCACGCCTCGTCCATCTCGGTGATGACGTGGTCGGGCACGCCGGCGGCGCAGAGGCCGTCGAACCAGTTCGCGTCCATGATGGCGTTGAAGGCGTCGGCGTTGGCGTGAGCGTGCAGGCCGTGGGCACGCATGGCTGCGACGAACACCGGCTTCTGGACCGACCAGGAGTCGGCGATGACGCCGTCGAAGTCGAACATGACGAGCTTCTTCGTGCTCGTCCGGACCGCGCGAAGCTCACTCGGCCCCGTCGGCCTTGCCACGGTCGTGCTGCCGTCGGCGGGCCGGCGCACGAGCGTCACGCGGTCTCCCCGGCCAGATGAAGCAGCGCGCTGCGGGCGTTGGCGAGCGCCGCCTCGAGGTCGAACCCCGGCGCCGCGATGACCATCTGCAGGAAGAGGCCGTCGAGCAGCACCGAGGCGAACTGGCCCAGCGCCGCCGCGCGGCCGCCGTCCGCCCCGGGCGCCGCGAGTACCGGCGCGAACACGTCCCTGGCCCAGTCGTACCACGCCTGGTAGATGGTCTTGAGGTGCTCGTGCAGGGCCGGGTCGCGTGAGGCCTCCGGCAGCAGGGCGTAGAACGCCGAGAACCGCTTCACCCGCTCCTCGACCGGCCCGGCGCTGCCCACGAGCAGGTCGATGCGCTCTTCGAGCGTGGCGTCGTCGGGCAGGGTGCGGCCGAAGACGCGCGACTGACTGATGACGATCTCCTCGAGCAGCGCCGACACGAGCTGCTGCTTGCCGCCGAAGTAGTACCACACGCCGGCCTTGTTGACGTGCGCCTCCGCGGAGATGGCCTGCAGGGTCATGCTCTGGTACCCCTGCTCGGTGAGGATCTTCAGCGCCGCGGCGAGGATCTTCTGCGCCGTCGGGTGCAGCCTATGCGAGATGGGGCTGTGCACACCCAGCCCGGCCCGGCCTTCCGCCTGCTGCCGTTCCGCGGGGGGTGCGGTGCCCGGATCCGTCACTCGGAGCTCCCCAGTCGTCGTCAAGGTGACCTTTCCGTCGTCAGCTTATCCAGAGCCCGCGGCCTGAGAAAGCGAGCCGGCACCGCCGGGCGCTCCCCCACTTCTCCCGGCGCCGCTTGACATGCCTGTCGTTTGGGCTAGGCTCAGCATACTCACCCGGTCGGGTGAGTCAAGCCGGACCGATGCGGAGGGCAGCGGCCAGGCACGTGCAAACTCACACGGTTGGGTCAGCACGCATGAGGCGGCTGCGGTCGCGGAGCGCGAGGGGAAGGAAGCGAAGGGGATGCTTGAGCAGGTGAAACAGGCCGTCATCGAGGGTGACGACGCCGCAGCGGCTTTGGGAGCGCAGGCCGCTCTGGATGAAGGCTCCGACCCGGCCGCGGTGCTCGATGCGCTCAGCGAGGCCATCCGTGATATCGGCGACCGGTTCCAGCGGGGAGAGGCGTTCCTCCCCGAGATGATGCTCGCCGCCGACGCCATGAAGGCGGGCGTGGCCGTGGTGCAGCCGGCGCTCGCGTCAGCCGACGCCGGCCAGACAACCAAGGGCAGAGTCGTCATCGGCACGATCCAGCACGACATCCACGACATCGGCAAGAACATCGTGGCCACCTTCCTCGAGATGAGCGGCTACGAGGTCCACGACCTGGGCCGCGACGTCTCGCCGAAGCTCTTCGTCGAGAAGGCCGCCGAGGTCGGGGCCGACATGGTCGCCGTCTCGGTGCTGCTCACCAGCACAATGGCTGCGGTCCCTGACGTGATCGAGGAGCTTCACGGCGCAGGCCTCCGCGAGCGCTGCCGGTTCATCGTCGGCGGTGCGGCCGTGACGCAGACGTGGGCGGACGAGATCGGCGCCGACGGCACCGCCGAAGACGCTGCGTCCGCGGCGATCCTCTGCAAGGAGCTCCTGTCATGACGCCGCTCGACGGAGGCATGGACAGGCGCGACCTGGCGGCCGACCTCTACTTCCGCTCACGAGAGGGACAGAAGCTGAGCGAGCGCGACTACGACGCCAAGGTCCTGCCGCGCAAGCTGAAGGAGCTCGTCGCCAAGTACGACATCCGCATGCGCGAGGACGAGGTCATCCCGCTCGACCTCGCCATGGCGCGGCGCGCCTTCGAGGCCGGCCGCGAGCTGCTGCTCGACCTCGGCTGCTACTGCATCGACACCGAGTCCACCATGGCGTTCGGCGCCGACGAGGTGGACGCCGCGCTCGCTGCCGCGACCACGCGTCACACGTACGGCATCGGTGAGTCGGCGGTCGAGTGCGTGGGGCGCGAGCTCGAGGATCCCCGGCGACCGCTCATCAAGGGCGGGCCGAACGGCTGTCCGATCACGGAGCAGGGCTTCATCCCGATCATGACGAGCATCGCCAAGGAGGAGGTCGACGGCCTTCACACCGGCTCGCTCCAGTCCGTCCTCGGCGTGCCGGTGCGCGCCTACACGCCCATCGAGGTCCTGGCCTGCAAGAAGGAGGCCATCTGGGCGCGTGAGGCCGTGGCCGCCGCCGGCAAGCCCGGCCTCAGCATCCTCGGCATCATGTCGGGCGCCTCGAGCGAGGCCCAGGACGCAGGACACTTCGAGGGCGGGCTGCGTCCCGAGGACCCGCACCTCATCGTCTTCCTCAACGAGCTCAAGTTCGACTACGACCTGCTGAAGAAGCTCCTGCACGACAAGTACATCGGCTGCCCGATCGACGCCAACATCGGCGGCCCGCTGCACGGCGGATACGCGGGCGGGCCCGAGACGGCCGCGGTGGTCGGCATCGCCGAGGCGCTGCTCGGCATCACGGTCTGCGACCCCGGCGACTGGAGCTGGTACCCACAGAGCCTGTTCACCGGCGCGACGACCAGCCGCGAGTCGCTGTGGATGACCGGCATGATGCTGGCCGCCTTCAGGGCCTCCGGGCACCTGCCCATCCTGGACGTCTACATGGGGCCGCAGGCCGGTCCGATGACGGAGATGATCTGCTGGGAGACCGCGGCCGAGGGCATCGCCAACACCGTCTGCGGCGCCTCGTCCATCTACGGGCCGTGCGGCGCCCGCATGATCAAGACCGACCACAACACCGGCATGGAGTCGCGCATGCTGATCGAGGTCACGCGCGCCGCCGCCGGCATGTCGCTCGCCGAGGCCAACGATCTGCTGAAGCGGATCGTGCCGAAGTACGACGAGGCGATCAAAGCGCAGGCGGCTCCGGTCGGCGTGCCGTTCCAGGAGTGCTACGACGTGGACGCCATCGAGCCGTTCGCCGAGTACGTCGAGCTGTGGGAGGCGCAGAAGGCCGAGCTGCGCACCGTCGGGTTCGACGTCGGCTGACGCCGCCGACGAGGACGGCGTCGTCCACACGTCAGGCTGCGGGCCGAGCCTCTGCCGGCTCGGCCCGCAGCCCCGCCCCACCCGTCGCCGGACCGCCGCCAGCGGCCTGTGGCTGGGCGTCGCCCCTGCCGGCGGCCGTGCGGTCCGGATCAACGCCGGCGATGTTGACACGTCGCGCGGCCGCGCTATCATGAGTATAACTCACCCGGTCGGGTGAATCCCGGACGATCAGGTCTCCGCGGCGCCGGCCGCCACGCGAAGTGATGGATGAGGAGGAGCCAGGATGGCCACCAAGGTCGTGGACCTTCAGGACAACGTCGTCTCGCTGCCTGCGCGGGCGCAGGACGAGCTCGGGGTGACCCCGCGGATCGCGCGCCTGCGCAGGCAGTACTTCACGCACAGGCCGTCCATCTGCATCGAGCGCGCCCTCGCCTACACCGAGGTCTACAAGGAGACCGAGGGCGAGCCGGTGGTCATCCGTCGGGCCAAGGGCCTCAAGCGCACCTGCGAGACCAAGACGATCCTCATCCAGGACGACGAGCTCATCATCGGCAACGCCGGCCGCAAGCCGCGCACCGGCATCCTCGGCCCCGAGATGTCGAACTTCTGGTTCGACAAGGAGCTCGACACGCTCAGCACGCGCCCGCAGGACCCGTACATCGTGGACGAGGAGCAGAAGAGGCTCTTCCGCGAGCAGATCCATCCGTACTGGCAGGGCAAGACCGTCATCGAGCACTGGCTGAAGCGTGTGCCGGCCGACACGCGGGCGTTCGGCTACGAGACCGGGGTGATCGACGTCGAGATCAAGACCGAGTCGGGCCCCGGCGAGATCGCCCCCGGCTACGGCGAGATCCTGCTGCCCAAGGGCTGGGGCGGCGTGCGCCGCTGGGCAGAGGAGCGGCTGGCGGCGCTCGACCCGACCGACCCGGCGAGTGAGGAGAAGGGCTACTTTCTCCAGGCCGTGGTCATCAGCACCGAGGCGATGGCCATCCTCGCGCACCGGCACGCACGGGCGGCGCGCGAGCTGGCGGGGCGCTCGACTCCCGAGCGCGCCGCCGAGCTCGAGCGGGTCGCGGACGTCTGCGACTGGATCGCTGACGAACCGCCGCGCACGTTCCACGAGGCGCTGCAGCTGATCTGGTTCGCCCAGTTCAGCCTGATGATGGAGCTGAACGCGCCGTCGTACTCGCCCAACCGCATGGACCAGTACCTGTTCCCGTACTACGACGCGGCGCTGCAGAGCGGCGAGCTGACGCACGAAGGCGCGCAGGAGCTGCTGGAGTGCCTGTGGGTCAAGTTCGCCGAGCAGTGCTGGCTGCTCAACGCCAACTGCTGCCAGTACTTCGCCGGCTACCAGGGCTTCTTCAACGTCACCGCCGGCGGCGTCAAGGCCGACGGCGAGGACGCGACCAACGCGGTCAGCTACATGATGCTGCAGGCCACCATGGACGTGCGTTTCAACTCGCCGTCCCTGGCGGTGCGCCTGCACCGCAACTGCCCCGAGGAGTTCCTGCTCAAGGTCGCCGAGCTCGCGCGCCTCGGCACCGGCTTCCCGGCCGTGCACAACGACGAGGTCGGGATCAAGGCGCTGCTGCGCAAGGGCGCCACCACTGAGGACGCGCGCGACTGGTGCCTCGTCGGCTGCGTCGAGCCCAACATGCCCGGCAAGCTCCACCAGTGGAGCGACTACGGGCACTACAACTTCGGCTCCGCCGTCGAGTTCGCGCTCTTCAACGGCGAGCACCTGTTGAGCGGCCGCACGCTCGGCCTTGAGACCGGCGACCCCAACGACTTCGCGACGTTCGAGCAGTTCGAGGCGGCCGTCATGGCGCAGCTCGGCAACGAGCTCCGCCACATCGCCATCCAGGGCCACATCACCGAGGCGCTGCACCGCGACCTGCTGCCGTGCGCGCTGGCCTCGTCGCTGATGCTCGACTGCATCGACAACGGCGCCGACCTGCTGCGCGGCGGCGCCCGCTACAAGCGCGGCCCCGGCACGCTCGGCATCGGCGTTGCCGACGGCGTCAACTCGCTGGCCGCCGTGAAGAAGCTCGTCTACGACGAGAAGCGGCTCACGATGGACCAGCTCCGCGAGGCCCTGCGCGCCGACTTCGAGGGCTACGACGAGGTCCGCGACCTCTGCCTGGCGGCGCCCAAGTACGGCAACGACGACGACTCGGTGGACCGGTACGTGCGCCACTTCGCGCACTTCGTCGTCAGCGAGCACGACAGGTACGACACGCTGACCGGCGGCAAGATGATGCCGTCGTGGTACCCGGTCAGCTCCAACGTGCCGCAGGGCATGACGGTCGCGGCGCTGCCCAGCGGCCGCAAGGCGGGACGGCCGCTCGCCGACGGCGTCTCGCCCAACCAGGGCACCGACCGGCTCGGGCCGACCGCGGTGCTGCGCAGCGTCGGCAAGTTCCAGCACGAGGACCTCGACGGCGGCACGCTGCTGAACGTGAAGTTCGAGCCGCAGGTCGTGGCCGGCGAGGAGGGCCTGCAGCGCCTCGCCGCCTACCTGCGCGGGTTCCTCGACCTGCCCATCTACCACATCCAGTTCAACGTGGTCGACGAGCAGACGCTGCGCTGCGCGCAGGCCCGGCCCGACGAGTACCGCTCGCTGCTGATCCGCGTGGCCGGCTACAGCGCCTTCTTCGTGGAGCTGCACGAGGACATCCAGAACGACATCATCTCGCGGACGTCGAACACGGTGCTCTGAGGGCCGCCGGGCGCGCGGTCAACCCCAGGGATGACGGATCGTGGCTGAGCCGACGGTGCGGGGCCGGGTCTTCGACGTGCAGCGCTTCTCGCTGCACGACGGCCCCGGCATACGCACTGTCGTCTTCTTCAAGGGCTGCCCGCTGCGCTGCGCCTGGTGCGCGAACCCCGAGTCGCAGCGGGCGGCCCCCGAGATCGCCTGGTTCGAGAACCTCTGCGCCGGCTGCGGCCGCTGCGAAGAGGCCTGCACGCGGGGCGCCGTCACGATGGACGGCGGGCACCCTGTGACGGACCGCCGTCTGTGCGCCGCCTGCGGCGACTGCGCCGCGGCGTGCGCGCGCGGCGCGCGGCGGCTGATGGGCCGCGAGGTGACGGCCGACGACGTCATCGCCGACGTGCGCCGCGACGCGCCCTTCTACCGGCGCTCCGGCGGCGGCGTCACCTTCTCCGGCGGCGAGCCCTTCGCGCAGCCCGGGCTCCTGCTCGAGTGCCTGCGGCGCTGCCGGCGACTCGGCTACCACACCGCGGTCGAGACCTGCGGTCACGCGCGCTGGCAGGACGTGGCCGCCGCGGCTGAGGTCGCCGACCTCTTCCTGTTCGATCTCAAGCAGCTCGACCCGGCCAGGCACGAGCAGCTCACCGGGCTGGACAGCGGGGGGATCTTTGAGAACCTCGAACGGCTGCTGGAGACGGGCGCCGAGGTGACGGTGCGCGTGCCGGTCGTCCCGGGCGCCAACGACGACCCCGGGAGTGTGGCCGCGCTGGCCCACTTCATCGCGCGCCACCCCCGGATCAGGAGGGTGGAGCTGCTGCCGTACCACCCGCTGGGGCTGCACAAGTACGCGGCGCTGGACCTGCACTGGCACGAGTTCGAGAAGCCCGATGCGGCGAGCCTGGACGCGATGGCCTCCGAAGTCTCCCGGCTCACCGGGCTCGCAGAGTGTCTGGTGACACGGGGCACTGCATGACCCGACGGCCCAACATCCTCGTCATCATGGCCGACCAGCTGACGGCGGCGGCGCTGGGCTGCTACGGCAACACCGCCGTGCGCTCGCCCAACCTCGACGCCCTGGCCGCGTCCGGCGTCGTCTTCGACGCGGCCTACACCAACAGCCCGCTCTGCTCGCCGGCCCGCGCCTGCATGATGACGGGCCGGCTCCCGTCGCGGACCGGTTGCTACGACAACGGCGCGTACTGGCCCAGCACCTTCCCGTCCGTCGCGCACTACCTGAGGGCCGGCGGCTACCGCACCGTGCTCACCGGCAAGATGCACTTCATCGGACCCGACCAGCTGCACGGCTTCGAGGAGCGGCGCACCACCGACGTCTACCCCGCCGACTTCGACTGGACACCCGACTGGCGGCTGAGCCCGGACGAGCCCAACCACATGTGGCTCGACGAGGGCATGAGCAGCATCTTCGGCGCGGGGGTGGCCGAGGTCACCAACCAGTTCCTGTACGACGACGAGGTCGGCCACCAGGCGGTGCGGGCTCTGCACGACATCGCGCGGCAGGACGACGGCAGGCCGTTCTTCGCCTTGGCGAGCTTCAGTCACCCGCACGATCCCTTCGTGACCCGGCAGCGCCACTGGGACCTGTACGAGGGCGTCGACATCCCCCTGCCGGCGGTGGGCCCGGGCGACGTGCCCCACCCGGACGCGCACTCCACGCGCCTGGGCCGGATGTGCTGCTGGGAGGACGTCGCGATCCCCGACGAGGTCGTGCGGCGCGCGCGGCGCGCCTACCTCGCCAACGTCTCCTGCGTGGACGAGTGGGCGGGACGACTGGTGGAGACGGTGCACGCGCTGGGCCTGACCGAGGACACCGTGGTCATCGTGACGTCGGACCACGGCGACATGCTCGGGGAGCGCGGGCACTGGTACAAGTGCAGCTTCTTCGAGGGCTCGGCGCGCATCCCGCTCGTGCTCAGCGCGCCCGGCCGGCTGCCGGCGGGCAGGGTCGCTGAGCCGGCGTCGCTCGTCGACTTCCTGCCCACCGTGCTCGACCTCGCGGGCCTCGCGGGGCAGCAGCCGATCGACGCGCTCGACGGTGCGTCGCTGGTGCCGCTCTGCGACGGTTCCGCCGCTCCCGTGCCGCGGACCGTCGTGGGCGAGTACCTGGCGGAGGGGACGGCCGCGCCCATCGTCATGATCCGGCGCGGCCCCTGGAAGTTCCTGCACAGCGCCGTGGACCAGGATCAGCTCTTCGACCTCGAGGCCGACCCGCACGAGCTCACGAACCTGGCCGCCGATGAAGAGCACGCCGCGCTGGTCGCGGAGCTGCGCGCCGAGGTGGCGCGGCGCTGGGACCTCGAGGCGTTGCGACGGGCGGTGCTCGCCGACCAGGCCCGGCGCCGCCTGCTGATGGCGGCGCTGCGCACCGGTCGCGTCACACCATGGGACTACACGCCGCCGCGCGACGGCAGCAGGGAGTACATCCGTACGCATGGCGTGGGCGTGCCCTTCTACGACATCGAGCGGCTCTCGCGCTGGCCGCGCTGAGGGCCGGAGAGTCGCTCCCGGGGAGCCCGGTCGCGTAAAGTGCCGGGTGCCTCGCCGGGGTGACGGTCGCCGAGGCACAGCCTGGTCTGCGGTCGACGCAGGCGGCAGACGACAGAGGAGGGCCCGGGAGTGACGGCGAGCCCCGCTGAGGCGGGCGTGCAGGAGACCGCTCCGCCACGCGTGTACCGCCGCTCCGGGCTCGCCTGGGCGCTGCTCTCGGGCGTCTTCTGGGGCGCCGACGGCGTTGTCCTCGGCGTGGCTCTGACCATGGCGCCCTTCGCGGGGGCGGCCGCGCTGGTGGCTCCGCTGGCCGCGGCCGCCCTGCACGACGGCCTCGCGACCGGCTGGATGCTGGCCTACAACGCGGCCACCGGCCGTCTGCGCCGGCTGCCGCGCAGCCTCGCCACCCGGCAGGGGCTCGTTCTGTGCGCGGCGGCCGTCATCGGTGGCCCCGTCGCGATGTCGGGCTACCTGTTCGGCATCAGGTACGCGGGCGCCGCCTACGCCCTGGCGCTCAGCGCCACCTACCCCGCCGTGGGAGCCCTGCTCTCACGCGTCTTCCTGCGTGAGCAGGTCTCTCGGCGCACGTGGCTGGGGATCGCCGTGACGGTGACGGGCGCCGTTGTCGCCACTTACACCCCGCCCGCGGGCGACCTGCCCCATTTCTACGTCGGCGTCGCTCTCGCGGCCGTCGCGACCCTCGGCTGGGGCGTGGAGGGCGTGCTCGCGATCCACGCCATGCGGGAGGTCGAGCCGGTGGTCGCCGGGACGCTGCGCATGGCCACCTCGGCCGTCATCTACCTCGTCGTCGTACTGCCCCTGGCCGGCGGGCTACGTGTGCTGGGCTCGGCCCTCGGCGGCGCCAGCCTCTGGGTCGTCCTGGCGGCGGCCGTCGCCGGGGCGGCGTCCTTTCTCACCTACTACGCCGCCAGCCACCTGGTGGGCGCCAGCCGTGCCATGCCGCTGAACTCGCTCTACGCCGTGTGGGCGATCGTCTTCTCCATCGTGCTCACGGGGTTGCACCCAACCGTCCAGCTCGTCGCCGGGGTGCTGGTCACGTTCGCCGGGGCGGTGCTCGTGGTGTCGGGCGCGCCGCGCCACGGCGACGACCTGGACGAGAGCGAGGCCATCTTCCCGCCGACGGTGCGCTGAGCGGCGGGCTGGGGCCGGGCGCCGGCGAGTCGGCCCTGAACGGCGGGCCTCCAGCCGGCAGTCCGCCGCCGCTCCTCCGCCTTGTCCGCCCGGCTCAGCGCGCCCGCCGCTCCCGCATGAGCAGCCAAGCGGCCGCTGCGGTACCCGCCATCGCCGCCGCGCCGAGGGCCATCCTCAGGTCGAACGCGGCGTCGAAGGCCGTCGCGGCGATCCGCAGGACGTCCGGCAGGTCCTTGACGTCGGGCGGTTGCCCCGACAGCAGCGAGGCGTTGAGCGAGCCGAGCGTCGCGCAGGCGTCCTGGCCGCTGAGGCCCGACTCCACGAGGCCGCGCATGATGCCGGACGCCGTCACCCGGCTGAGCACGAGCGTGGTGACGATCATACCGAGGGAGTAGCCGAGCTCGCCGATCGTCAGCCGCGACGACGTCACCGCGCCGTAGGCGTCTGCCGGCGCGGCGTCCACGATCACCTGTGCCTGCGCGGTCATGGCGGCGTTGACGCCGTAGCCGATGAGCAGCGACCCGGGCAGGATGACCCAGTACGCCGAGCCCCGGTCGACCGGCAGGAGGGCGAGGAAGCCGGCGGCGGCGACGAGGCAGTTGACGACGATCACGCCGCGGGGCGAGCCGCCGGCGCTGAGCCGCCGCCCGGCGAAGAACCAGGCGGCGGCGCCGACCAGGTAGAAGGGCTGCAGTCCGACGGTGGCGAGCAGCACTGAGCCCTGCTTGTCGTACTGCAGGTAGTCGCTGAGGCTGATCACCGGCGCCGCGTAGGCGCCGTTGACGAAGACCCCGACCAGCACGGCGGCCGCGAACAGCCGCGAGCCGAAGAGCCTCACGGGGAACGCGGGGGAGCGGTGGAGGCGCTCCACCACGACCCAGGCGGCGAGTGTGACGACGGCGCCGCCGACGAGCGCCCACGGCGTGGGGGCGCCCGGGTCGGCCGCCACCGCCAGCAGCCCCGTGACGAGGAGCACCAGGCCGAGCCCGATGAGCACGAGGCCCCACACGTCCACCGGCCCCGCGTGCAGGCGCGGCACGCGGGGCAGCAGGCGTGGCGTCAGGAGGGCGCTCGGCGCGCACATGGCCGGGACGACGAGGAAGAGCAGCCGCCAGTCGACGTCGGCCAGCAGCCCCCCGGCGAGGCTCGCCACGGTGGCGACGACGATGCTGACCATGCCCCACAGGCCCAGTGCCCGTCCCAGGCCGCCGGGCGGCGCCACCGCCTTCACCAGGGCGTAGCTGGCGGTGAGGATCACGCCGTAGCCCACCCCGGCGAGGACGTTGCCGAGCAGGTACACAGGGCCGGACGGCGCCGCGACCACGACGAGGCAGGCGGCGCTCGTGAGGAGATACGACCACATGAGGACGCGGCGCCGGCCGAGCCGGTCGGCGGCGACGCCGGCGGCGATCGCCGTGGCCGCGATGGCGAGGCTCGCGGCGCTGGCGCTGGCGCTGCGCAGCCACGGGCTCAGACCGAGGTCGGCGGTGGCGGGTACCAGCGAGACGGCCGACAGGCACACGCCCGTGGACATGATGCCCGCCACCCAGCCGAGCAGCAGCACGGCGAGACGGCCGGACGGTGGCGCCGCTGTGTCGGCCTCCACCCGCGCACCCCCTTCCCTGCCTGCCTCACTCCGTCGCGCGCCGGTACTCGGCTCCGGGGCGCGGCGCACGGCCTCCACCGGCATCCTAGGCGAACACCGGTTCCGCGGGCGAGGGGAACCCGCGGCGGACCGCCGGAGCCGGCCCTCCGGCCGGCCACCCCGCGGGCTCGTCAACGGCTCCCTTGGGCCTCGTCGCCCGCCGAGGCGACGCCCGATGCCCGGTGAGTCGGACAGCGCGCCGCTGAGTCGAGCCTGCGGCCGGGGGTCGGGGACACCGGGTAGACGGATGTCCCTCTCGTGTCGCGATCCGCCGACCCCGATGGGCGTGCTGTGGACGTCGGTTCGGCGCCACTGTCTGGCGTCTGCTGGAGGGGAGGCTCGAGTCATGGATGTGCTGATCGCGCACGGGGACGGGCAGGTGCGTGAAGCGCTGATGCGTGCCCTACGCGCGTCGGACGCTGAGCTGATCGGCGTGGCCGACGGCGTAGCTGCGCTCGAGCTCCTCATGAGCGAAGATGGTCCGCGGGTCGCGCTCGTCGACTGGGACCTGCCGCGGCTGGACGGCTGCGAGCTGTGCCGCCTGCTCCGCGACTTCTCGTCCGGGCGCCAGACCTACCTCATCCTCCTCGCCTCCGAGGCCTCGGACGGCCGCATCGACGCCGGGCTCGAGGCAGGGGCCCATGACTTCGTCACCGTGCCGGTCGCAGATGAAGACCTCCGCTCCCGCGTGGAGTACGCCTGCCGGGTGGTGGAGCTGCCGTGGGGCCGGCAGGACACGATGGCGCGGGAGAGTGCGCCGGCGGTGGAGAGCAACGGCCTGCCGGACGTCGACGAGCGCCGGATCATGTCGCGGCGCCTGGACGAGGAGGTCGAGCGCGCGCGGCGCGACAAGGCCCCGCTCAGCATCGCCGTGCTCCACTTCGAAGGCCTGGGTGAGTTGCGCCGCCTGGAGGGAAGCGGGGCCAGCGCGGCCGTGCTGCGTGAGGCGTCTCGCCGGCTGCGCGACTCGCTGAGACCGTACGACGGCCTGGGGTGGTCGGCCGCCGATGAGCTCCTCGTCACCATGCCGAAGGCCGACGACGCCGACATCGAGATCGTCCTGGACCGGCTGCACGCCGTCCTCGAGGGGGCGCCGTTCGCCGCCGCCGCCCGCCGCCCGCGGGTGACTGTGGCCATCGGCGGCGCCACGAGGTACGAGCACACGGCGCCCGAGCTGCTGGCCGCGGCGCGGTGCGCCTTGGAGGAGGCCAGGCGTGAGGGCCCCGGCCGCGTCGTGCCCGGGTCCCGGGCCGGCCTGCAGGCGGTGATCGCGTAGGCGGGGCGCCCGGGGCGCCTGCTCCGGGCGACTCGGGCGCGGCCCGCCGGCGCGCCGACGGGCGCACTCGGGGTGCGCTGCGAGCCGGCCGCCGCGGCACACGGCGCCGGTGCGAGTGGTACCGTTGCTCCGCCGGGGGTGGCCGCAGGGCGGGCCCCGCCGGGTACGGAGAGGACCGGCGGAGCGGGGCAGGATGGACCCGAGTGAGTTCAAGGCGAAGACGGCGGGACGCATTGTGCGCGGTCCCGGTGGGTACCCCGCCTTCGTGCCGGCGCCGCTGCCGCCGCGCCTGACCTACACCAGGGAGCTGGCCGTCGCGCTGTCCCGCGCCGACGCCGCTCTGGGCGTGCTCTCCGGGCTCGGCGGCGAGCTGCCTGACCCGGCGCGCCTGGCGGCGCCGTTCTTGCGGCAGGAGGCCCTGTGCTCGTCGCGTATCGAGGGCGCCGACGTGAGCCTCACCGAGGTGCTGCTCGACGAGATCGCTGCGCCGCCGCCGGGGTCGCGCACCGACCACCTTGCCGAGGTGCGCAACGCGCTGGCGGCGCTCACCTACGGCGTGGAGGCAGTGGGCAGGTGGCCGCTCGACCTGGCGCTGGTGCGCAGCCTGCACGCGCGCCTGCTGCGTGGGGAGCCGGCCACGGCGCGGACGCCGGGGGAGCTCCGGACCACGCAGAACTGGATCGGGCCGCCGGGGGCGGAGCCGGCGGCGGCCACCTACGTCCCGCCGCCGGTGCCGGAGATGCACGAGGCGCTCGGCCGGCTCGAGAGCTTCATGGCCGAGCGCGACCTCCTGCCCGACCTCGTGCAGTGCGCCATGGTGCACGCGCAGTTCGAATCGATCCATCCCTTCGTCGGCGGTAACGGTCGCCTGGGACGCGTGCTCATCGTGCTCTTCCTCGTCGCTCGCGGGCGGCTGTCGCGACCGCTGCTGTACCTCTCGGCGTACCTGGAGGCGCACCGCCGCGAGTACTACGCCCTGCTGCAGCGTGTGCGCACGCACGGAGAGTGGCCGCCGTGGCTGCTGTTCTTCGCCGAGGGCGTGCGCGAGACGGCCGAGCACGCCTACCTGCAGGCGCGCGAGCTGCTGCGCCAGCGCGAGCTGTATCGGTCCCAGGCGGAGGGCACGGCGCTCGACCTGGTCGCCGAGCTGTTCATCTCGCCGTTCGTGGCCGTGCGGGAGGTGCGGCGCGCGCTGGCGGTGAGCGACGGCACCGCGCGCCGGGCCGTCCGCGCCCTGGAGGGCCGCGGGCTCCTCGTGCCCCTGGAGGGCACGTCCCGCCCGCGCGTGTGGGTCGCGCAGCCGATCCTGGACGCCGTCGAGGAGCCCATCGAGGCGCTCGTCGGCGGGGCCGGAGGAGCGCTCGAGGGCCAGCCGCTCAAGTCGCTGCTGGGCTGGGACAGGCGCCCGCGGCGCCTCGCCGACCGCCTGATGACCGAGGCCACGGCGATGGTCGACGTGGCCCGCGCCGCGGGCGTCGACGTGCGCCTCGTCGGCGGGCTCGCCGTGCGCCGTCACTGCGTCGACCGGACCTTCGCCGACCGCGAGTACTCAGACGTGGACCTGGTCGGCCTCTCGGTCCAGGGGGAGGCCCTGCGCGAGGTCTTCGCCGGCCTGGGCTACGCCGAGAACCTCTTCGTGGCCCAGGCCACCGGCGGCCGCCAGCTCCAGTTCGTCAAGATGCCGCCGGACGCTCCGCCGGACGGGAGCGGCGGAGAGGCGGGCGGGCAGGAGGCGCTAGGCCGCCATGCCGCGCCGGTCCGCCCCGCCGCCGCCCGCCCCCTCGTCGGCCACGTCGACGTCTTCCTCGACGTCATGCGCATGGACCACGACCTCGACGTCCGCGGGCGTCTCACGCTCGACGACTACGCCGTCTCGCCGGTCGACACGCTCATCGCCAAGGCCCAGATCGGCGTGATCAACCAGAAGGACGTCCACGACATCATCGCCCTGCTCAAAGACCTGCCGCTGCGCGAGACCGACGACGACCTCTCGATCTGCGTCCCGTACCTCGCTGAGACCTGCGCCTGGGACTGGGGCCTGTACACCGACCTCACCGCCAACCTCAGGACCGTGCTGGACTGGCTGGACGACTTCGGCCTCGACGAGCGCGCGAAGGCGCGCGTGTACGGCCGTGCGACGGCGATCCTCGAGGCCATTGAGGACGAGGAGAAGCCGCTGAGCTGGCGGCTGCGGGCGCGCGTGGGCAAGCGCGTCGCGTGGCGGCGCGAGGTCGAGTGCCAGGACGAGACGCCGGTCGTCACCCCGCTGGAGTGAGCCGCCGGCTCAGGGTTTGAACACGTCGCCGATGGCGGCGCTCTTGCGGTACACGGTGCCGCGGAAGTGGGCGATGAGGGCGCCGCCCTCGTCGTGCACGTCGATGAGGTAGGTCGCGAGCTTGGGGTTGCGGGCCGCCTCGCGGGCCTCGGCGGTGAGCGTCCCGCTCGTGACCGCCGAGAAGTATGAGATGTTGGCGTCGATGGAGAGCGCGAGGACGCCGTGCGAGTTGGCGGCCGCCGAGAAGGCGGCGTCGGCGAGCGAGAAGATCACGCCGCCGTGCAGGCACCCGGCGCTGTTGAGGTGGTGCGCCTCGACCGTCAGCAGTGCCTTCGCCCGTCCGTCGCCGTACTCCAGCATCTCGATGCCCAGGTGGCGGGCGAAGGCGTCGTTCGCGACGAACCGCTCCAGGTCGTTCGCGGAGGTCACCGGTACATGCCGGCGAGCAGCGCGCCGGCGAGCCGGCCGCCGAAATCGGCGGGGTCGTCGGGGTACACGGTGGGGTCCCAGTCCACGCGGATCACGGCGTCGCCCTTGAGGACGATGATGCCCGCCCGTCCGTCGGAGAACGCGACCGTCACGGCCTTGTCGCCGACGCCGCTCACATCCTCGACGGAGCCTGACTCGGCGTATGACAGCATGTCGTCGTAGCCGGCCTGTCCGCCGCTCACGTTCACGCCGAAGTAGATCTTCGACCCGTCGACGCCGGTGGCCAGGAAGCTGCCGGCCGGCTTGCCGTCCTGCGCCGCGGACGACGCCTCAGGGAACACCTCCATCGTCCTGCCCGTGACGGCCCCGACCTCCTCG
>Ga0172371_10005107_pt1 | contig 19585 bp, 15 predicted proteins | sample Lak12m_FD_114543 | JGI IMG/M metagenome (GOLD analysis project Ga0172371, IMG submission 114543) | Freshwater microbial communities from Kabuno Bay, South-Kivu, Congo - kab_022012_12m | ecosystem: Environmental > Aquatic > Freshwater > Lake | place: Democratic Republic of the Congo: South-Kivu... | reverse complement strand
CCTGCCGTGCATCCAACCAGTAAGGCAGCCAGCAGGGAACCCATTAACAGCCAGGACAACTTTCTCATTCTATGTCTCCTTGTGTATAGTATGTATTGGTACAAGTATACATTAAAACTCCCAGAGACATTCACAGAAGCGCGGTGAAATTACACCCCTCAATATCCCCATCAAAACTTTTAAGCATCAAGAAATTAACCGAACGCCCTCCAGGTCCGGTTGGAAGGCATTTGGCCAGATTGTCTCGCGATCATAAGCCGCACCCCGCAGGCTGGCACCCAGCAAGTTAGCGCCACGCAAATCTGCTCCCCGCAAGTCTGTGTTTTCTAAATTGCAACCGATCAAACAGGTATCCCGTAAGTCGGCGTGGTTGAGTATCGCCTTCTCGAGAATCGCATGTTTACAATTCGCCCCCTGCATATCAGCGCCGGTCAGATTGGTTCGATGCAGTAGTGCCCGCCGCAGGTTGGTTCCACGGAGAATCACCTGGCGCAGATCCATCCCGGCCAGATTAACGCCATAGAGCTCTTGACAGCTGAGATCCGCCCTGCCGGCAGGATCCACGCCGGTCAGAAAGCGCGCATGAGATGCAAGAATGCCTGAAAGGTCCATATTACCGATCGCACCCACAGTCTACCTGATCACATGCCTTCCGATGACATCATCGGTGGGCACACGCGGTGAGATTAACAGCAGAAACCTTGCAGATTCTTTCATCCGGTTCTGCCAGCTGTGGTGGATGTTTGCATTAAATAACAGGCTGTCACCCATCCCCAGGATGTGCTCCACGCCATCGATGGAGTACACGATCTGACCTTGCAGCACATACGAGAATTCATACCCTGCATGGCGGATGTGATGATCTCCGCTGCTGGTGCCTGGCTCCAGCGTAATGGTATATGATTGCAGGTAATCGCTCCTCAGGTTCTCGGTGAGGTTTTCCATAGTGACGCCTTCAGCTCGGATGAACGGACGATTCGCAGCCCGGGTGATCACAACCGACTGTTTCACATCCACCGGTTCAAAGAACGCGGATATCGTCACTCCCAACCCTGACGCCAGACGCTGCAAAGTGCTCACCGAGGGAGAAACCTTTCCATTCTCGATCAGACTCAGGGTATTGATGTTCAAACCGCTGATGTCTGCCAGGTTACGCAGGGATAGTTTTCTTTCTTTTCGCTGAGAACGAACTTTTTCACCCACCATCACATCCATGATGGTAAAACCGGGCTCTCTTTTTCCATTCCGATCCATCTATTGAGATCCTTTACAAAAACCATACACATTAATTATGATATTTTATTCTTAATCATATTATCATAGTATGTTCTTTAAATCATTAAAAAAGCAGACCTCGCTTTTCCAACGAGGTCTGTCTGTATTTAAGGATCATTACTAGCTTTTACGGATACGCACATCCACCGCGAACGCGCCTTGCCCGGGGGGCAGTACACGCAGTGGGTTGACCTCCATTTCGAGTATGGATGGATTTTCGACTGCCAGGTGGCTGAGTTTTACCAGTGTGTCGATCACAGCCTGCCGGTCACCCGCGGGGATACTGCGAAAACCGCGTAATTTTCTTCCTGCCCAGGTGGTTTCGAGCATTTTCTCGGCTTCCGCGGAGGACAATGGCGCAAGGGCAAAGGCTACATCTTTCAAGCCTTCAACCTCCACACCGCCGGATCCAAACATCATCATCGGCCCGAACATCGGGTCACGCACCATACCAGTGATTACTTCCTGCCCTTCTGGCAACATTCGCTGGATATGAACTCCATCCACCTTTGCGTCTGGTTGGGCGGCGCGCGCGCGGTCCATCAATCTGGTGAAACCCTGCGCCACTTCATCAGCATTTTTTAATCCCAGCAGCACACCGCCGATATCCGACTTATGGATGATATCCGCTGAGGCAATTTTTAACACCACCGGGTAACCAGTCTTGCCAGCCTGGCGGACTGCTTCTTGAGCAGTCGCACAGAGAGTCAGCGGTGTCGTGGAAATTCGGTAGGCATCCAGCAATCCAGCAGCCGCAGTCGGCGAGATAAACTGACCCTTCGGCTCAGCCTCCAGCAACGCTGTCGCGCGGGCTGGTGCTTTTCCTGCTTTCAGCGGTTTCTCTTCCATTAATCTCTGCTTGATCTCGGCATACCGGCTGAGCACACCCAGCGCTGAAGCAGACCATTCCGGAAAGCGGTAATCCGGAATCTTATAAGCATGCAGTAAAGCCAACGCTTCACTCACCTGGTCTTCTCCCATCATTGTGAAAACCACCGGCTTATCATGCGAAAGAACGACCGGTACCATCGCTTTGATAAGAGCCGCAGCGGTGGTGGGTGGCGGCGGGGGGGAAATTACCAGGATACTATCCACCTGATCGTCAGCCATCATCAATTCCAACGCCCGGGTAAATTGCTCAGCATTGGCAGATGCCAGCATATCCACCGGATTGTGTAAACTAGCCGCAGCCGGCAAAAAGGTTTTCATACCTTCCACAGTAGCAGGGGAAAGCTGAGCCAGCTGTAAACCATTCATTTCCAGAGCATCGGCAGCAGTAACGCCTGGACCGCCAGAATTCGTTAATATCGCTACCCGCCTTCCACGGGGCAGGGGACACCAGGCTAAAGCTTTTGCCCACTGGAAGAGCTCTTCGGTGGTATTCACCCGGATGACACCGGCTTTTGTAAAAGCTGCATCAAAAGCCGATTCGGCTCCGGCCAGAGCACCGGTATGTGAAGCTGCCGCTTTCTTGCCGCTCTCAAAGCGGCCTACTTTCAACGCCAGCACCGGTTTCACCCGGGCAGTCATACGGGCTTTCTCAATAAAATCAGCGCCGTTCTTTACGCTTTCCATATACAAAGTGATGACTTTCGCGTGCGGGTTGGCAGCCATGACGGGCAGGAGGTCTGCCTCGCTAACGTCCAGACAGTTCCCCAGGCTTGCCAGGTTAGAAAGCCCATTACCCTGCCCACGAATCCAATCCATGACTGCCGCACAGATCGCGCCGGAATGTGAAATGAAGGCGATATCACCTGCCGGCGGTCCAGGGGGTTGCAAGAAAGTGGAGTTGATTGGCAGGTGGGTGTCAATGAAACCAATGCAGTTTGGCCCAACGAGGCGGATGCCGTTTTTACGCGCGATCTCCAGACATTCCTGCTCCAGCATGGCGCCATCTGGCCCGGTTTCGCGAAATCCGCCTGTTTGTATGACTGCAGCGTGAATACCGCGGGCAGCGACCTCTCTAAGCGCCGCAGGAACGCCGGCTGGGGGTACCAACAGCAAAGCCAGGTCCACCGGGTCAGGCACATCCGCCAAACGGGTATAAATCTGGCGTCCGAAAAGGATTTCACCTTTCGGATTAACAAAGTGGATGCAACCCTGGTAACCGCTTTGCACCAGGTTGCTGGCCAGCATATAGCCCAGTTTCGTCGGGTCTCGCGAGACACCAACGATTACAACGCCTTTGGGGGAGAAAAATGGAAGCAGGGGGTCGTTTTTCATACTCGAATTATAAATCATCCACACCCTTCGGAGGATACGATACAACCACTGAATCATCAACGCGCACAGTGGAATTGCTACCCATGTTCAGTTTATAATTCTAACCACGATCAGATCTCTCTGGAGGAATAATGAAAAACATCCATGTAGCATCCACGAACCCGGTCAAGGTTAACGCAGCAGCAGAAGGATTTAAGACAGCCTTCCCCGGGGAGGAGTTTCTGACGACCGGTTATCGGGTGGATCACGGCGTCCCGACTCAACCAATGAGCGATGCGGAGACACGCCAGGGATCTGAGATCCGCGCCTGTCTGCTACGGGAGGAATACCCAAACGCTGATTACTGGGTCGGTATAGAAGGTGGCGTGGAAGCGGATGGGGACGGATTGCTGGTATTTGCCTGGGTGACTGTGCTGAGCACGGATCGGCATGGCACCAGCCGAACCGGGGCTTTCCATGTGCCCCCTGAAGTAGCCCGTCTGGTAAGAGACGGGATGGAACTTGGGCTTGCAGACGACCAGGTGTTCGGGCGCGAGAACTCCAAACAGCAGAACGGTGCAGTCGGCTTGCTGACGAACGACTTGATCACCCGGCAGACTTACTATGAACATGCAGTCATCCTGGCATTGGTGCCATTTCTCAACCCCGGTTTTTTCCCTGAAGATAAAGCGGGTAATTTAACTTGATTTAATATTTCCAAATTCATATAATGTTAAACATTACGGGGGAAAAACGCTCTCACGACTTTAATAACTGAGGTGAGGAATCATGGATGGTGCACAAGGCAGTCAGTTCTTGCAGGATATCGTTTCTCCATATCTGGATATTGATTATTTCCTCCACAATACCTACCGTGTGCTTGAAATGCCGGTCACAGCCTCCATGAAGGAGCTGACAAGGCGGGGAACAGCCATTGAAACAGCACAACAAACCGGAGCGCCTGTTCCGGTCGGAAATCAGCCCATTTACCGTATTAAAGAAGAGTTGGAAGCAGAAGAAGATAATAAAGCTCTCCTCCGGCTGGGTAACCCGGATCACCGAATGCTGGATATTTTCTTCTGGTTCTGGCCAATGGCCCATGGTATCGGGCGGGATGAGGCATTGGATTATTTGAAATCTGGATCTGAGAAACAGGCAGTAGAAGTTTGGTTGCAAAACCTCCATGGTGGGGGTGTCTCCGGGATATGCAAGCACAACCTGGCTGTGATGTACACCTTTAAGGCACTTCACCATGAAATATCTGCATCCTCCAATAAAGAAGGCGGGGTTTCTGCACAGCTCAGCGATGATTGGTCTGAAGCCGGGAAGTATTGGAACCTTACCCTGGAGGATGAACTGACGTGGACAACTTACATTGAATACATTAATCTGGTCGGAGATCCAAGAGTCACGACCGGTTATAACCGTAAAGTACGGGGATACCTGCCGACCATCTTCACGGCTCTTCTCGGCAATCTGGCTGTAAGAAACATCAGCCAGGGCTCTACCCATGATGTTAAGCGTCTGATCGAAATCGCCCAGAATACCGGATTTGAGGAGGAGATGGTTAAAAAGGGTCTGGTTCTGGCTGGTAAACCCCTTGAAGACCGTGCGCGCATGTTTCTGACTCTGACAAAGAACAATATAGAGACGAACATCCTCAATGCAGAAACCAGTATTCAAGCTTTTGTGGATGGCTGCCACCCATTGATCGACCCATTAACTATGCTGTATGACAATTCTCGTAGAGCACAATCCCTTTTTGATACACTGGCTGAAACCGGCCATGATTATGCCATGAGGTATGCCAAACACACCGATGAATGGGGTAAAACACTGGCATTTCTTAAAACATTTCGCAATTGGGCTCGCTCAAAGACCACTCAATCAACTCTAGATGAAGCAATCCATGATGCAGGGGAAAATCTTGCGGGAGGAAACTTTTACTACACAGCGCAATATTACACTATGCCAGCGGAAGTACTCAATCAGGCAAACCTGGCACGGAAAGCTCTGGACCAGGGAAAAGCTGTCGAAGCCGTAAGAAGCCTGGAAACACTTCTTTCGGATAATTCCGCGAATTTATTCATCAGTACGGCTTTAAAAATGTCTTTATCTTTTTCTCTCGTGCGGAAAGCGAACATGGAGTTCGCCATCGCGTCTGAAAGCTGGGATGCGCCGCGACCGGTGATCACCAAGATCATGGGGCGGCTGGAGGACCATAAGGAAGAGATTACACGCGGTTGTGTGGCTGCGCAATTAGGCACGGTGCAGAGAGATTATCAATACCTGAGATGTGCGGCTTGTGGGGACCCAATTTCGTACTATAAAAGTTTCACAACCATCACTTTTAAAGATCAAAAGTTTCTGATCTGTGAAAAATGCGCCACTCAGGACGATGTTGTTGCAAAAAGCAAACAAAACGAGATCAAGAGCGTTCTAATCAGTAACCATCAAGACCTTAAGAAAGCGCTCCAGCATAACCCGCAGAACAAGACTGCGGCGAACCATCTCGATTCGGTGAAAAAAATCGCCAGCAATATTGGCTTCAGCCTGGATGGATCACCTGTACCCTCTACGCCACCTGCGCGGCCATCCCAACCGAGTTACCAGAGACCCGCTACTTCACAGCCAAATAAATCTTCATCCTCTGGTTGTTCGACGACCTTCTGGGTCATCGCAGGAATCATATTTGTCATTTACCTTTGTTCCATGCTAAATAATTAAGGAGGGCTGTAATGGCAGAAAAGAAGAAAAGGAATGTGAACAAATCCTTTAATGACCGGATCAATGATATTCGCCAACGACAATTTAATGAGAACTTTCGCATCTCACAGCCTGCCGAATCTAATGAGTTATTAAAGAAGATTGACCCCGTATTAGAGCTGGTTAAAAGCCATGTCAACCACCCGAAAGTGGAACAGGGCAAGGAATATGCTGAATTACTGAAGATCATCACAGATTTGAGTACCAATGCCTGGCGTATTCGCCAGAAGACTACCGACCCCACTACAGGGGAGCAGTTAGAGGAAATGCGGAAGATCCTCCGCCCAATCGAGAAGATCTTTTCCATCCTGGAGGAATTTGGCATACAGGTGATTGACCGTACCAACCAGAAATACATTACGGGTATGTATGAAACCGTAATCGCATTTGAACCAGGTGAACAATATACCTGTGAATTAATTGTCGAAACAGTTAAGCCGACTGTTATGCTGAAGGGTAAATTGTTGCAGCAAGGTGAGATCATCGTGGGAGTTCCCCCGAAATAAGAGGACAGGAGTGAGAGATGGCGAGATTAACGATCGATTTTGGAATAGACCTGGGCACCACCAACAGCGAGATCGCAGTAATGGATGGTATTCGCCCGACCATTATCAAAGCGGATGATGAAAAGGATTACACACCTTCCTGTGTTTGGATCGACCCGAAAGATAAACTGTATGTGGGCCAGCGAGCCAAAGACCGGGTACTGGATGATGCCGATAATGCATTCTTTGAATTCAAGCGTGATATGGGGACCACGAATAAAAAAACCTTTAAGCGCAGCGGTAAAACGCTGAGCCCAGAAGAACTTTCCGCGGAGGTTTTGAAATCTCTGCGAGAAAATGTGCGTCAACGGTTGAATGGCGAGGTGGTCAGCAGCGCGGTGATCACCGTCCCGGCGGGATTTAACATGGACGCCATTGCGGCGACTAACCATGCAGCCAGTATGGCTGGGTTCACCTACTGCGAGATCTTGCAGGAACCGATTGCGGCAGCGATCGCTTATGGTTTTCAGCAACCGGAAGACCAGACTGTCTGGATGGTGTATGACTTCGGCGGAGGTACCTTTGATGTAGCCATCATCCGGATGGAAGGCGTATTCCAGGTTATCAGCCACGGCGGAGATAACCAGCTGGGCGGAAAGGATCTGGATTGGGCGATCATTGACCAGATCATTGCCCCGGAAGTAATAAAGCAAACGGGTATTTCTGATTTTTCGAGAACCAATCTCAAGAAGTACGTGCGTCAATTCGCAAAATTAAAAAGTGAAGTTGAAAAAGTAAAAATCGCTCTTTCTTTCAGCACTTCTGAAGAAGTTTTCGTGCCGTCCCTGATCAATGATGCTGATTTTTCATATGAGTTGACCCGCGCGCAAGTAGCTGAGCTTGCCCTCCCTTTTATCAAGGAATCCATTGAAAAATGTAAACAGGTCATTACCGAATCGGGTTTCAAACAGGAAGATATTCAAAAAATGATCCTGGTTGGTGGACCCACTAAGGCCCCTTACTTGAGAGAAGTGCTTAGCGACCCTCAATATGGTTTACAAATCCCAATGGAATATTCAGTGGACCCTCTGACCGTCGTTGCGGAAGGCGCAGCGATCTACTCTGGCGGACGCAAGATCGGCATCAAAGCCGAAAAAACAACCCAGACCGAGGTTGCCGGTGTATTCCAGTTGGAGGTGAATTACAAGCCGATCGATTCGGATGACCAACCGATCATCGGGATAAAAATCCTTCCTCCCGCAGGGACCTCGATGAATGGATATCAGATGGAGGTAAAAGGCTCGAACTGGTCCAGTGGGTTGATGGATGCAAGTAAAGGAGCCGTTCTTTTTACAGCCAGGGCTGAAAGATCCACCAAGAATGTTTATAAGATCGCATTATTCAACGCGGAGGGAACGGCGGTAAAAGTCACCCCGGATGAAATCACCTATATTATCGGAAATGCTGCCGCGTCTCAGACACTCACGCATCACTTTGGACTGGCACTCGCGGATGATTCACCCCTCTGGTATTTCAAAAAAGGGGACTCACTGCCTACAAAAAAAGAGAACTCTTTGCGAACATCTCAACTCGTGAAAAAAGGTTCGGTCGGAGATGTCATTTCGATCCCTTTGATCGAAGGTGAAAGTAAACGAGCTTCGAACAACGTCCTGGTTGGGGTATTCCGGATCACATCGGATAAGATCACCCGCGATATACCTGCCAACAGCGAAATTGAGGTAATGATCCATATTGATGAAAGCCGTATCATTCAGGCGCGCGCGTATATTCCCATATTGGATATGGAATTCCCCCAATCCATTCAATTGGAAAGAAAAGTGCTGAACCCAGAAGAGATTACTGCTGATTTCAAGAATCAGAAAAAGCGGTTCAACAACCTATTGGAGAAGTGCCGCAAAAATAAAGCACCTGGGTTAGAGAAACTGGAAAAAATTGAATCGCAACAGGATTTCGCGACCATCGAGAATAAATTAAAGATTGGCGAAGCTGACCCACAAGAATTAGCCAGTGCACAAAATAAACTAGCCGAGATTCGAGATGTTCTTTTCCAGGTGGATGCAGACAGCGAATGGCCGGTGAAAGTTGCTGAAATTCAGGAGAATATTGATAACAGCCGCGCCATTATTGAGCAGTCGGGGAATAGTAAAGCCAAATCGCAGTTGGTGATCCTGGAGCAGGAAGTCAAAGGGGCGATCGAAGACCGAGACCTGGATCTGTTGGAAAGGAAAGCCAGCGAGATTCACTCACTCACATTCGACCTTCTAGCTGAAGATATACATTTCTGGGAATACTTTCTGGAAAAACTTGAAACGGAAGACCTGGAGAAGATCCCTGATAAAGCCCACGCAATGCAACTATTGCATGAAGGAAAGACAGCTTTCAAGGCTAACAATCTAGATGGTGTTCGAAGAGCCGTTATCATGCTTGTTCAAATGCTGCCACCTGAAGCACGATCCTCATACGGTGGAACTGCGTTTGGTTCCAACGTATACCAGTGATCCACGGGAGGGGTTATGAATAACCAGTACCCAATTAATTCAGAGCCGGAAGATAAGAAACTCTTTTCGGGTCTGGCCCAGATTCAGGATATTCTACTTGAAACCGAGATGGCTGAATGTACCCGCCTGGCTTACGAGGGAAAATACAAAGAAGCAGAAACTAAACTGATCCAGCTGGCCAAGAAAAATCCAAACCATGCCATTTTGGACCTGCTTGCGCGAGTGCGCATCCAACAAGGAGACCTGATCCAGGCGGAGTTGCTCTGGCGACAAGCACTGGAGTATCAACCTGGTTGTAAAGAATGCCAAAACGCCATTGAGGAAGCCCACCAACTGAGAGCGTTAAAGATCGATCCGCGAAAACGAAACGAAAACCGGGTGCGCAATACTATTTCCTGGGTAGTTGGAATTCTGGTCGTTGGCCTGATCATTTTTCTCACTTTTATGGTTCAGGGCTCAAGCAGGAATTCAACCTCCCAGTTGGCTACACTAAATTCCAGTGTCTCAGGTATCCATTCCCTTGTAGTTGCGCTTCCAACGGATCACAGCGATGAGGTACTGGCTCAGATACAAACCAGTAACGAGCTGATCTACGGTCTGGCTACCCAGGTCTTCTTACCCACCAGCACGCCATTCATTCCTGCGTCATTATCTGACATCCCTCCTGCAATTAATCTGGAGGATGTAAAAGGAATTACTACCCGGATCGAGGGGAACGCCCTGATAGTGACCTTTAATTCAGCATTGTTCAAATATGAAACCTTATTGACTGACCCTGGAAGGGAGACGCTCACTCAGGTTGGGAATTTGCTGAGGCCATACTCCGGCGAGATCAGCGTGGATGTTGCTGGTTTTGTAGATATCAGCGAGACGAGCCGCACTGACTTGAATCTCCTGCGCTCCGCAACGGTGATTACTTTCCTGCAGGATACGATCCCTATGCCGCAAAGTGATTTTCGTATCATTTCATCTGAAGGCATGGGAGCGCCATTCGATAATAACAGCCCGGATGGACGCCTGAAGAACAGAACCGTGATCCTCATCATTCGCAATCAATAGGTGAACTTATGGAAACGAACCAGTTGGATCCCACAGTCATGCTCATCTGGCGATTAGCAAATCGGGAAGCTGCTCTATCCGCTTGCAGAGAGATCCAACCCATCCATTTTTACCTGGCAATCCTCACGGCGATCAATGGCATCAATCCATTTGGCTCGGATATGGACCCGGCGGAAGAATCCGCATGGGACGAAATCCAACATCAAATACCCGAAGCGCTCTCGATTCTAGATAAAGATGATGCGGCAATCATCACAGAACGGCGGGCATTGATCCGTGTATTGCATAGTGAGAATTCAATAAAAGCAGATGAACAGTTAGTGCGTTCAGCCTCCGTGATTGAATTATTCAATCAGGCAATTACCCGTGTAAAAGATAAGCAGCCACATCATGTGTCTTTTTTGGACCTACTGAGAGTATTTAAGAATCTTACTATCCCTGAAGAGCTTACCAGAGTCAAAGAACTTAAAAAACAAGCAGCTGAGGTAGTCGTACCAGATGGGGCGAATTCCTCCCCTCCTTCTAAGACACTGAAGGGGGAGGAAACATCCATCATCAGCACGATGGGTAAGGATCTGACCCAAATGGCTTTCGATGGCGCTCTTCCCAGCTATGTGATCCGCGAACCCGAGACCAAAGCACTCGCCCGGATCCTGCTGAAAACAAAAAAGGGGAACGCGCTCTTAATTGGCCAGTCCGGGGTAGGGAAAACAGCGATCGTTGAAGGTCTGGCACAGTGGCTGATCACTGATCTGGCGCCTGAAGAACTGAGGAATATTCACATTATCCAGATCAACGCGATCGATCTTTTCTCCAATACAACTTACCGCGGCCAACTGGAACAACGTATGATCGACCTGCTTGACCAGCTTAAAGGTAACTCTTCGATCGTCTTATTCATTGACGAATTCCACATTATCACTACCCAGGTTTCTTCACAGAAATTCCAGACGCTCAGTGATATTCTACAAACAGCTCTGGATGATGGGCGCATCCGCTGTATTGGTGTAACAACCATTGATGAATATGAGCGGTACTTACAGCCGGATAAAGCCTTCATGCGGCGTTTTGAAATTGTCACAATCATGGAGCCTGACGCCGAAGTAGCAACGACCATCTGTCAGGCACATGCCCGAAAGCTCAGTGAAGATAAGGATGTATGTATTCCAGAGGAGGTTGTACAGCAGGCAGTAGAACTTTCAAACCGCTATCTCCCCGGCAGGTATCAACCTGACAAGAGCATTGACTTGATTGAAAATGCCGTTGCAAATCATCTGTTGGAACACCCAGATGCTCAAAATAAAGCCATCGGGGTGAATGACCTGTGGCGGGTGCTGGCAGATCCATATGGTGTGAATCAGCGAAAGATCGACAAGTCTTCTCCTTCCTATACAGATCTGGATGTATCTCTGGCGTACCTACCAGACGCCAGAACCAAGATCGTCGATTTCATGGATACACTCTCTGCTCGTCCGGGAAATAGCGGTTGTCACGCGCTATTACTCTGTGGATCATCGGAAGTTGGACTTCCCAATCTAGCAAAGTCCCTGGGTGACTGCATTTCCGGTGGCTCAGCAGAAAGCATATGTGTTCTGGATCTCCGGGAGTTCCTCGATCCGCAGGGTGTTCTACGCCTATTTGGCGATATAAATGGGGGCGATTCAGGAGCCAACGGAATCCTTGAAAAGCAGATCAGATCTTACCCCAATAGTGTTTATATCCTTGAGCATTATGAGATTGCGCGGCCGGTGGTGCAACAACGGATCACCCAGCTGATCGAAGATGGAAGCATCCGCAATTCAAGCGGTGATGTTTCGTATTTTCAAAACTCTGTCTTCGTGCTGCTCTATGAAACCGAACGGGAAACCTTGACACGACGGGGAAAGAAAAAACTTACCGAAGACGAGAAGAAAGAGGTGATGGAGTTTTCATTGCTGGATATGTTAGGCCAGTCTGAACAGGGAATCTTCAATCTCGTCCGATTGGTTTACATTTTCCTGCCAGATATTGATGATCTTACCATGCTGTTCGACCGATTATTCGCATTCCTGCGGTCAGACATCTACCAGCAGCGGAAAGTAAGCCTGAGGGTGGGCGACGTGGATAAAGCGAATATCCTGTGCTACCTGGCGGAAAGGACGACCAGCGTTTTTGATTTCCTGGCTATATTTAGCAAAACCATTTACCAGCCTGTGGAGCAATACATTCAGAACCATGCAGCACAGGCGATCATCCGGCTTATCTGGCAATCTGATGAAATTCGTGTAATAGATCAAACAGAAGAGAAAAACGGGTAATTTAATAACCCAATTGCGTCAGCAGGTCTAACGCGGGTTGAAAGCCGGCATGATATTTGATGGCTTTCTTAAGGTCAGTGACAGCACCCGCAGTATCTCCCAGCTCCAGTTCCGCGCGAGCCCGCCAGTAATAACTCTCTTCCAGAGTAGGCTCAGCCATAGCATCCAACGTTGTGGTTGCCAGGTTGATCACGTTCCAGTAATTACCAAAATAATAATACGCTTTATACGGAGCAGTGTTATACCAGAGGACACGATATGGCCGCTCATCTTCCGGTAAAGCGGCATACAGTGCGAATGCCTGATCGAAGATGGCAGACGCACTTCCATAATCCTGTAATTCCATCAGGCTGCTACCGCGGTTCATCCAAGCGAAAAACTGGTCACGGCCGGTTAATCCCATCACTTCGTTCGATGACAGCAGGGCGGCATATTGCTGATTGGCGTACGCATCCGCCTGATCTCCTAACAGGGCCATGACTTCTTCTTCTCTGTCAGGTGGATATATGACCATGTACACATAATTGAAAGGCCGCCAATCTACTTGCAGGCTATCATAGGAATACGACTGATCCGGCCCGATCAGTGAATCCTGAGCAATCAGTACACGTCTGGTATCATCGTAGCCTGTGAAGAGCATATAATGACCCAGCCAGCCGGTAGAGCCCGGCCCGTACTCCCCGTGCAGTACTTCCCCTTTTTCAACTAATACCGGGTAACCGGCGGATATGAAACGCCTTAATGTGTCCAGATCTCCGCCTACCCGCACCACTGCACTCAACCCGGCTTCATCTTCGACATATGCCTGCATTTCGTAAGGCATCACGTTTTTATCCTCCGGGAAAGGCTTCAACCACTTGCCGGTGGTAGTTCGATCTCCCTGCCAGCCCCAGTAAGAGAGTGCCATAGCCAGGTTAGCAGGCGCGCAATAATTCCAAAGGTAACGTTGTGATTGAAAGCGGATGCCAGATAATTCCACACTCCCGGGTAACGGAGTGGGGCTAGGCAGCGGGGTAGTAGATGGCAAGGGTGTGCTGACAGGAACCAGCGTCCATGATGGAGCTGGTGTGATCGGTGTTAATGCCTGGATAGTTTGTTGAACCGCCGCAGCGATCTGCGCCTGCGGTTCTGCGGGGAGAAAAATAGCCTGTTCGGGTGGGTCGACCCAATATTTAATCTGTGCCTTCCACGCCGACAGGCGATACAACGCTGATTCTCGTAATTGGGGAACAGCGAATACAAAAATCGCCAGGACCAGAAATGACGCTGCCACAAGGCGGATGGCCCTGCCAATCGGTCTACTCATACGCGCATTATATCATCCGGTGGTTTACACTCCGCTACTCATTCTATGGAATGTAATTAATATTGCCGTGATTGAACCCATGTACATCTCAGTGGATCAGACAAGGGAGTGGTGAGAATAGCCTGAACCTATTCACCGATTTATCAGTCACAAGGAAAACCTACACTCGCTTAGTCTTACCAAATCTGCCATTCTTTTCCAGCGCGATCCATACCCCGCCGATCAGGCTAACAAACAGGAACACCAACCGGGTGAGGAAAGCCGCAGCCACAGCCGCCGGCAATGCAGCCCCCATTTGCACCAGCGCATAGGAAAAAATCCCCTCTTGCACACCGAGCCCATTGATCGAAATTGGCAGCAAACCAGAAAAGTAAGAAAGCATGCAAACCAGCATCATCTGCGGATACGATACCTGTAACCCCAGGCCGATGCACACCAGATAGAACGAGATGAAGCTTAACTGGGAAGAGAGTATGGAATACACCAAAAACCGAGCCACCATTCCGGGTGTACGGGTGAAACTTAGTGAAGCCTGCCAGAACTCAGCCAGCTTTCGGCGGATTATTTGCCAACCCCCGAGCACCGGGGATGCGGATACCTGGATCAGGGTCGGATACGCGCGTTGAAATATGCCTGTGACAGTCTGCCAGTTAAGTCCGATGGCTACCGGAGCCATCCATACCATACCGGCGAGATTATAAAGGCGGTCTACGATCACTGACGCTATCACCACTGACTGTTGATCTTTTTTCTGGCGAGATAGGCCAACCATCTTCACCACATCCCCTGAAACCGTACCTGGCAAAAAATTGGATGTGAACATGCTGATAAACACAAACCGTGTAACTTGAGAGAGAGGTACTTGCACCCCGGCCACTTCGAGTAACTTTGACCAGCGCCAGGCAATGACCAGCTCAGAACAAACGAACACAACCCAGGAGATGATCAGCCAGATTAACAGGCCAGGCTTCAGGAGCGGCAACAGCGTTGGCCAATCCACCATACGTAAAAGCCAGTAGACCATCCCAATGGTAACGAGGGTTTTTATGGTTTGATAAATCCTGGAGATCATAGTCCGCCGGGGTTTTTGCACCAGAGCTGCTGTCCCGTTGGGTTCTGCGACCTCTGCAGCCACCGGTTCTCCTTGCGGATTGTTACCGGATCTCATGAGTTTTTCCTCGACCGCAAGGATCATTCATCAATACTTCTTCGTATTGTTCGACAACACGGGCCAGATCAAATTCTGCTGCCCGGAACCTGCTCGCCTTGCGGTACTGCAATAACAGGTTTGGATCAGCCAGCAAGGTGCGTATGGCATTTGTAAAAGCGGCGGTATCTTCAGCAGGGCAGATAAAGCCATTTGATTTTTCCCCCTGCCCGGCAACAAGATCTGTAAAACCACCGGCGTCGCTGACCACCATTGCCAGCCCCATGGATAGCGCCAGCAGCCCTGCCACCGGCATCCCCTCAGTAAAAGAGGGCATGAAGAGCAAATCGCTCTTTTTCAACCAATCATCCACCTCAGGTTGAGTCAACCAACCGGTAAATCGCAACCGACCTTCCAGGCCTCTGGCACTCACTTCAGCGCGTAAGTCCGGTAAGAGTGGGCCATCCCCGACGACTACACACTCCCAGTTTAGATCTTTGGCTTCAGCCAGCACCCTAATGAGTTGTAAAGGATTCTTTTGCTGTACGACCCGGCCAATAAACAAAACCCGGGGAGGCTGATGGACCGCCAGTGTTCCGGGATCATATACCCGCGTATCCACGCCATTAGGTATCACACGGATCTGTATGCCATAACGAGTTTCCGCCAGGGCACGGGTGAACTGGCTGACTGCTACCACCTGCTTTGCTTGATGCCAGATACCCGGGGTAAATGGTGCGACCCAGCGAAACCAACCATCGGTTTTTTCCGGAACACCGCCGGGGACATCGCCCAGATGCGTGGTCAACACATAGGGCACACCTGTCAACCTGGATAGCAGCCAACCTGCCAGCCCGGCAGGCACGGCAAAATGTACATGCAAGATATCCGGTTTCCAGATGCGGAACATCACCAACCCTTTGAAGACTGCCGCGAGATTGTAGAGCAGCATATCCCAAAAACTGGCACGGAAAGCCTGTTTCCTGCCGGATCGTAACCGGTAGACCTGCACACCATCCACCCTCTCCAGCCCGGCATGGTTTCGGATTGCACAGGTGAACACCCTGACATCATGTCCGCGCGCTGAAAGGCCGACACTGATGTCCTGGGCCACCTTTCCACCACCCCCTCCTACGGGAGGGAACTCATGGACCAGTGTTAGAATGCGCATACCGGCGGATTATTTGCCATCCAAAAAGGTACGTACGTTATAGATAGGTTTATTCTGAGATTCATGGTAAGTGCGCACCAGCAGTTCCGCGATCAACCCCATTAATATGGATTGGAAACCCATTAAAACTGTGATCGTAGAAATCAGGAACAACGGCGAAGCTGTCACAGAGACGCCAAAGAAAACCCGGCGAATAAATAGATAGAAGAGCACTACCAGCCCTAGCAGATCCAGCGCAACGCCGGCACCACCAAACAGGTAAATCGGCTTACTGGAATAGCTGACCAAAAATTTTACTGTGAACAAATCTAATAATACTTTGATCGTTCGTTCCAGGCCGTATTTAGTTTTACCAAACTTGCGTGGATGGTGCCGGACCGGCACTTCGATGATACTCGCGCCGAAACGGTTGGCATAAACCGGGATAAAGCGGTGCATCTCTCCATATAACCTGAAACCTTTGATCACTTCGCGACGATACGCTTTGAGGGTGCAGCCATAATCGTGCAGATGAACACCGGTAACTTTGGAAATGAGCCCATTGGCCAGACGGGAAGGCAGTGTGCGGTTGATAAATGTATCTTTACGATCTCGCCGCCAACCTGAAACAACATCATATCCTTCATCGATCTTTCCCAGCATCATGGGGATGTCGGCTGGATCATTCTGCATATCGGCATCCAGCATCACAACGATTTCCCCCGCTGAATGATCAATACCGGCGGCAATGGCAGCGGTTTGACCGAAATTTCGGCGCAGCTCCACCAGGCGGACACGTTTTTTATCCTTTTCATAGATACCTTGCAGAACCTGCAAACTGGCATCTTTACTGCCGTCATCCACGAACAACACTTCCCAGCGTTTTTTATAGCCAGACATGGCAGTCAGGATGGCATCATACAGTAGAGGTAAATTCTTTTCTTCGTTATACACTGGAACGATGATGGATAAGTCCATAAGTCACCTTTGTCACTACGTCAGTATTTTTTCAGGATAGGTCTTCATTATAGCAAATCTCTATCCTTTTCATTATATCCACAAAATCTGGGCGGAATGGCCATTCGAAACGATCGTTATCGCTCATAGGGCTGTGCCATTCCTGTTCGAGCTAACCCCGGAAGAAAAAACATCTCTTGCGGATATTTATCGCCATTTAGCAATACGATACGACAATCTTTTTATAACTTCTTTTCCTTATTCAATGGGGTTTCACCAGGCGCCAAAGGATAAAACGCAACACGAAGAATGGGTGCTGCATGCGCATTTTTACCCGCCACTGCTTCGTTCTGCAACCATCCGCAAGTTCATGGTTGGGTATGAATTGCTGGCAATGCCCCAGCGTGATATTACCCCGGAATCTGCTGCTGAGAGGCTGTGCTCTGAAAGTGACACCCATTATAAACAACTCATTGATTAATCGGATATCTTCCCGTTTCCAGGAGAGATTTCACTCTCTGCCTCTGTTTGTCGTCCGGGCAACGGGGCGGGTTTATATCCTGGGGGAACACGTGGATTACAACGGCGGGTTCGTAATGCCGGCAGCAATTAACCGAGCTGCTCACCTGGTTTTCAGTGCTGCCACTGACGGCATGTCAACCATCATTACGGGTGATCTACAGCAGGAAATCCACATCAGAAGTGAATCAGTATTGTGAAAAACCCAGGAAGACTAGATTGGAATTTGGAACATGGCTCTCCTTATCGCTAAGATGTAACCTTAACTGATTTTGAAAATTACTCAATATCTATGATGGAACGAATTCTGTAACTCGCTCGAGCGAGTGCTCTTTACGAGTGAATAATTCCATATTCATTGATTTCATTATTCAGAAGTTAAAAAATCCCTGTTGACTTTCCCTAAAAATATCTGTATAGTATTGTTACCGGACATGTGACCGGTAACAATACTATCATGAATTCAAAACGGCCAACAATAAGGGACGTTGCTAAACTTGCTGGTGTTTCGCATCAGACGGTTTCACGTGTTATCAATGGATACGAAAAAGTTACCCCTGAAACACGCTTAAAGGTTGAAGCAACAATCGAGAAACTGGGTTATCACCCCAGTGCAATTGCACGATCCATGACCTATGGCAGTACCCGTACATTTGCCTGTATTTCACCTAACCTAACGGATTATACCTTCGCCAGCATGATTGAAGGGGCTGAAACATATGCTCGGGAACATGGATATTTCCTTATAAGCGCAACTGCTCCAGACGCGGAAAGCTTTAATAGCCTGGTTGTTCAATTGGTTCAAAGTCGCCGCACTGAAGGTTTGCTTGTGATCAACCCCTATGCCGATAAACGCTATCTTTCGTTGCCCGAAGATGTTCCGGTAGTATTAATGGGTGCGAGACCCAGGTCTAAAGGATTGGCTTCTGTAGCGCTGGATGATGTGCAAGGTGGCTACCTGGCTACCCAGCATCTCCTTTCTCTTGGTCACAAATACATTGGGGTTATTTCCGGACCTCTCGAAGAAGATTGTGTACAAGATCGAATCACTGGCGTCAAGAAAGCCCTGGATGAAGCAGGTTTGCCTTTTGAAAATTTGCTTATGTATTCTGGGGATTGGTCAGCAACATCCGGACAAACTGGGGTTGAATACTTTCTGTCGCAAGACAAGAAGGTATCCGCGATTTTTGCATTAAATGACAGAATGGCTGCAGGAGCAATTCACTTTTTACAAAAAAACGAAAAGGAAATCCCAAAAGATATTTCGGTTATCGGGTTTGATGACATGCCCCTTGCTTCGTACTTTAATCCATCAATTACAACAATCCGACAAGATATTCCAACCTTGGGGATAAATGCTGCTCGTATGCTTATTTCGATTAATGAAAACCCTAGAGAAGAAATTAATCAGCTTCTCTTCACTCCGGAATTAGTAATTCGCAATTCCACATCTGAAGTAATTAAAAGGAGGTGATAACACAATTCAATCTTATAAGTTATCTCAGTTTAATGTACCAATTAACAACACCTACAAGGAGAGAAAATGTCTAGAAAACTGTTTTTCGTTCTGAGCATGATCATCGTTTTCGCTATGGTCATGTCCGCTTGTACTCCCAAAGCAGTAGAAACTGCAGCACCTGTTGAGCCAGTAGCCCCCACCGTGGCTCCTGCCACACCTGAACCCGTTTCAGAAGAAATCACATTACGCTGGAGAACCCGACCTGACAATCAGGCAGAAATTGACGTCTATTCTGCCGTCAGTGCTGACCTGGATGCAGCTATGGATGGGGTTACCCTAGTCTATGAGCCTGGTGGTTCTGAATCCTCAAGTTATCAAGACGTCTTGAAAACTGAGATCGGTGCCGGTACTGCGCCTGACGTATTCTGGATTCCGGGAACTGAT
>Ga0172371_10005106_pt1 | contig 19587 bp, 17 predicted proteins | sample Lak12m_FD_114543 | JGI IMG/M metagenome (GOLD analysis project Ga0172371, IMG submission 114543) | Freshwater microbial communities from Kabuno Bay, South-Kivu, Congo - kab_022012_12m | ecosystem: Environmental > Aquatic > Freshwater > Lake | place: Democratic Republic of the Congo: South-Kivu... | reverse complement strand
TTAGAATATGACTCGATAATCAATAAAGCTGTTGATAATGAGAATAAAAGTAAAAAGAAAAAGCAGAAGTAATAAAGTATTGTTAACTGATTACTGGTGGAGGCTCAAATGGTAAGTAAGCCAGACAAAACGGAAAATAAATACAAAGAGGATATTGACCTACAGGACCCTCAATTTTTTGTTAACCGTGAACTAAGTTTATTAGAATTCCAAAGACGAGTACTTCAAGAAGCTCAAGATGATCAAAATCCTCTGCTTGAACGCGTGAAATTCCTCTCTATTGTTAGTTCAAATCTCGATGAATTTTTTATGGTTCGAGTTGCTGGATTAAAAAAACAAGTCGATGCTGGCGTCATCGATTTGCCTGCGGACGGATTATCTCCAGCTTACCAATTAGCTGAAGCCAGAAAAACCACCTTAGAACTCATGACTCAATCCAGAGAGTGTTGGCATTATGATCTGCTCCCGCAGTTAAAAGCCAATGGTATCCATCTATTAGAATATGATTCACTTAATAAGCGACAAAAACCAAATGTAGATCACTATTTTGATGAAGTGATCTTTCCTGTAATTACACCACTAGCGTTTGACCCAGGACATCCATTTCCACATATTTCAAACCTTAGTTTAAACCTAGCTGTTCTAATCTTCGATGAATATCATCAACAACACTTCGCGCGCGTTAAAGTCCCTAGCTCCCTACCACGCCTAATCCCAATCAAACGCTCCTCAGGGAGTGTACGACGCGATGGTACGCCACCAGAGGAACATCTTTTTGTATGGATCGAGCAAGTCATTGCGGCAAATCTAGAAAAATTATTTCCTGGTATGGAAGTAATCGAAGCACATCCTTTCCGAGTAACCAGAGACGCTGATATGGCAATACAAGAATTGGAAGCAAGCGACTTATTAGAAACGATGGAGGAAAGCGTTCGTCAGAGAAGATTCGGTTCTGTTGTACGCGTAACAGTAAATGACGCTATGCCTTCTCACATACGCGAAATTCTTATCAAGAACCTTGAGCTAGACCGAAACGATATGTATACACTTGAATCCCCTCTCGGTATTTCTAGTATTTCAAGCTTACACAATATTGATCGCTACGATCTAAAAGATCCACCCTTAAAACAATCTATACCACCGCAATTAATTGGCGAAGCAATGGATGGAAATATCTTTGCGGCTATTCGTCGTGAAGATATTTTGGTACATCACCCATATGATTCCTTTGTACCGACTATAGAATTCTTAAGACTCGCCGCAAAAGATCCAGATGTTTTAACAATAAAAATGACCCTTTACAGAGTTGGACGCAATTCACCCATCGTAGCTGCATTGCTAAAAGCACGCGAAAACGGAAAACAAGTCGCTGTTTTGGTTGAATTGAAAGCCAGATTTGACGAAGAGAGCAATATTTCCTGGGCGAGAATGCTTGAAAAACAAGGTGTCCATGTAATTTATGGATTACTTGGTTTAAAAACACATTCCAAAGTCGCTTTAGTAGTACGCAAAGAAGGAGAACGTATTCGGCGCTATATCCATCTTGCAACAGGAAATTACAATGCGATAACCGCTCAAATATATGAAGATATCGGCATGTTCACTTGTGATGAGGATATTGGCGCTGATGCGACAGATTTATTTAATTTTCTTACTGGTTACTCTGCAAAAAAGGATTACCGCAAGCTCTTTGTTGCCCCAATTAAATTACGCGAAGAAATGGAAGCCTTGATCAATCGCGAGATTGAACACCAAAAAAACGGACAGGAAGGTCGACTGATCTTTAAGATGAATTCCTTAGTTGATGCTGGGATGATTAGATTACTTTATCAAGCTTCGCAGGCAGGAATTAAAATCGATTTGATCGTGCGTGGAATTTGCTGCTTAAGACCAGGAGTTCTAGGAGTTAGTGATAACATTCGAGTGATTAGTGTGGTCGGTCGCTTCCTTGAACACAGCAGAATTTACTATTTCCGTAATGCAGGTAAAGAAGAAATCTATTTGGGTAGCGCTGACCTAATGCCGCGTAATATTAACCGCCGAGTGGAAGTATTATTCCCCATTCAGGATCCAGGTATTGTTCGCTACTTACGGGATAATTTATTAGAGACTTATCTCATTGCCAACAGGAAAGTGCGCGAGATGCAATCGGATGGAACATATACCACCATCGAACCCAAAAAGGATGAAGTAGTAATCAATCCCCAAGAATGGTTGATAGACTTCCATCAACAGTTGAAATAATTCGATTACTTACAAGGACTAATCTCTGAGATCTTTCTACTGACAAGACCAAACGATCAAATCTATCAGTTCTCAGATGATAACATACGGTCAGCGCCGCGATCCACTTCCCAAGGATAGATAATATGCGCATCTGTTATCGCTGCATAATAATCAGGACGGGCTGAACCGAATAGACTCCGATAAGGATTGAAGTGCAATACACAAGAGGAAGGAACGCCTCCAGCTGCCGATACACGGATCTTCACCGCGGTAATCGTCCTTCCTGACCCCCAAACATCATCAACAACTAATATTTTCCGATCATGTAACAAGTAATTCTCAGGGAATTGTATAAATTTTGGCCAAGCCATTAACTTAGCTTTTTCCATCTCCATTTGGGCTGGAAAGTCAACCGCTGCTGTTAATACATGTTTAATATCTAACGCCTCAGCTAATAAACCGCCAGGAACAATGCCTCCTCTAGTAATTAATACCATAGCCTCATAATCATTATTAAATTGCGGTATTAGGTGATCGATCAGTTTATCAACATCATCCCAGGTTAATAATTCATTTCTTAGCGGCTGCATCGTTTTCTCCTAAAAGCCTAGTATTAAAGGTATTTATTACACACCCATAATAGCTTTTCATCAATATTAGAATTATAGCAAGTTCGGTGGATATACTTCAATTTTCCAACCATCAATTTTACGTCCTCGCAGAATCTGTATCGGATCAGGTCCTACCAGAACAATCTGCCATCGATAAACACCACCAATTCGGTCAAAAAAACATGGGGCAGGCCCAATGATTCGGGTCGAACGTCGATTATCTTCTATGATCCAATTCTGCAATTGTTTAGCTAAGGATAAGGCGGAATCTTCAGCTTCATTTTGGTGATAATGGCGAAATTCTAAGCGTACAATTTTCGAAAAAGGAGGATATTTTAATTTTCGCCGAAACGAAATTTCCTCTTCATAGAAAGAACGATAATCGTGGAACGAAGCTGTTTTAATTACATAATGATCTGGTTTAAAAGTTTGAAAGATCACCTTCCCCCCGAGTGGACTTCTGCCTGCACGCCCAGCAACTTGAGTCAATATCTGGAAAGCACGTTCATTTGCTCGATAATCAGGCATATTTAATCCCACATCTGCCAGGATAACACCAACTAAAGTGACCAGGGGTAAATCGAGACCCTTTGCTAACATCTGTGTCCCTATGAGTACATTCGCTTCTTGATTGATAAATTGACTCAAGATGCGATCATGTGAGCCCTTTTTTCTCGTCGTCTCATGGTCCCATCGAAGCGTTCGAGCTTGGGGAAATAACGTCTGTACTTCAAGTTCTACTTTTTGAGTGCCTGTTCCGTAATGACGAATTCTTTCGCTGCCACAATTTGGACAAGTGGAGGGCATTTTTCTTTTATAATTACAATAATGACACAATAATATTCCGCTTTGTTGATGATAAGTCAAAGGGATATCACACTGCGGACACTTCAATTCATGTCCACAATCTCGGCAAAATACATAGGTCGCGGAACCGCGTCGGTTGAGAAAAAGAATCGCCTGTAATTCCTGGTCGATTGTTTGTTTTAATGATTCTTGTAAATCGCGACTGAAGATAGATCGATTACCACTCTTCAATTCTTGACGCATATCAACAATCGAGACTTCAGGTAGATCGGTAACAGCAACATTTTCTTCTAACGATTGATAAACGGAAGTAGAAGATTTATTTATTTTTTGTAGAGCTTGAAGTTGGGCTTGGACAGTATCCTTGTGAGCTAGAATACGCCTTGGCAAACTTAATAATCGCCATTCCTGGTTTCTTGCATTATGATAGCTGACTACATCTGGCGTCGCAGAACCTAGAATACATAGCGCCCCGATCTGATTGGCATAATCAACTGCCACCTCTCTGGCATGATAATAAGGACTGCCCTCCGATTGATGGTATGAATCATCATGACATTCATCGATAACTATCAACCCAATCTTTCCGAGAGGTGTAAACAATGCGCTGCGTGGTCCGATGACCAGTTCAAATTCTCCTTCTCGTGCGCGCCGCCAAGTATCGTAACGCTCACCTGAAGAAAGTCCTGAATGAAAAACGCCCACCTTACCAGGAAATCGACCTGCAAATCTTCTGATCGTTTGTGGCGTTAGAGCGATTTCGGGTACCAAAATAATCGCTTGTTTACTAGCGTCTAGAACCTTCTTGACGGCATGCAAATATATTTCTGTTTTTCCAGATCCGGTTACGCCATGGAGAAGTATTGGAGGAACACGTCTTCCTTTCAAAGCATCTTCAAGCAAAACCAGGATTTCTTCCCAAACTTCTTCCTGCTCTCTTGTTAGCTTAGGGGCATGATATGGTTCTATCTCAATATTTGCGACTGGATCACGATATACTTCATATTCTTCAATGGATATGATTTCATACTCTTCTAATAATCGTAGATCTTGAATATTCCCACCAAATTTCTTATATAGATCTGAAACTGGGACCAGCTCACTTTGCTCTAATAAGTAATTAACCATGTCCTGTCTTCGCTTTAGCGCTTGCGAGTCTACTCGACCAAGACCGGGTAATAACAAATTTACCTTCTCGCGTTCACAGATCAATCGGGCTTTACGGATATATTTTGGACGAACTTTGGGTTCTGGTAAAACCTGTTCTTTAGAGACAATACCTTTCCGAATTAGACTATTCATCGATGCTCGCCAATTGACATGCTTCATGGAGTAATCTAATTGTCTTCCAGTTAGAGAGCCTCGCTTTTCCAACAGGCTTAAAATTCGATTCTGAGTCCTTGTTAGGTCTTGAGAGTAAATATTAACAGGCGTGTAGATTAAGTCAGCTCTTTGATCTAGACCAGGCGGCAGCATCAAAGCGATACAATCTGCTAAGGAAGAAAGAGTATCTATAGCTAATCGACGGGCAAGAATAATCTGATTTACTGTTAATACTGCATTCTCATCAACCAATTCCAATACTGGACGGGTTTCATCCACACCTGGTTGCTTAACGAAACCGACAACAACCCCTTGAACCGTCTGATGACCAAATTGAACAGTTACTAGGTTGCCAACCTTAACTTTCCCCTCCAAATTTGGTGGTAAGTGATAGTGAAAAATATCATTTACACGTGCCACATTTACAATGATTTCAAGATAGGTCATCTTTTATAAGCGGTTACTTACTCTGAGATTGGTGATCACGAATTACCTTCGGGTTTGATTTTTCATCAGTCGAGGCATTTTCACCTAATTGATCCAAGGGTGTTTCTACTCGAGTTAGCGACACACGCGCAATTCGCCTTCCTTCCATCTCTTCCACTCTCAATTTGACGCCATTTCCTTCGATCGAATCATGCACAGAGGGGATTCGACCAAGCTTTCCTAGCATATAACCAGCAATGGTATCGTAATTAGGTTCGATCAATTCCAAACCTAGTCGCTCATTTACATCCTCGAGTTGTGTAAGTCCTTCAATTAATATCGATCCATCCGGTAGAATCTGGAAATCTGGTTTTACACGATCAAAAGGATCACTAACTTCGCCAACAATTTCTTCAAGCAGATCTTCTAGCGTAACTAACCCAGCAGTCCCACTAAATTCATCCATAACAATAGCAATATGTTGACGTTTATTTTTAAAAACCCTTAATAAATCACTTACCATGAGCGTTTCAGGAACAAATATAGGTTCGCGCAATAAATCACGTGCATACAATGTCCGGCTTTCGATATCTCGAATCGCAATTAATAAATCTTTTAAATGAACAACTCCTATGATTTGATCTAAATTATCTTCATAAACTGGTATTTTTGTGTAAGTTTTTTCAGAAACCAATTGGATCACTTCTTGGATCGGGGTATCCGCTTCAGCAGCGGTGATTTCGGTTCTTGGGATCATCACATGACGAACCATCATTTCGCCCAGATCGAAAACTGCGTGCAGCATTTCTCGTTCATCTTCTTCAACTAACCCTCCCTGTGTACTAGCAGTGACCAGCAATTTGAGTTCTTCAATCGAATGTACCAAATGATGTCCAGTTGCTGGTTCAACTCCAATAAACTTCAATAAAGCATTACCAACTCCATTGAATGTCCATATCACTGGTTTAAAGAGTTTTTCAACCAATAAAGTGGGACGAGCCACAATCAATGAGATTCTTTCCGGGTTCTGTAAAGCAATTGACTTAGGCGCCAATTCTCCAACCACAACATATAAAAAAGTAATCACAAAAAAAGCGATCACAGCCGAAATACTATGAGAAACTTTTAATTGTAAAGAATTTGGGAAAAGCGCAACAATTGGATAAATTAGATGAGCTAAAGCTGGTTCCCCTATCCAACCCAAAGCTAAGCTAGAAAGTGTTATTCCAAGTTGCGAAGCAGCAATCACCCTATCTGGATCATCGATCGCCTTCTGTACATCTTCTGCGGCAATATTACCTTGAGTGATTAATTCAGCTATCCGCGTACGTCGCACACTTACCAGAGAAAATTCAGCAGCAACAAAAAAGCCATTCGCGCCCACCAAGAGAACAATCGTCAAGATCCCCAAAAAATTTAATAATATGCTTTCATCCATAATTCCATTCAATTGCTCCGTGTGATTACAGCTGCGCCATATCCAACTACACGTTCATACTCTCCACTTGTATCTCCTGATGTTGCGTGTTTAAGGACAGTAGCCTTATCAGCGCCCAAATCTTTCGCTATCCACATAACAGCAGCTAAAGCGCCCCGTCCACAAGCGTACCCTTTCCCTTCATCTTCAATTCGGATAACGCCTACTGGATCGAATCTTTCTACGCGTTGAAGCAATTCTGAATCCAACTTTATCGCAGTCTTATGAGGAAAGAAGTGGGATAAATCTGTGCTCGCAACCAAAAGAATCGACTTGTCAACTATAAGATTGCTCTCCTTAATTGTTTTCAATATGGAATGAGCAAGTCCATAAGAGGTATGTTCGCTTTGATCACGAAGCATAATCGGAATTAATGAAAATGGTTTCTTGAGTGCACGTTGAAGAAATGGAAGTTCAATCTCCAAGGAATGCTCTTCATCCTCTGAAATTTCTTTGAGTGTTATCCCAATCTCTTCTTTGAGGTAACCATTCAATTCTTGGATAATCTTATGATCTACAGGGATATCACCTAATGGCGTTGTATAAGCATCATGAGAAGTTGTCATCAACTTTTCATAATACGGGTAATGCATTGGAGACAATACAAAAACAATATCAGGCGACAACCCACGCAAAGTCGCAAATGCATATCCAGCTACCGATCCTGAATAAAGATATCCCGCATGTGGCGCCATTACAGCTACCACTTCTCCTTTAATTTCAGGTAGCTTAGCTGAATCCATATAATTATCCACTTCATCAGCAAGCTGTTTTACATTTCCCGGATACCATTGTCCAGCTATGGGTGATGGTCTTTTGTTTTCTATTTTAGTCATCATCCACCTCACATTGAATCAAACGATCGATCTGATCGAGAAGTAATAAATATAATAGCAACAATAATCATTCGTTTTCGATAACTTGATTTTAGCATAAGATAGATATCATTTCCCCCTTCTCGCAAAAATTCAGCGATTTTGATTAATAATTTTTTATTATTCATCTATCAACTAACAATATGGTATAATTAGATAATAATTATCCTAATTATACCGTCTAAACAAGGAGTGCAATATGCAATTGAAGATCGGACAAAAAGCGCCAGATTTTGAATTAGATTCACATTTAGAACAAAAGATAAAATTAAGTTATTACCATGGGAAGAAGAATGTCGTCGTTGCTTTTTTCCCATTGGCTTGGACACCTGTTTGAACGAACCAGATCCCATCATACGAGGCAGAACTACCTCGATTTGATAGGGTCAATACTCAGGTGCTGGGTATAAGTGTCGATAGCATTCCGTGCTTACAAGCTTGGTCTGAAAACCTAGGAAAAATTTCCTTCCCGCTTCTTAGCGACTTCTATCCACACGGGAAAGTCGCGAATGAATATGGCGTACTTAGACCAGAAGGATTTAGTGAAAGAGCAATCTTTATCATTGATAAAGCCGGGAAAGTTCGGTACATTGATATTCATGATATCGATGGTCAACCCGATAACGAAATCCTTTTTGACGAACTCGCGAAGATAGAAAATATTCCTATAATATCATCCAGTACAGAAATTAAAAGTTATCACAATGACAAAAACAGAGAATATTCTTCTAAAAACAAAAGTCCAAGTGTGACCTTGTATTGCACAGATTGGTGCCCTTCCTGTAAACGAGCGCGAGCATATCTCAAACAAAATGATATAGAATACAAAGAGATAAATATCGAGAAAGACCGCGGCGCTGCAGAGCGATTAAGAGGATGGGCAAATGGAAACGAGACCACGCCTACATTCGAAATTGATGGAGAAGTTGTGGTAAACTTTTTAAGAGCCCGTTTGAATGCACTTTTGGGTATCAATGAGTAGATAATAGTCAATAACGATTATCAGATTTTGACCGGGCATCAATACAATATGCCCGGTTATTATTTATAATGAATGAAAAAATAAGCGATCACAAAACCGATATAATAATACCCGAACAAGATATTGAATTTGATTTTATTCATTCTTCTGGACCAGGGGGACAAAATGTAAATAAGGTATCCAGCGCGGTCTTATTACGTTTTAACACAAATTCACAAGTCATTTCAGAAGAAGTACGCGCAAATTTAAAGAGGATATACAAAAAAAGGATCACCAAAGAAGGAACCTTAGTGATTAAATCCCAACGATACCGTACTCAGGAAAAGAACAGAGAAGACGCCATTCAACGTTTGACAATATTGATCAAGAATGCATCCAAGAAACCCAAGCTCCGCAAGAAAACTATCTTACCAATGAAATCTAAAAAGAAACGATTAGAAGAAAAACGCCATCATTCCCAGAAAAAAAGACTTCGAAATAGATTATTCCCGGAAGATTGAATATCTCACTCAATAAATGATGAAGTTTTACATAAGGATCGAAAAACCCTTCCCCTAACGATTTACACAGAAAATATGCACCTGTTCAGGTCCATGGACGCCAATTGATAGTGTCATTTCAATATCCGCGGTACGACTTGGACCACTGATGAGAGTAACACTCGACATATCTTTTATCTGAGCGATATTCAAAGCCGTTGATAAGTCATCAACGATATTATCCGAAAACAATATTGCGAGATGTAAATTAGGTAAAAGTGAAGCCGTTTGGGGTCGACCAATCCCACTGGGGACAAGTATCGTTCCAGTTTCCGAAATAGCAGCTAGAGTGCCTGTTAAACCAGCTCGAATATTATTATCAGCTTCTTGCTGCGTAAATATGCCGTTTTCGTTTAAAAATTTTAGCAAACCTAATGGTAAAGTCTGCTCACTCCAGGACTGAATTCGATCGATATCACGCTCATTAAGAAAGTTGACAATAAGATTCCCTAAATCATATAGGGAACAAAATGTCATTGTTCCACCTAATTCAGTGAATTCAATTTCAAATCGGTTGAGGTTTGATTCCCGATTCGTCGATTTGTTAAATGTGTCCCAGTTACCATTTACAACCTCTTTAAGTGGAAAATAATTATTAATATTCGCAACTTTATCAGCTTGGTCTAATTGATTAAAACGAAACCGAAAAGGACGTTTTGATGGTTTCGGGAAATCTCGGCTAAGTCCCCAACCAGTGATTTTTGGCATCGGTATCCATCCTGAACGAGGCTTCACCCAATAAGAAAAGAATCCGGCAATATTTTGAGCTAATCCAAAGCGAGATGCTGAAACTCCGATGAAAGAAAAGAGTTGCAACCCATACTTTATCGCAAAGGGAATTCTTGCTGCTTTGATAGGCGCAGTCCATTTAAAAGTTGATCGTTCATCAGATTGACCAGCCGAGCGGATTCGTAAAAGCATCTTTGGGATATCAATATCAACCGGACATATATCCTTACAAGCTCCACACAAACTCGAAGCGCGTGCAAGTTGACCAAATTCACTTATTCCAAACAATCCTGGTGAAAGCACTGAACCAATAGGGCCGGGATAGGGTGTGATCTGACCTTCTCTACCAATATAAGCATGCCCCCCAATTTCGCGAAAAACCGGACAGACATTTAGACAGGCGCCACAACGGATACAATAAAGAATGTCGTTTAGAGGTGATTGACGGAGATTTTCGCGCCCATTGTCAAGTAATATTACATGTCGCTCTAAAGAACCATCCTCTTCTCCAGGTCGACGTGGACTGTGGATTAAATTCGTATAAACGGTTATTTTTTGCCCCGTTGCAGAACGAGGTAACAAATTCAACATCAAAGCCAGATCATCAAAAGATGGAACCAATCTTTCAATACCCATCAGAGCAATATGGATATCTGGCAATGTTGTAACCATTCGTCCATTGCCTTCATTCGTTACCAAACATAAAGTACCACTTTCAGCTACTCCAAAATTCACTCCGGAAATTCCAATATCAGCTTCTAAAAAAATCTGACGTAAGATGGAGCGTGCAATTTGGGTCAATTCAGAAACATCATTCGTATAAGGAACATCCAATACTTCTTGAAATGTATGCCCGACGTCCGAACGATTCAAATGTACCGCGGGGGTGATAATATGCGCTGGTGGTTCTCCCCGAATCTGAACAATATATTCACCAAGGTCTGTTTCAACTACCTTAATATTTTTCTTTTCCAAGTAATGATTGATATGAATTTCTTCGCCAACCATTGTCTTAGATTTTACAACCGTTTTAGCATCGGACAGCAGCGCGATATCAAGAATGATTTTTACAGCTTGTTCAGCATCTTTGGCATGATGGATTTTTATACCATTGGCTTTTAAATGAGTTTCAAATTGATTTAAGTAGAAATCTAGATCCGCAACCACTTTGGCGCGCACTTGATGCGCTCTTTGCCTGTAAACATCCCGATCTTCTGGTAACGATAAGAACGATTCGTAGATAGAAGCTTGACGCCGCTCCGCATTACCATCGAGGGCGGATTGTAAATTATCATCAGATAAAGCAGCTCGAATTTTTTGATGAAAAGGAGAAGTCATTGATCTTAAAGTTCGGTATGAGCTAGTATTTCTGCAATATGGACCACTCGTTGGTTTTTACCCATCCGATGAAGCCCGCCATTAATATTCGTGATACATCCTGCATCGCAAGAAACGACGATAGGAGCGCCACTTTTTTCGATATTGTCAATTTTTCGGTTTAACATTGCTGAAGATATCTCTGGATATTCAGCGGAAAAAACACCTCCAAACCCACAACACTCATCAGAATGGGGTAATTCGACAAATTCAACGCCTTTAACCGCATTGAGTAGCGCGCGCGGTTGACGATCAATTCCCATTTCTCGTAACAGATGACAGGAAGAATGGTAAGTGATTTTATGCGGGTAATAAGCGTTGAGATCAACAATTCCTAGATAATCAACTAGAAATTCAGAAAACTCATAAATACGTTCAGACAGTAATTTTGCGCGTGGATACCAGACCGCATCATGCTCGAACAATTCAAGATAGCCATATTTGATCATCCCTGCACAAGAACCGGATGGGACAACAACCGGACCTTGGGTATTCTCAAACACCTCAATAGTATGAATAGCTAAAGGTCTTGCTTGTTCTCGTAATCCAGTGTTGAAAGCCGGTTGCCCGCAACAGGTCTGTTCGGGAGGAAAACTTACCTGAACGCCTGCTCGATTCAAAACTCTGACAACTGCCTCCCCAACTTCCGGATAGAGTGTATCAATCAGGCAAGTTATAAATAATTGTACCGTTTCTCGCACGATGCTATATTGTACTCCAAGGTTTTTCAGTGTAAGATTCGTTCAATTTAGCCATTATAATATTATTATTAGGAAAAGGTCGAGAGCATTATATAAAAGATTAAAATAATTATGACGGTGAATCGCATGTGGTAATATATACGCCGCTAGAATTGATAAAAATCATAACTGATCAATTCTATAATAAAAAATATTATTGATAGCAAGAGGTTATCATGATTTCTTTCCGAGTAAAAACACCCAATCATTTCAGTCTACCTCCAAGAATCAAACGTCTAGGCGAATTGGCATATAATCTTTGGTGGACTTGGAATCCATTCTCTCAAGAATTATATTCAAGAATTGATATGGATTTATGGGAACGAGTTAATCACAACCCAGTTCTATTTCTACGATTAGTAAAACGCGCTCGTCTTAACGCAGCAACAAACAATAGATACTATATGGATTTCTATGAACGGATCTTTCGTTCATATGACCAATATTTACAAGAAGAAAATACCTGGTATCAACAAACCAAGATTGATCAAAAAGATCCTCTAATCGCATATTTTTCGATGGAATATGGGTTGCATGAAACACTCCCCATCTACGCGGGCGGTCTAGGTGTACTTTCAGGAGATCACGTAAAAGAAGCCAGCGATTTAGGTTTGCCTTTCTTTGCCATTGGTTTCTTCTATACCGAGGGTTATTTCACACAACGCATCACAGAAGATGGTTGGCAGGAAGCTGTATATCCAACCAAAAAATTCGAAGATCTACCGGTAAATCCAGTTTTAGACGAAAATGAAAACCCATTAACCATCTCTGTGGAACTACCTGGACGAAATGTCGAAGCCAGAATATGGGAAATCCATGTCGGAAGAGTTCCGCTATATTTATTAGATTCAGATATTGATTCAAACTCTCCAGCAGACCGTCGACTAACAGCTCGTTTATATAGCAGCGATCTTGATCTAAGAATTTCCCAAGAAATTTTATTAGGAATTGGCGGTGTACGCGCCATCCGAAAAATGGGATTAAACCCGAATATATGGCATATGAATGAAGGGCATTCTGCCTTCCTAGTCCTTGAACGATTACGAGAGTATATCAACGATGGTCTATTATTCGAGGAAGCTGTAGACAAAGTACGCACGAGTAATGTTTTCACAACTCATACCCCCGTTCCTGCCGGAAATGACGAGTTTGCTTTATGGCTGGTTGACAAATATTTCTCGCACCTTTGGGCTGAATTGGGTCTTGATCGAGAACAATTTATCGATCTAGCAAAACATACCATTAATTGGGGAGATACTTTTAGTATGCCCACCTTAGCATTACTTCATTCTGGGGGAAGCAATGCAGTGTCAGAGTTACACGGAAATGTATCCCGTAAAATGTGGCAACACCTATGGATTGACCGAAAAGAAGAAGAGATACCAATCATTCATATCACAAATGGCATTCATATCGGTACTTGGTTAGCAATGTCTCTTCGTCAACTCTATGATCGTTACTTAGGGGTAGACTGGATGGATAATGCGGACGACCCTGATACCTGGGAATTGATCAATAACATCCCTGATGAACAGTTATGGGCAGTAAGAACTCAATTAAAGAGGGATTTAGCTGCCTATATTCGCGAACGCACCAGACGTCAATGGTTGCGTGGAGACTGGCAGCCCGTACAAGTTGTCGCATCAGGAGTCCTTCTAGACCCAAACGCTCTGACGATTGGTTTTGCACGCAGATTTGCACCCTACAAACGAGCTAATCTAATTCTACAGAATCTAGAATATATCACCGAGCTTATTAACCATCCTAAGATGCCTGTCCAGATTATCTTTGCTGGAAAATCACATCCAGACCATGAGGGAGGCAAAATGCTCATTCAAGAAGTCTACCAGGCTGTTAAACGTTCCGATAGTGGTGGGCGATTGATTTTTCTTGAAGACTATGATATGCATTTGGCACGATATCTGGTTCAAGGCGTTGATGTTTGGCTGAACACACCTCGCAGACCAAATGAAGCTTCCGGTACATCCGGTCAAAAGGCTGCATTGAATGGTGTCTTGAATTTTTCCATCTTGGATGGCTGGTGGCGTGAAGGTTATAATGGTCAAAATGGATGGGCGATTGGCAAAGATATTGATTATACCGACACTCAACTCCAAGACCAAGAAGATGCTGCCAGTCTGTATGATATTTTAGAAAACGAAATCATTCCGCTCTATTATCAACTTCGCACATCGGATGGTTTACCGGGAGAGTGGATTGCCCGTATGAAGGAATCGATCCGCACGATTAGCCCACAATTTAGCATGTGCCGTATGGTAAAAGAATATGCTGAAAGATTATATTTCCAAACAGCTCAAACCACCGATGAGGAAGAAACAATAATTACCGCGGATTAATATGTTTGATCTTCTTTTATCGTATCAAGCATGGATCGCTGCTTTTGGGATTTTCTTTCTGCGCGTTCTGGAAACTAGTTTTGATACCTTAAGAGTCCTCTTCGTAATGAGAGGAAGAAAAGCCATTGTATGGTCAATTGGGTTTCTTCAATCATCAATTTTTATCCTCGCTATCGCATCCGTAATTAGCGACCTCAATAATCCTCTCAAAATACTCGGTTACACAGCTGGTTTTGCTACTGGAAATGTAGTCGGTATGTGGATTGAAGAAAAACTAGCCATTGGTCATATTCATATGATCATCGTCAGTTCAAATCTTGGGACCGCAATCGCAGAAAAGATACGCGAGGAAGGATTTGCTGTAACTGAAATACCTGCTCGCGGTCGGAATGGCATGGTAGCCATGTTAAGCTGTAGTATCTTCCGAAGAAATGTACAAGAAATTCGCGAGTTAGTTAATCAAATTGATGAGAATGCTTTCATAACCGCTGAAGATGTGCGCCCAGTTAGAAGAGGTTTTTGGCGTGCATAATTTATCCTTTAGCTGGAATGAAATTCAACCAGCTCTAATTATATTTATCTTACGGATTATTACGTTTGCTGTATATCCATTGAGAATCAATATGGTTGCTAGCGGTAAGAAAACCTACGCATGGCTTCTGGCATTATTCCAAGCTTCGGTTTTTATTTTCACCTTTATTGCTATTATTACTGAATTGGATAATTGGTGGAAGATTTTTTCATACACAACGGGATTCGCGACAGGAAATGTAATCGGAATGATCATAGAAGAAAAAATTGCTGTGGGATACACGCTTCTTCGTATCATCAGTCCTGGCAGAGGCGCTGAAATTACAGAGAGACTAAGATACGAAGGTTATGCGGTAACAGAAGTATCAGCTTATGGGAAAGATGGCGCTGTTGCATTATTACATTGCAATGTAAAAAGAAAGGAAACCTCTCAATTAGAAAAAATAATCATGAATACAGATAATGAAGCATTCATAACAGCATTACCTGTCCGTCCATTACAGAGAGGATTCTGGAGAAATAAACCTAGATCCTTAGTTAATCAAGATTGATGACTTCACTCGGATACCATGTTTACATCTTCAACTTTTTCAAGTTTTGATTTATTCAGAATATCCCTTTATTCTAGATATGACAAATATCATACCTCATCTAGGATAAAAATTAATTGAAACTTTGTCAAATATTCTTTACCATTTAGATCAGCATTGACACAGATGGTAATCTATAAAAGGTAGGATTAATGTTTCGAATCAATCGGAAAATTGATTATTCTATTCGCGTTATGTTATGTCTCGCTAAACGCCCAATTGGTTCACGAATACCAACCAATACGGTGCAAGAAGAAATGTTAATACCGCGCCCATTCTTACAGAGATTAATAGCCAATCTTTCAAATGCAAATTTATTACTAACTTATCCCGGACCAAACGGTGGTATAGAGTTAGCTCGATCTCCTTTGAATATCAACTTAAGACAAATATGGGAAGCTACTGAAGGTCCATTCACTATCTCCGAATGTGTAAAATCATTGGGTGAATGTCCCTTGGACCCATCCTGTCCAATGCGTAACCACTGGATACAGCTTCAGGATATCATCGCAAATGAATTAGAAAATATCACACTCGAAATATTAGCTCGAGAAGCTAATTCCATCATTTCTCAGAAAAATCATCGTCCTTTGAAAATTTAATCCCAATCCAAAAGGAGGTGTGATTTCTAAGTTATCGATTATTAAGCAAAATTTTTACAAATTATCTTAGCCAAGGAGATAAAAAAACGAAAAGGAAATGAAGGAGCTCTAATATGGATGCAACTTTACTAGCAAGATGGCAGTTTGGAATAACAACAGTGTATCACTTCTTTTTTGTACCGCTTACACTTGGTCTCTCAATCCTTATCGCGGTTATGGAGACTTTCTATGTTCGTACAGGAAAAGAAGTGTATAGAGAGATGACAAAATTTTGGGGAAAACTCTTCTTGATAAATTTCGCCATGGGAGTCGTGACAGGTATTGTACAAGAATTCCAGTTTGGCATGAATTGGTCTGAATATTCTCGATTTGTGGGTGATATATTTGGCGCTCCATTAGCTATTGAAGCGTTATTAGCCTTTTTTCTAGAATCAACTTTCTTAGGCATTTGGATCTTCGGTTGGGACAAGTTATCACGAGGAGCTCATGCAGCCGTGATGTGGCTTGTTGCCATCGGTTCTAATCTATCAGCTCTATGGATTTTAATCGCGAACTCGTTCATGCAAGAACCAGTCGGTTTTACATTACGAAATGGGCGCGCAGAAATGACCGACTTTCTTGCTCTCATAACCAATCCGAGCGTTGGAGTGCAATTCCCGCATACCATACTCGCTGGATTAACAACCGCTGCTTTTTTTATCTTAGGCATCAGTTCTTATCACCTAGTCCGTAAGAAAAATACCGATTTATTTCAAAGATCATTTAAAATTGCGGCTATTGCCGGTTTAGCTTCTATTCTTCTTGTAGGTTTTACTGGACATGGGCAGGCTCAGCATATGGTCGCAACTCAACCTATGAAAATGGCAGCCGCTGAAGCATTATGTGAATCTGAAGACCCAGCTTCCTTCTCCCTTATCACCATAGGTGATTGTAGCAAAGGAAATGAGATCTTATCAATTCGAATTCCTTACGTTCTGAGCTTATTATCATATAATACTTTATCGGGAGAAGTCAAAGGCATCAATGACCTTCAAGCGCAATTTGAGCAAGAATTTGGTGAAGACAATTATATCCCCTTTGTCGCAGTGATCTATTGGACATTCCGCTTAATGGTAGGGGCTGGTACTTTGATGGGGCTCATTGCTCTTTATGCTGTTTATTTATCCTTCAAAGAACGTTTGAGCAAGCTACCAAAACTATTGCAATATTTCCCGTTGTTTATTGCCCTACCCTATATTGGAAATATCACCGGCTGGCTGATGACTGAAATGGGACGAGCGCCATGGATTGTCTATGGTCTAATGAAAATCCAAGATGGAATTTCTACAGCCGTCAGCGGCAGCCTTGTACTGATTAGTCTAATTGGTTACACATTGATCTATGCTACATTGATGATCGTTACCATTTATCTATTAATCAAATATGCGAAAACCGGGGGAGCAAAAGAAAGAGAGACTTTAGTCACTGAAGATGGTTCACCTTCTTTGATCGGGTCACAAGATTAGGAGATATGGAGGAAATCATGGATCTAAATATCCTTTGGTTTGTATTAATTGCCATTTTGTATATCGGTTTCTTTTTTTTAGAAGGATTTGATTTTGGTGTCGGAATGTTAGTTCCTTTTATAAGCCGAGATAAAGATAAACAAAAAGAAGACCGGAAACGACGAGTAATGATCAATACAATTGGTCCACATTGGGATGGCAATGAGGTATGGTTAATCACAGCAGGTGGAGCTACATTTGCTGCATTTCCAGAATGGTATGCTACTCTATTTAGTGGGTTTTACCTTGCCTTATTTCTGCTATTACTTGCCCTCATTGGGAGGGGTATATCTTTTGAATTCCGTAGCAAGGAAAAAGCTAAAAAATGGCGAAACACCTGGGATTGGATGATATTCGCGGGTAGCTTGATTACCCCCTTATTATTAGGTGTTGCCTTTGGGAATATCCTCAGGGGTGTTCCGATTGATGCTAACATGAACTATACAGGTAGCTTTTTTAATCTTTTAAACCCTTACTCATTATTAGCTGGAATAACTATAGTTGCAATATCCGTTCTAAATGGGAGTGTCTTCTTGAGTTTAAAAACAGATGGCGAAATTAAGGAAAAAGCCACTGCACTCGCCAAACGAATCTGGAAATATGTGACGTTGCTATTAGCGTTATTCTTAATATGGACCTATCTAGAGACCGATATTCTCAATGGAATGGGCATAGTTCCTGGTCTTATTTTGTTACTGGGCATAATCGCAACGATCCTAACTGGATGGCTTCTGAACCGAAGATCTTTGGGCTGGTCATTCTTTATGATTGCCCTTACAATAGCTTTTTTCATCGTCGCGATATTTTTTGCCTTATTCCCACGAGTTATGGTGTCAAGTATAGATCCCAACTTTAGCTTGACGATTTATAATGCATCTTCCAGCCCATATACTCTACGAGTAATGACGATAGTAGCAGCTACTTTTGTTCCCATAGTTCTAATCTACCAAGCATGGAGTTATTGGGTCTTCCGAAAACGATTGACCGCCGAGTCACAATTAGAATATTAAGATACGACATAAAGTAGATTTATTCAGTTCAACCAGTAGACTTCAGAGGGAATTTTGGAAAGACGTATTTCAAAACAAATACGTACAATCCCCTCTGAAGTCGATTTTTTATTCATTTACACTATCAACAATAACGAACTTGCAGTTTCGTTTCAGCATAATTGATAGTATATTCTCAACAAACCATGAATATAGATAAACGCCTACTATCTCTAGTAAAGGAGAGCCCGATATCCTTTTTCATCACAAATGTGATGGGATTTTTAGGTGGCGTATTGGCAATCTTTCAAGCATATGTGTTAAGTCATTCTATTTCTCTCGTTTTCCTGGAAAACCAATCGCTTTTTGATGTTAGGAACTTATTGATCATCCTTCTTTTCTTAATCATCATAAGAGCCATAATCATATGGGGTAATGAAGTCTTCGCGAAAAGAGTGGCTGTCCATATTAAATACTTACTACGCAAATCATTATTAGCAAAAATTCGCGACCTGGGACCTAATTACTGTAAAGGTGAACAAACCGGAGAACTACTCAACACCACCCTTGAAGGAGTTGAATCTCTGGATGCATATTTTAGTCAGTATTTACCTGGATTATTCCTAGCTGCAATTATCCCTCTATCTGTCATCTTTTTTGTTTTACCGATCGATTTTTTATCCGCAATCGTTTTTATCTTCACAGCTCCAATCATTCCGATCTTTATGATTATGATTGGAAATCTAGCGCAAAAATTGACTCAAAAACAGTGGCAAACCTTGAGTCGTATGAGCGCTTACTTCCTTGATATCTTACAAGGGATTACTACTTTGAAATTATTAAACCGCAGCAAAGAACAAGC
>Ga0172371_10005105_pt1 | contig 19589 bp, 17 predicted proteins | sample Lak12m_FD_114543 | JGI IMG/M metagenome (GOLD analysis project Ga0172371, IMG submission 114543) | Freshwater microbial communities from Kabuno Bay, South-Kivu, Congo - kab_022012_12m | ecosystem: Environmental > Aquatic > Freshwater > Lake | place: Democratic Republic of the Congo: South-Kivu... | reverse complement strand
CGTCTATGCCACACTGGGTGACAAAATGCAGACGGGCGAAGTACACGCCTTGTCGATCAAGGCTTTCACCCCGACCGAATGGGCGGCGCAGGCCGTTTGACACATGGACAAACTGCTGATTCGCGGTGGCCGCACCTTGCACGGTGAGGTGGTGATTTCTGGCGCCAAAAACGCGGCACTGCCCGAGCTGTGTGCCGCCTTGCTGACCGCAGACCCGGTCACGTTTCACAACGTGCCGCGCCTGAAAGACGTGGCCACCATGCGCACGCTGCTGGAGCACATGGGCGTACACACCGAAACCTTTGGCGAGCGCGGCGGCATGCGCTTTCACGCGGCTGACCCGATCACGCCCGAAGCGCCTTACGAGCTGGTCAAAACCATGCGCGCGTCGGTGCTGGCGCTGGGCCCTTTGCTGGCGCGCTTTGGACACGCCAAGGTGTCTTTGCCCGGCGGCTGCGCCATTGGCTCGCGCCCGGTGGATCAGCACATCAAGGGCTTGCAGGCCATGGGCGCCGAGATTGTGGTCGAGCACGGCTACATGGTCGCGCGCCTGCCGGCCGGGCGCACGCGGTTGCATGGTGCGCGCATCACCACCGACATGGTGACCGTGACCGGCACCGAAAACTTTTTGACGGCCGCCGCCTTGGCCGAGGGCGAAACGGTGCTCGAAAACGCCGCGCAAGAGCCCGAGATTCCCGACCTGGCCGAGATGTTGATCGCCATGGGCGCGCACATTGAGGGCCATGGCACCAGCCGCATCCGCGTTCAAGGGGTCGACCAGTTGCACGGCTGCACGCATCAGGTGGTGGCCGATCGCATCGAGGCCGGCACCTTTTTGTGCGCGGTGGCCGCCGCGGGGGGCGACGTGCTGTTGCGCCACGGCCGCATCGACCATCTGGAAGCGGTGGTGGAAAAGCTGCGCGACGCCGGCGTGACCGTCACCGCGGTGGACGATGGCATTCGGGTTCAGTCGGCGGGCGCGGCCTCGCTCAAGGCCCAGAGCTTTCGCACCACTGAGTATCCCGGCTTCCCGACCGACATGCAGGCGCAGTTCATGGCGCTCAACGCGGTGGCGCAGGGCACGGCCAAGGTGACTGAAACCATTTTTGAGAACCGCTTCATGCACGTCAACGAGCTGGTCCGGCTGGGTGCCAACATCCAGATCGACGGCAAGGTCGCGTTGGTGGCAGGCGTGCCGCAGCTGTCCGGCGCTACCGTCATGGCCACCGACTTGCGCGCCTCGGCCAGCCTGGTGATTGCCGCCCTGGTGGCGCAGGGCGAAACCCGGGTGGACCGCATCTACCATCTGGACCGCGGTTACGACCAGATGGAAATCAAGTTGCGCGGCCTGGGTGCCGACATCGAGCGTGTCAAGTGAACCTTGCCGTGGTTGAAATCAATATTATTTATATAGCTGCTAACGCTTATTCCATAAGGGCTAGAGACCAAAAATGATCACGATCGCATTGTCCAAGGGGCGCATCTTTGAAGAGACGATTCCGATGCTGAAAGCCGCCGGTATTGAGGTGCTGGAAGACCCTGAAAAATCTCGCAAATTGATTCTGCCCACCAACCTGCCCGATGTGCGCGTGCTGGTGGTACGCGCCACCGACGTGCCCACCTATGTGCAGTACGGCGGCGCCGACATGGGCATCACCGGCAAAGACACCTTGCTGGAGCACGGCAGCGACGGCCTGTACCAGCCGCTGGACCTGCAAATTGCCAAGTGCCGCATCAGCGTGGCGGTGCGTGCCGACTTTGACTACCAGAGCGCGGTGCGCAAGGGCTCGCGGCTGAAGGTGGCCACCAAATACGTGTCGATCTCGCGCGACTTCTTTGCCAGCAAGGGCGTGCACGTCGATCTGATCAAGCTCTACGGCAGCATGGAGCTGGCGCCGCTGGTAGGCATGGCCGATGCCATCGTCGACCTGGTCTCGACCGGCAACACGCTCAAGGCTAACAACCTGGTTGAGGTGGAACACATCATGGACATCAGCTCACGCCTGGTCGTCAACCAGGCCGCGCTCAAACTCAAACAAACGCCCATCCGCCGCATCATCGACGCATTTGAGATGGCGGTGGGGTGATGCGGATTTGGCGTTGGTTTATGGGTGGCAGGAGATGGGTTGGCGCGGCGGCCTCATGCTGTCAAAGGCCCAGAAATCGGCCGCCGCGCCAACCCATCTCCTGCTGCCAGCGCTGTGGGTGCTTGATCGATGGTGTCGGCTTTGTTGGCAATGTACAGTTTGCAGCGGGACCAGACTGCAAGAAAAGATAGGTTCCGGGAAGTCCGGTTGATTGCCTAGTCAACTGTTACGTTTGTTTGACTTTACCTGCGTGCGTGATGCACCGTCAGATGAATGGAAGCTCGAAAAATTTTCTTGGGCAGAACCCGTCGGTGACATCGATGGCGTTCACGAATTTCTCCACTATCGTGGCGCGAAGCTCTGCCAGCTATTTGACTCAACAAAATCAGTTGATGACTGACCGACCAAGTGCCTGGTAGCGGCTGAGTAAGGTCTGTCAACAATGAAGTCGCGACGTAACCCGTATGCGTCAAAGCTCAAAAAGTCGGTGACCATGCGTCTGTCTGAGGACGTGGTCCAGTACTTCAAGAACATGGCTACCGAGGCCGGTGTTCCGGACCAGAGCCTGTTGGCACCTTGGACCGCGGTGAACGTCGCACTGGGCCTTGATGCGCCGATTCGTGACGAAGCGTATTACCAGGAACTGTTGGCCTTCGTGGATGAGTGTTTTGAGCGCTTTGGCGGCGACGATGCCCATCCCATCTTCGTCCTGGTGGATTTGGTGGCCAACCGCATCCGCGACTTTGAGGCGCGCAAGCAGCCTTGGCCAAGCGCCAGCACACAAGCGTCGCGTTTGGCGTTTTTGATGGAGCAGCATGGGTTGCGCCAATCGGATCTCCCAGAAATCGGTGCGCAAAGCGTGGTCTCGGATGTGCTTGCGGGCAAGCGCGCGCTCAACCTGCGCCAAGTCAAAGCGCTGGCCGAGCGTTTCGGTCTTTCGATGGATGCCTTGGCATGAAAATATTCATGATGAATTTGATAGCTACTACCGCTTATCTATAAAGGGCTGGCAGCACATTTGATGCAGATTCAGGAGGCCGCTTCATTGGTTGGATGAAACCGATGTCAGCATTAAACAGCGGGTGATAAACATCTGGTTTTGCCCGCAATGCGCTGGCTTCACAAGCGCGTCAAAACGTGTTGAAGGTGACCGTTTATCAATGTTCAGCAGCACATCACTGTAGTTGAACTCAAACTTCCCGACGCAGCGCCGGGAACAGAATCACGTCGCGGATGCTGCTGCTGTCGGTCAGCAACATCATCAGGCGGTCCAGCCCGACGCCGCAGCCGCCGGTGGGTGGCATGCCGTATTCCAGCGCGCGCACAAAGTCGGCATCAAAATACATGGCTTCGTCGTCGCCACTGTCCTTTGCTGCCACCTGCGCCTGAAAGCGCGCGGCCTGTTCTTCGGCGTCGTTGAGCTCGCTAAAACCGTTGCCGAATTCACGTCCGGTGATATAGAGCTCAAAGCGCTCGGTCACTTCAGGGCGCTGATCGTTGGCGCGCGCCAGCGGGCTGATTTCGGTGGGGTGTTCCATGATGAAGGTGGGCTGCCACAGCTTTTCTTCCACCGTTTCTTCAAAGTACAGCACCTGCAGCGCGGGCAAGCTGCGCTGCGAGATGTGGTGCTTTGCTTCGGTGATGCCCAGCTTGGGCAGCACGCTGCGCAACCAGTCGGCGCTGTTCACCTTCAGCCCCGATCCGTCTGGCAGCATCTGGCCGGCCTCGGTGTATTTGCAGATGGCTTGCACAATGGTCAGGCGCTCAAACGGCTGGCCCAGGTCCACAGGTTTGCCGGCATAGCTCAGTTGCAGGCTGCCGCAGGCGCGCTCTGCGGCGTCGCGAATCAGCGCTTCGGTAAACGCCATCAGGTCCTGGTAGTCCCAATACGCCGCGTAGAACTCCATCATGGTGAACTCGGGGTTGTGGCGCACGCTGATGCCTTCGTTGCGAAAGCTGCGGTTGATCTCGAACACGCGCTCGAACCCGCCCACAATCAGCCGCTTGAGGTACAGCTCGGGCGCAATGCGCAAAAACATCTGCTGATCGAGCGCGTTGTGATGCGTCACAAAAGGCTTGGCGTTGGCGCCGCCGGGGATGGGGTGCAGCATGGGCGTTTCGACTTCGATAAAGTCGTGCGCCACCATAAAGTCGCGCACCGCACTGATGGCACGGCTGCGCGCGACAAAGCGTTTGCGCGTGGCCTCGTCGGTCATCAGGTCGACATAGCGCTGGCGGTACTTGACCTCTTGATCGGCCATGCCGTGAAACTTGTCGGGCATGGGGCGCAGGCTCTTGGTCAGCAGCCGGATGGCGCTGGCGTGGATCGACAACTCGCCGGTCTTGGTCTTGAACACGGTGCCTTCCACACCAAGGATGTCGCCCAGGTCCCAGCGCTTGAAGGCCGCGTAAACGTCTTCGCCCACGTCGTCGCGCTTGACGTACACCTGGATGCGGCCGCTGCTGTCTTGCAGCGTGCAAAAGCTGGCCTTGCCCATCACGCGCTTGAGCATCATGCGCCCGGCCACCTTGGCTTGCACGGCCTGTTCCAGCAGGGTTTCTGGCGTCTTGGCGTCGTGCGCGGCCAGTAGCGTGGCCGCGTGGTCGGCTGGCTTAAAGTCGTTGGGGAAGGCCGGGCCTTTGCCTTCACGTTGCGCCTGGCGCAGTGCGCCGAGCTTTTCTCGACGCTCTTGCATCAACTGGTTGTCGTCAAGGGTGGGGGTTGCGGGCGTAGTGGCGTTGGACGCTGGGGCTTGGTCAGACATGAAGGGCAATCGTGGAATGCTGAAAACGCCGCGCGGGACTGGGGCGAAGAAGCGCACATTTTAAAGGGCGCATCTGGCCAGGATTGGCCAGGGTGAGATCCAAAATGAATGTGCCCATGCGCAAGCCATCGACGCACGGCAGGGCGATTGGGTCAGGCGCGTGCGGTTTTGGGGCGAAAGCACGCGCGAAACCGAGGCCAAAGTACGCCAGCACCTTCAGGCGCACGCATTTCGCCCCAAAGCCCGGTCGCCTGACCCAATCACCCTGCCTCACCGGCGTTTGGTTTCACAGACTTTTAAGCAAAACGGGCTGTAGCCCATATTCCGAAAGCGCTACCAGCTATAAAAAATGATCATTTTCCGTGCTCTTCTTCTGACTCCATGCGCTTACAGATAGCGTTGAGGCGTGGTGATTGGGTCAGGCGACCGGGCTTTGGGGGCAAATGCGCGCGCCGACAAACGCTGGCGTGCTGATGCCTCAACCTCGCGCGTGCTTTGCCCCCAAAACCGCATGCGCCTGACCCAGTCGCCGCGCCGTGCGATGCCGACGTCTGTTTCAGCAGTGGACTCCATCCCAATCGACTGGCTATGATCCACAGATCCAAGCTCGTTTTACGGATCGCGTTGTCATGCTGTACCAGATTGTGTCGTTGTTGTTGGAGGTGGTGGTTGGCTTTGTCAGCGGGGCTTGCCTGCTGCGGCTGTACATGCAGTACCAGCGCATCCCGATGTCGGCGCGCTCCGGCAACCCGCTGGGCAAATTCGTCTTTGCCGTGACCGACTGGATTGTGTTGCCGCTGCGTCGCGTGCTGCCTGCCATGGGCACCATCGATACCGCCAGTCTGGTAGCGGCTTACCTGCTGCAACTGCTGGAGTTTGGCCTGCTGTGGTTGCTGGCCGGTGCGGGTGGCGGCCTGTTTGCCGTGCCGATTCTGGCCGCGTTTGGCCTGTTGCGCATGGCGATCTCAGGGTTGACGATCGCGGTGATTCTGTACGCGGTGATGTCCTGGGTGGCCAACCAGTCGGTGTTGGCCGACGTACTGGCGCGGCTGGTGGCGCCGCTGTTGATGCCGATTCGTCGTGTGCTGCCGCTCATTGGCGGCGTGGACTTGTCACCACTGGTGCTGCTGGTGATTTTGCAGATCGCCGCCATTGTGCTGGGCGGCCTGCAGGGGCAGGCGCTGCTGCTGTAGGTTTTTCTGCTTTAGGCACTGACCACCGCGTCGGCACTTTGGCGCGTCAGCATGGCTAGGGTGTTGGCGATGGTCTGGCGCAATTCACGTCGGTCACAAATCAGGTCCACCGCGCCTTTGGTCTGCAAAAACTCGGCACGCTGAAAGCCCTCAGGCAGCGTCACGCGCACGGTCGATTCAATCACGCGCGGGCCGGCAAAGCCGATCAGTGCCTTGGGCTCGGCAATCACCACGTCGCCCAAAAAGGCAAAGCCGGCCGACACGCCGCCCATGGTTGGGTCTGTCAGCACGCTGATGAAGGGCAAGCCTTTTTTGGCCAGGTGCGTGAGCGACGCGTTGGTCTTGGCCATTTGCATCAGGCTCAGCAAGCCTTCTTGCATGCGCGCGCCGCCGGTGGCGGTGAAGCAGACAAACGGCACCTTCTGGTCAATGGCGGTCTGCACCGCGCGGGCAAAGCGTTCGCCCACCACGCTGCCCATGCTGCCGCCCATGAACTCAAACTCAAAACACGCCGCGACCAGAGCGATGCCCATGACGGTGCCGCCCATGACCACCAGCGCGTCGGTTTCGCCGGTGTTGTCCATGGCTTCTTTCAGGCGCTCGGGGTATTTGCGGCTGTCCTTGAACTTGAGCGCGTCCACCGGCAGCACCTCTTGCCCGATTTCGTAGCGGCCTTCGTTGTCCAGAAACACGTTGAGCCGCGCGCGCGCGCCAATGCGGTGGTGGTGGCTGCAGTTGGGGCAGACGTTCTGGTTTTGTTCCAGGTCGGTCTTGTACAGCACCGTGTCGCAGGCCGGGCACTTGATCCACAGGCCTTCAGGCACGGCGCGGCGTTCTTTGGGGTTGGTTTGCTGGATTTTTGGGGGGAGCAGTTTTTCTAGCCAACTCATGGTTTTTCCTTGTTCGTCCGGCAGCACAGGGCCCGGATTATGAATCCAGCGCGGTGCGGATCTCTTGCATGAAGGCGCGCGCCGTGGCGGCCACTTGCGTGCGCGGCTGGGCGTCGATCAGTTGGATCAGGCGGCTGCCGATGACCACCGCGTCGGCCACGGCGCCGATGGCCCGCGCTGTGGCTGCGTCGCGGATGCCAAAACCCACGCCGACCGGGCAGCTCACGTGGCGGCGGATGCGCGGCAGCATGGCTTGCACCGCGCTGGTGTCAAGCGCGCCCGAGCCGGTGACGCCCTTGAGCGACACGTAATAGACGTAGCCGCTGGCGATGCGCCCCACCTGCGCCATGCGTTCGTCGGTGGAGGTGGGCGCCAGCAAAAAAATCAGGTCCATGCCGTGCGCGCCAAGGTCAGCGGCAAACTCCTCACACTCTTGCGGCGGGTAGTCCACGATCAGCACGCCATCCACCCCGGCCGCCGCAGCATCATGAACAAAAGCACTGTTTACCCCCGTGGCTTGCGCGCTTGCAGCTTCATTTTTAGAAGCATGGTGCAACTGGTTGTAACGCTCGACCGGGTTGGCGTAGCCCATCAGCACTACCGGCGTGGTGCTGTCTTGCGCACGAAATTCGCGCACCATGGCCAGCACCTGCGTCATGCCGATACCGGCAGCCAGCGCGCGGTCGCCGGCCTTCTGGATCACCGGGCCGTCGGCGCTGGGGTCAGAAAACGGCACGCCCAGTTCGATCACGTTGGCGCCCCCTGCCACCAGCGCGTGCATCAGCTCAGGTGTGACGTCGGGGTAGGGAAAGCCGGCCGTGACAAACGGAATCAACGCCTTGCGGCCTTGCGCCTGCAGCGTTCGAAAGGTGGCGGCAATGCGGCTCATGCGGATGCTCCTGAAGATGTAGCTGCTGGCCCTTTACCTATATCGGCTAGAGGCACATTTTGCTGTCCCCCTTTGACCGACTGCCCGTGGCAGCTGGGGCGGCAGAAAAAGTCGGCATGGCTCAGGTCGGCCACCGTGCCGATGTCTTTGTCGCCCCGGCCCGACAGGTTGACCAGGATGCTTTGATCCGGGCGCAGCGTGGGTGCCAGCTTCATGGCGTAGGCCACCGCGTGGCTGGACTCCAGCGCCGGGATGATGCCTTCGGTGCGGCACAGGTGGTGAAAGGCTGCCAGCGCCTCGGCGTCGGTAATGCCCACGTACTGGGCGCGGCCGATGTCGTGCAGGTAGGCGTGCTCCGGGCCCACACCGGGGTAATCCAGCCCGGCACTGATGCTGTGCGTTTCGGTGACCTGGCCGTTGTCGTCTTGCAGCACGTAGGTGCGGTTGCCGTGCAGCACGCCGGGGCTGCCGCGCTGGACGCTGGCCGAGTGCTTGCCACTGTTCATGCCCAGCCCGGCGGCCTCCACACCCACCAGGCGTGTGGCCTCGTGGGTGATGTAGGGGTAGAAAATGCCCATGGCATTGCTGCCGCCGCCCACGCACGCCACCACCACGTCGGGCTGGCCCGATGCGCAGCCACTGGCTTGCAGCAGCTCGGGCATCTGCACCAGGCATTCCTTGCCGATCACGCTTTGAAAGTCGCGCACCATCATCGGGTAGGGATGCGGCCCGGCCACCGTGCCGATGATGTAAAACGTGTTATCGACATTGGCCACCCAGTCGCGCAGCGCCTCGTTGAGCGCGTCTTTGAGCGTTTTGCTGCCCGATTCGACCGGCACCACGGTGGCACCCAGCAGCTTCATGCGATAGACGTTGGGACTTTGGCGTTTGACGTCTTCGCTGCCCATATAGACCACACACTCCAGCCCGTAGCGCGCGCAGATGGTGGCGGTGGCCACGCCGTGCTGGCCGGCGCCGGTTTCCGCAATCACGCGCGGCTTGCTCATGCGTTTGGCCAACATGGCTTGGCCGATGGTGTTGTTGATTTTGTGCGCGCCGGTGTGGTTGAGGTCTTCGCGCTTCAAAAAAATTTGCGCGCCGCCCAGCTCTCGGCTCATGCGTGCGGCGTGATACACGGGGCTTGGGCGCCCCACAAAGTGCGCCAGCTCGTACTCGAACTCGGCCACAAAGGCCGGGTCATGCTGGTAACGCGCGTAGGCGTCTTGCAGCTCGTTGATGGCGTGGCTCAGGGTTTCCGAGACAAAATTGCCGCCGTAAATGCCAAAGTGACCACGCGCGTCAGGAAGTTGGTAGTTGAACATGATGATATGAATTAGATAGCTTGATACGCTTATTTGATAAGCGTTAGAGGCCTATTTGTCTTGTAAAAATTGGTCTGCCTGGCGCACTGCTGCGATGAAAGCCTGTATGCGCGCGGCGTCCTTGATGCCCTTGCGCCCGGGGACTTCGATGCCGGAGCTGACGTCAACGGCCAGCGAGCGGCAGCGCGGGCGCAGCTGCGTGATGCCATCGATCACGTTGGCTGGTTCGAGCCCACCACTCAAGACGAGGTGAGCGTTGACGTTTGCTGGCAGCAGTGACCAATGGAATGTTTGCCCGCCACCGCCGTACCCGTCAATCTGGGTGTCGAGCAAAATAGCCTGGGCCTGTGAAAAATCTTGCGCAAATTTTAAGAGATCAAAGTCCGCACCCGCAGCACCTGTGGGAATGCGTGCGGCACGCAGGTAGGCTCGGCCCACAGGCGCGCAGGCGGCGGCACACGCTGCCGGGGTTTCGTCGCCATGAAACTGCGCCATGGCACCGGGCACCCGGGCCAGTGCCGCCTGGACAAACGCGGTGTCATGGTTGACGAACAGCAGTACCGGCGTGACAAACGGCGGCAAGCGGCGCGCCAGTTCGGCGGCGCGCCCGGATGTGACGTAGCGTGCGCTTTTTTCGTACAGCACAAAGCCAATGGCGTCGGCACCGGCAGCGACGGCCACATCAACGTCTTCTTCCCGAGTGAAACCGCACAGTTTGACGCGCGTGCGCGGGTGGTGTGCTGGCCGGGCAGGGTCGTTGACGAAGGCGGTGGGCGAGGGGGTGGGTAAGGTCATGCACAAGCTCCGGGCAGGCCGTCGAGCAAGAGGGGATGCTCGGGCAGGCCCCAGTGCGCATCGTAGCGCGGCCCGACAAAGTACAGGCCGTGCGGTGAGAACGTGGGCGCGGCAGCGTCGCGGTCGCGTGCGGCCAGCACCTGCGCCACCCAGTCCGGGGCACGACGACCGTCCCCCACGGCCAGCAGGCAGCCCATGATGTTGCGGATCATGTGGTGCAAGAAGGCATTGGCCTCGAACTCAAAGCGCCAGTAGGCACCGCGGCGGCGGATGTCGATACGGTGCAGCACCTTGACCGGTGACAAGGCCTGGCACGCGCTGGCGCGAAACGAGGTGAAGTCGTGTTCGCCCAGCAAATGCGCTGCCGCCTTTTGCATGGGGCCGAGCGCCAGCGGCGAAAAAATCCAACCGACACGGCCGTCGTCCAGGCTGGGGCGCACCGCCGACTGCAGCAGGACATAGACATAGCGACGCCTCAATGCGCTGGCGCGGCAATGAAACTCTGCCGGGACGATGCGCGCCCACTGCACCGCGATGTCGTGCGGCAGCAGCGTGTTGGGGCCGCGCACCCACGCCTGTTCGGTGCGAACCACGTCGGTGTCGAAGTGAACCACCTGCGCCAGCGCATGCACGCCGGTGTCGGTGCGGCCCGCGCACAGCGTGCCGATGCGTTGGTTGGCAAACTGCGAGAGCGCTTTTTCCAGGGTGTCCTGCACCGTCTGCCCCGAGGGCTGGCTTTGCCAGCCGTGGTAACGCAGCCCGTTGTAGCTGACTCCCAGTGCGACCCGCACGGCGGCTTAGAGCTTGGCGAGCGCGGCCTGCGCCTTGGTCTTGGTGTCTCCGGCGGATTCAGCGATGACCTCTTCGATCAGGGCGCGGGCACCGTCGTCGTCGCCAATGGCGCGGAACTCTTCGGCCAGTGCCAGCTTGGTTTCCAGCGCGTCCATGGCCGGGTCTTGCGCGGTGGCTGGAGGCGACGAACTGTCATCAGCCAAATCAAGTGAAAGTGAATCAATATCGAAGGAGAGCATGTCCTTGCTTGCGTCAACCGCCGTTTCTTGGGGTACGGGCTGCGCAGGTGCAGATGGATCAGATCCGCCAGGAAGATCCAGATCGGGCAACGCATCGAGCGAAAGGAGCGGCTCGTTGGGTGACACATCAAAGTCGCCGGACGTCTGTGCTGAGGGCATCACGTCAGGCAAGCTTTCGTGCAGTGCAGAGAGCTTTGAAACTGGGTCAAAAGCAGCCGACTCGGTAAAGTCAAGCGCCCCCTGGATGGTGTTTGGGTCTGTCAGGGCAGGTTCAACAACCTGATCTGAAGAAACCGGTGGCAGCCCAACGTCTGGCGATGCTGTTTCAGCCGACAGTTTGTCTGGTTCTTCAAGTGAAAAATCAAGATCCAGGTCCAACTCTTCAAGTGCTCCGGGTTGTGACATGGCTGCGTCTGCTTGCGCTTTGGCTGCGACGAGATCGTCTTCAGTTGGCGTTGGCTGCGCTTGGGGTGCAGGGGGCTCTGCTGCAGATTGAACCGAGCTCAAAGCAGGTTGTCCGCCGGGCAAATAAAGCGCGTTGTCAGGGTCGATCGACAGGCCTTGTTCACAAATATGCTCCCACTGTGGACCGGTTCCGTCGGTCAGGTTGAATGCCTGCGTGGCAATGCCCTCGAGCGACTTGGCGTCTTGGCGCTTGGCGTAAATGTCTGCCAGCTTGGCGTGGATCGCAACGCGTTCGGGTGCGGTGCGCAGGGCGTCTTTGAGGATTTCTTCGGCCTGCAGATCTCGCCCGTAAGCCAGGTAAACGTCGGCCTCGGCCAGCGGATCCACGCCATCAGTGCCGTCGAGTTGGGTGTTGGAATAGACCATGGAAGAGCCGCTGCTCAGGCTGTCGCTGGCGCTGGTGTCAACACTTTGCCCACCGCTGGAGCTTTCTGCGGGTGTGTCTTCGTTGAGCGCGCTGTCCGGGAGCGTGCCACTTTTACGCTGCCTGTGCTTGTAAATACCCAAAGCCACCAGCAAGGCTAGCAAGGCCGAAACGCCAGCGGGCAGGAGGGGTTCGGCCAGCAGCGTGTCAATCAAACCGGTTTCAGGCTGCGCCGCAGGTGCAGGTGTTGACGGCTTCACGGCAGCTTTAGCCGCTGCTGGTTTGGCTGCAGAAACAGGTGCTTGCGCAGGCAACGGGACAGTGATGGCAGGCGTGGCGGCCGAGCTGGCGGGTGGTATCGCAGCTGTGGCTGCTGGAGCTGCTGGAGTGGCGGCAACCGGTGCGCTGGCTGCGGCAGCCAACTTGTTGAGGTCAGTGATGTTTTTGGTCAGCTCGGCGGCACGCGCATCGGTTTGCGCTGCATTGCGTGCGTTGGCCAATTGGTCTTCACCCGATTTGCCTTGCACTGTGCCCTTGGACAGTGTCAGCTTGTCAGGGGTTGCAGGCGCAGGTTTTTTGTCTTGTACCGACGTCTGCACCCGACCGGTGGCTTCGCGGGCACTGGGTGCAGCTTGCGCCTTGCCCACGTTACCGGCCAGCTTGCGTCTGAATTCGTTGAAGTCCCGGCTTTGGGTGAGCACGATTCGTGTGGCTTCATCCCGACCTATGGCCAAAGCCGACTGTGGTGCAGGCAGGGTGAGCACAGCACCCGCTTTGACGCGGTTGACATTGTTCTGAATGAAGGCGTTCGGGTTGCTGCGCAGCATGGCGACCAGCATCTGGTCGAGTGAGACATTGGCTGGCAGATTCGCTGCCGCAATGTGACTGGCTGTTTGACCAAACTTCACGCGCAAACTCTGTTGCGAAGCAGTCGCAGACGGCACACCTGCCTTTGGTTTGGGCGCAGTTGCTGGCGTGGCAGGGAGCACGGGTTTGGGTACGGCGGTGACACTGTGTTCGGGTTGGAGTGCCAGGCTGGAGGCTGCTGCTAGTTGGGTGGTGTCTGGAGCCTTCTGCGTGGCAGAGCGCAGTTTGGGCGGGTCAAACAAAAGCGTGTAATCGCGTACGATGCGCCCCGAACTCCAACTGGCCTCAAGAATAATGTCAACAAAAGGTTCGTTGACAATGCTGTCGCCGCTGAGCTTGAGGAAAGCCTGCCCATTGGCGCGGCGTTGCAGGGATGTTTTCAGGTTGCCAAGGACCACGTTGTAATCCAGACCGGCGGCTTTGAACGCATCGGGTGACGCGATGCGCGTGCTTAAAGTGGCGGCTTCCTCCGCGTTGATGTCCAGAAAATCGACTTCGGCCTGAATGGGTTCACCCAACGCAGATTGGACCGTGATGCGCCCCAGAGACAAGGCACCCGCTGGCAGGCTGGTCAGAGCAAGCAACACGGCGGTCGCCAAAGCGGTCAGTTGACATTGAGAAGACTTCGCAATCAATTTGTACACTCCGGTTTGACAACTCGCAGATGGTGGCAAAAAAACAGGAAAAGCACCATAACATCAATGCGTTAGCCTGACAAGCTGTGGCTGACTGTTAACTGTGCAATGATTGCAATAGTATCCGTAGCATACGGCGCAGCGGCTCTGCCGCACCCCACAACAATTGGTCGCCGACGGTGAACGCCCCAACGTACTCAGGCCCCATGGCGAGTTTGCGGATGCGCCCAACAGGAATGGTCAGCGTGCCGGTGACCGCCACCGGGGTCAGGCTGGCGATGGTGGCTTCACGCGTGTTGGACACCACTTTGACCCATTTGTTGTCGGCGGCGATCATGGCTTCAAGATCAGCGCTGGGCACGTTTTTCTTGAGCTTGAAGGTCAGCGCCTGGCTGTGGCAGCGCATCGCGCCCACGCGCACGCAAAAACCGTCCACCGGAATCGATGGCGAACCAAAAGCGTCGCCCAGGCCCAGAATCTTGTTGGTCTCGGCCATGCCTTTCCACTCTTCGCGCGAGGTGCCGTAGCCGGGTTCATCAGACTGTTTGCCCAGACCCAGGTCTTTGTCGATCCAGGGAATGAGTGACCCACCCAGCGGCACGGCAAAGTTGGCTGTTTCCGGGGCCGACAGCGCGCGCTGCTTGGCAATGACCTTGCGGTCGATTTCAAGGATGGCGCTCTTGGGGTCGTCCAGCAGCGCTTTGACCTCGGCGTTGAGCGTGCCGAATTGGGTCAACAACTCGCGCATGTGTTGCGCGCCGCCGCCGCTGGCGGCCTGGTAGGTCTGGGTGCTCATCCATTCCACCAACCCGGCCTTGTACAGCGCGCCCACGCCCATCAGCATGCAACTGACGGTACAGTTACCGCCAATCCAGTTCTTGCCGCCTTTGTGCAGGGCGTTCTGGATCACAGGCAGGTTGACCGGGTCGAGAATGATCACGGCGTCGTCTTTCATGCGCAGTGTGGACGCAGCGTCGATCCAGTGGCCGGCCCAGCCAGCGGCGCGCAGCTTGGGGAACACCTCGGTGGTGTAGTCACCGCCTTGGCAACTGATGATGATGTCACAGCGCTTGAGCGCGTCGATGTTGAAGGCATCCTGCAACACGGTTTCGTTCTTGGCTTGCGCCGGGGCTTTGCCGCCTGCATCCGAGGTGGAGAAAAACACCGGCTCAATCAGCGCAAAGTCGCCTTCGGCCTGCATGCGGTCCATCAATACCGAGCCGACCATGCCGCGCCAGCCGACCAGCCCTACCAGATTGCCCACTTTCATCATGACCCTTTCGTTGTATTGGAGAGATGCCTTCAGAGCGCACGCACCACGGCGTCGCCCATGGCGGCGGTGCCCACGCGGGTGCAGCCGTCGCTGAAAATGTCGGGTGTGCGCAAGCCCTGCGCCAACACCGTCTTGACCGCTGTTTCGATGCGTTCAGCGGCCTGCGCTTGGTTCAGCGAAAACCGCAACATCATCGCGGCGCTGAGGATGGTAGCCAGCGGGTTGGCAATGCCCTGGCCGGCAATGTCCGGCGCGCTGCCGTGGCTGGGTTCGTACAGACCCTGACTTTTGGCGTTCAGGCTGGCCGAAGGCAGCATGCCGATCGAGCCGGTCAGCATCGACGCTTCGTCAGAGAGGATGTCACCAAACAAATTGCCGGTGACGACCACATCGAATTTTTTGGGCGCGCGCACCAGTTGCATGGCGGCGTTGTCCACGTACATGTGGTCCAGTGTCACGTCGGGGTACTGGCGGGCCACGTCGATCATGACGTCGCGCCACAGTTGCGAGGTTTCCAGCACGTTGGCCTTGTCCACGCTGGTGACGCGCTTGCTGCGTTTTTGCGCAGCCTGAAACGCCACGTGCGCGATGCGCTCGATCTCGGGGCGGCTGTAGCGCATGGTGTCAAAGCCTTCATCGCTGCCGGGGAAATGGCCGTCGGCGGCGACGCGGCGCCCGCGTGGCTGGCCAAAGTAAATGTCGCCGGTGAGCTCGCGAATGATCAAAATGTCCAGCCCGGCAATCAGCTCGGGCTTGAGGCTGGATGCGCCCACGAGCTGCTCGTAGCAGATGGCGGGGCGAAAATTGGCAAACAGACCCAGGTGCTTGCGCAAGCCCAAAATGGCCTGCTCGGGGCGCAGGGCGCGCTCGAGTTTGTCGTATTTCCAGTCGCCGACAGCGCCAAACAAAATGGCGTCAGCAGATTGCGCGAGCTTGAGCGTGGATTCCGGCAACGGGTGCCCGTGCGCCTCGTAGGCCGCGCCGCCGACGGGCGCGGTTTTCATTTCCAGCTTGAGGTCGAGCGCCTGGAGTACCTTGACCGCCTCGGTCACGATTTCGGTGCCGATGCCGTCACCCGGAAGAACTGCGATTTTCATGAGAAATTGCTCTATTTAAAGTAGCTGCTCACCCAAGCATCGTATGGGCTAACCACGGTTTTTGTGCCAAACGCTGGGCTTCAAAGGCGCTGATCTTGTCGGCGTGGCGCAGGGTCAGGCCAATGTCATCCAGACCGTTGAGCAAGCAGTATTTGCGAAATGGCTGCACGTCAAACGCCAGCTCGGTGCCGTCGGGCTTGACGACGCGTTGGCGTTCCAGATCGACCGTGAGCGTATAGCCCGGGAAAGCCGCCAGCTCGTTGAACAGTTGCGCTACCTGGGCTTCTGGCAGGACGATGGGTAACAGGCCGTTTTTGAAACAGTTGTTGAAAAAGATGTCGGCAAAACTGGGCGCGATGAGGGCACGAAACCCGAACTGGTCCAGCGACCAGGGGGCGTGTTCACGCGACGAGCCACAACCAAAGTTTTTGCGCGCCAGCAAAATCGATGCGCCCTGGTAGCGTGGCTGGTTCAGCACAAAATCAGGGTTGGGGCGACGGCTGGCGGGGTCTTGACCCGGGAAACCCGCGTCAAGGTAGCGCCATTCGTCAAACAAGTTCTGGCCAAAACCGGTCTTGCGGATCGATTTGAGGAATTGCTTGGGGATGATCGCGTCGGTGTCAACGTTTTCACGATCGATCGGGGCCACCAGGCCCTGGAGCAGGGTAAATTTCTGCATCGCTTGCTTTACTTCTTGGCGGCGTTTTCGATCGCGCCCCCTGCTTTTTGCAGGTCTTGCCCGACGCCCTTGACGGTGTTGCAGGCACCGAGCGCCAGCAAACTGGCCAGCATCAGCAACGTGGTGAGTTTTTTCATGGCGAGCTCCAGAGAGAAAAATCAAACGAATTTGCGCACATCAACAAAGTGACCGTGGATGGCCGCAGCCGCAGCCATGGCCGGGCTGACGAGGTGCGTGCGACCACCAGCGCCTTGCCGACCTTCAAAGTTGCGATTGCTGGTGGAAGCGCAGCGTTCACCCGGATCCAGTCGGTCGGCGTTCATGGCCAGGCACATCGAGCAGCCGGGTTCGCGCCATTCAAATCCAGCCGCCTTGAAGATTTGATGCAAACCCTCGCGTTCGGCCTGTTCCTTGACGAGCCCGGAACCTGGCACGACCATCGCCAGGCGCACATTCGACGCTATCTTGCGACCGAGTTTTCGTACCATGGCGGCTGCCTCTCGCATGTCTTCGATACGGCTGTTGGTGCAAGAACCGATGAACACCTTGTCAACATATACATCCGCCAGCGCCTTGCCGGGGGTCAGTCCCATGTACGTCAGGGCGCGTTCGACGGCGTCGCGCTTGTTGGGGTCTTTTTCCTTGTCAGGATCAGGTACGCGGTCGTTGATGCCCAGCACCATCTCGGGTGACGTGCCCCAGGTAACTTGCGGCTCCACGGTGCTGGCGTCGATGCTTACCGTGGCGTCGAATTTTGCACCGGGGTCAGAGCGCAGTGTTTTCCAGTACGCCACGGCCAAGTCCCATTCGACCGCAGCAGCGGCCGCACTGACGGCGTTGGCACCGGGTGCCAAAGGGCGACCTTTGAGGTACTGGATGGTTTTGTCGTCCACTGCCACCAGTCCGGCACGGGCACCCGCTTCAATGGCCATGTTGCACAGGGTCATGCGGCCTTCCATGCTGAGCGCCAGAATCGCGTCGCCACCAAATTCGATGGTGTAACCCGTACCGCCTGCGGTACCCATCTTGCCGATCACGGCCAGCGCGATGTCCTTGGCGGTGCAAGCTTTGGGCAGGGTGCCGTCCACCCGTACCAGCATGTTTTTGGCTTTCTTGGCCAGCAGCGTTTGGGTGGCCAGCACGTGTTCGACTTCGCTGGTACCAATACCATGCGCGAGCGCGCCAAATGCACCGTGCGTGGAAGTGTGCGAATCGCCGCAAACAACCGTCATGCCAGGCAGGGTGGCACCGCTTTCAGGGCCGATCACATGGACAATGCCTTGGCGCTTGGACAAGAACGGAAAGTAAGCCGCTGAGCCATATTCACGAAGGTTGGTGTCCAGCGTCAGGACCTGTTCCTTGCTGGTGGGGTCGGTAATGCCGTCGTAACCGCGCTCCCACCCTTGTGTCGGCGTGTTGTGGTCGGCGGTGGCCACCACTGAACTGGTGCGCCAGACCGGGCGCTGGGCCTGGCGCAAACCCTCAAATGCTTGCGGACTGGTGACCTCATGCACAAGGTGACGGTCGATGTAGAGCAGTGCTGTGCCGTCCTCTTCGGTGTGAACGACGTGTTCGTCCCACAACTTGTCGTACAGGGTGCGAGCGTGCGAAGTGGATTTCATGCGTGCTATCGAAAAAGTAATGTTTCGCGTGATTTTACGCGGGCGCGTGCCCGCCTGGAGTCCGCCCGGAGTCCGAAAAAAACCCGCCGGTGTTGCCATCCGGCGGGTTATGTTACGGACAAAGACCGATCAACGCTGTTCGATGGGCTTGACGGTGCGTGTGACCGAACCTGAAAAGAGCTGGCGCGGCCGCCCAATCTTGTACTCGGTGTCGCTGATCATTTCGTTCAATTGAGCAATCCAGCCGACGGTGCGAGCCAGCGTGAAGACGCCTGTGAACATGTTGACCGGAATGCCAATGGCGCGCTGCACGATGCCAGAGTAGAAGTCCACGTTCGGATAGAGTTTGCGCGAGACAAAATACTCGTCTTCCAGCGCGATCTTTTCGACTTCCTTGGCCAGTTTGAACAAGGGGTCGTTGCCCAGTCCGAGCTCGGCCAATACCTCGTTGCAGGTTTCCTGCATCAGCTTGGCGCGCGGGTCGTAATTTTTGTACACGCGGTGACCAAAACCCATGAGTTTGACGCCCGAGTTTTTGTCCTTCACCTGCTCCATGAAATGGCCTACCTTGGCAATGCCGCCCTGGCGCTGAATGTCGCCGAGCATGTTCAGGCAGGCTTCATTGGCACCGCCGTGGGCGGGGCCCCACAGACAGGCTACGCCGGCGGCAATAGCGGCAAACGGGTTGGTGCCCGAACTGCCACACAAGCGCACTGTGGAGGTGGAAGCATTTTGCTCATGATCGGCATGCAGGATGAAGATGCGATCCATGGCACGTTCAATCACCGGGTTGACCTTGTATTCTTCACACGGCGTTCCAAACATCATGCGCAGGAAGTTGCCTGCGTAGCTGAGGTCGTTCTGTGGGTACATGAAGGGTTGACCGACACCGTACTTGTAGGCCATTGCCACCAGCGTTGGCATTTTGGCGATCAGACGGATCGCGGCGATTTTGCGGTGTTCTGCGTTGTGGATATCTGTGCTGTCGTGGTAGAAGGCAGACAGGGCACCCACCAGACCGGTCAGAACCGCCATCGGGTGTGCATCGCGCCGGAATCCGCGCAAGAAAAATTGCATCTGCTCATGCACCATGGTGTGGTTGATGATGAGCTTGTGAAAGTCGTCACGTTCCTTTTGCTTGGGCAGTTCGCCGTTGAGCAACAGGTAACAACTGTCGAGGTAATCACACTGCGTGGCCAATTGTTCGATTGGATAGCCGCGATACAGTAATTCGCCCTTGTCGCCGTCGATGTAGGTGATGGCGGATTGGCAGGAGGCTGTGGACAGGAAACCAGGGTCATAGGTAAACATGCCGGTTTGACCATACAGCTTGCGGATGTCAATGACGTCTGGCCCTACGGTGCCTTGATAAACGGGCAAGTCAACGCTGGGACTGCCGTTGCTGAACGACAGAGTGGCTTTATTTTCTGCAAGTTTCATGTTTTACCTTTCGTGGTTACTCTTAACATACTCAAGACTTCGGAAACATCGTCGCGCACCAGATCAGGGTTGATCTGCGCCAAAGATTTACGCCCCAGATGCAGATCCAATAAATCAGAATCTGCCAGTTCCATCAGAGTGCTCAGACCTTGCGCCTGCTTGACAGTCAAGGTCG
>Ga0172371_10005100_pt1 | contig 19600 bp, 19 predicted proteins | sample Lak12m_FD_114543 | JGI IMG/M metagenome (GOLD analysis project Ga0172371, IMG submission 114543) | Freshwater microbial communities from Kabuno Bay, South-Kivu, Congo - kab_022012_12m | ecosystem: Environmental > Aquatic > Freshwater > Lake | place: Democratic Republic of the Congo: South-Kivu... | reverse complement strand
CCAGCAAAAAATATATGGAAAACCATATAAATACCCAAATAGGAGGCATTACCAAGTGTCCCGTCTACCCTCACTCCACCTTGGTTTATGGCCACCTTGCCAGCGATTTGGAAGAAAGAATAAATGGCCATTATAGATGAGGCCCCGACGCTGGTTGCCAATAGTTTGTTCCACAAATTTTGCACATTGAGAACCGAGCTCATCACTACAAAATAGGCAATGAGGTGTAGAAGGGTTATATAACCATCCATTCTCTCATAGTTGCTCCAAAAAGCTTTGAAAGGATTTTGGGCAAAAATATCAGCGAGACCCATCACCACCAAAAAAGTAAGTGCCGTTCCCAAAATCCAAGAAAATTTTGGTCTGTAACTTTGGTCTCTTATCGCAAGTATGAGGTAGCAAGCAAAAATAATTTCAACAATAATTCTAAATACAAAAGCTTTGCCGGTAATAAAAGGAAAGAAAAGTGAGGACGCCACAATAAAAGGAACAAACGGCACCGCAAAAAGCCCGGCTAATATAACATATCTAAGTTGATTGTTTGACATAGAACTAATACTACTAAAATCACCCAAAATATCAAAGTCTTCAAAAATACACCGATTTCTGTTATTATATTTTATGTTATGGAAACTACAGTCATAAGTCCTCGCAAAACTTTTAGTTTGAAAGACATTAAAGAAATCTGGCAATACCGCGAGCTTTTGTATTTTTTTGTTTGGAGGGATCTTAAGGTCCGCTATAAGCAGACTTTTGTAGGAGTTGCTTGGGCTGTTTTCCAACCATTCCTTACTATGGTTGTATTTTCTATATTTTTTGGCGGCTTGGCTAAAATGCCCTCAGACGGAGTACCCTATCCGATTTTCGTTTATGTCGGTCTTTTATTTTGGCAATTTTTCTCAACCGCACTATCGGACACAAGTATGGCTCTTATAAGTAATCAATCTATTATAACTAAAGTATATTTCCCTAGACTAATCTTACCCATTTCCAGTGTTATGACTAAATTTGTTGATTTTTTGATAGCTACCTTAATACTGATTGGTTTAATGTTTTATTATGGATATATGCCTCATATTTCAGGATTATTAATTTTACCACTACTACTCCTTATTACATTTATGGCTTCGGTTGGACTCGGACTTTTTTTAGCCTCTATAAATGTTAAATATCGAGATGTACGATATGCACTACCATTTTTTATACAAATAATGTTATTTTTGACTCCTGTTATTTACCCCGCTAGTATTGCTGGTAAATATTCTTTCTTATTAGCAATTAACCCAATGATGGGTGTCATCCAGAGTGCTAGAGCGGCCTTACTTGGCACAGCCCCCATCAATTGGATGCTTATAAACATATCATTAGTTGGTACTTTAGTTTTGATGATACTTGGAATATACATTTTCAAGAAAACCGAAAGATATTTTGCTGACATAATTTAGCACATAAAAATCATGGAGAAACCGATTATAGAAATAAAAAATATAGGTAAGAAATACAATATCACTCATCAACGCGGTGGTTACATTGCTTTACGTGATGTTTTAATGAATGTTTTAAAATCCCCATTTAATTTTATAAAAAATAAAACTAAACAAATAGCTGGATTTGAAAAAAAAGAAGAATTTTGGGCGTTATCTAATATAAATTTTGAAGTTAAAAAAGGTGAGGTTATTGGCATTATTGGTGGCAACGGTGCTGGCAAATCAACTCTCCTTAAGATTCTTTCTCAAATTACACCCCCAACCACCGGTGAAATAATCTTGCGAGGTAGAGTTGGCTCCCTTCTTGAAGTTGGTACAGGCTTTCATCCTGAACTCACCGGCCGAGAAAACATTTTTCTGAATGGAGCAATTTTAGGTATGAAGAAAAAAGAAATTGCAAAAAAGTTTGATGAGATTGTTTTGTTTGCTGGAATTGAAAAATTTTTAGACACTCCGGTTAAATATTACTCAAGCGGTATGTATGTGCGTCTCGCTTTCTCTGTCGCTGCCCACATGGAACCAGATATCCTAATCATTGACGAAGTTCTCGCAGTTGGTGACGCCGAATTCCAAAAAAAGTGCCTTGGAAAAATGAATGAAATTACCAAAACCCAAGGCCGAACTATTTTATTTGTCAGCCATAATATAAATGCAATTGAACAATTGTGTTCTAGCACAATTCTACTAAAAAACGGAAAAATCATAAAAGCAGGGCCAACAAAAGAAATCATTGGTGAATATCTTGAAAATATTACTCCTTCAGAAGAAAGTGAGAAAATTTTAATTCCAAAAACAGAGAACAACGCTTTCTTTTCTAAAATATCAATCACAAACACTGAAAACAAAACAACAAATAAAATTAAACAAGCTGAAGATTTTTATATAAACTTAGAACTAAATGTATTAAAAGAAATACAAAATACTGATGTTAGTGTTTCTTTGAAAAATTCTCAAGGTGTTATTGTAAATTTTTCAAGTCTGTCCGATAAATCTCCCGAACACCTCCAAAGTTTTACTCCTGGTATTCATCATCTTAAAGTCAAGTTTTTTGGCAAATTTTTAATGCCAGGCGTTTACTTTATCAGAATCAGCTTACATCATCCCGGCACAGAAAACATTGATACTCGCGATGATATATTAGCTTTTTCAATTTTAAACTCACATGGATTTAGACCCATAAATTATGGCGTAGGGGTAGTAACGATACCTAACGAGTGGATTTTATAAATATGCAGACACTCCCTAAAATATTATTTGTTGGTGACAAGTGGTGTGCTGGTAATCAAAAATTTGGGATTGCCGAGTGGGAAAATAATTTATACACTTCCCTTTTAGAAACTGGCTTAGCTCAGGCCGATACTTTTCATTTTGATGAATACTTCATTAATAATCAAAAAGTTGCAGATGAAGCTTTTGTAGAAAAAATCAAAGAATATCAGCCAGATTTTATCTGCTCCATTCTCTATAAAATGCCGGGATCAGATATTAATGTTCCAACTTGGGAAACTTTTTCTAAAATAAAGAATGATTTTAAAATACCGATTGTAGCGATCTGGGGAGATTTGGAAAACGCTAAGCAAGTAAAAATATCTAAAGCCCTTGATCCTTATATTACCTTGCATTTAGCAACAGCAGCCCTTTCGGCAGTAAAAAAAATGGGTAATCCAGAAAAATATGTCTATATGTGGGTTCCTAAAAATCCTAAAATTTTTAATGATCCTTTTAAAAAACGTGACATTCCATTTAGTTATGTTGGCACTCCAAAACTTGGTCGGCTTAAAATAGTTAATCACTTAAATGTGAACGGTATATCCATCGAACACGAAGGTGGTGAACGAGAAAGACATTTAACAACCGAGGAGTATGCCGATAAATTTCAAAGATCAAAAATTACTTTGAGTTTTGCTAGAGCTAGTGACAGTCATGTCATTAATGCTCGACCTTTTGAAGCAATGTTATGCGGCGCGATGGTCTTAGAAGAAGCCAGTATTGAGGCTCCTAGACTCTATACTCCTTTTGTAGATTACGTTCCGTTCTTTAACAAAAAAGATCTTCTCAAAAAAACAAACTACTATTTAGAAAATGATGTAGAAAGAGAAAAAATTGCTCAAAATGGATTCAAAAAAACTTCAGAGCTTTATTCTGCTCATAAATTTTGGCAATTTACCATTGATAGAGTTTTAAAAAATGACTTGTCTTCACCATATACAGGAGAAGCTTTAAGAACAATCACCGCGCCCGATCTTTCTCGTTTACCAAAAATAAGAACTTTGCAGCTTAAATTTCTATGGAGGCTCTGCTCCAACAAAATTGGTTTTATGATTTACTTGGGAACTAAAAAAATTTTTAATTGGAAATATTATCGCAGCTTAGCCTATAAAATCCTCCTAAAAATTATCCCAAATATTAAAAAATTTAAACAATAAAGTAATTGATTTTTGGTAAAATTTAAGACATACTCTTGAAATCATGAAGGACCTAAAGAAAAAGGTTGTAGAGATGGCTTATAAGGCAAAAGAAGGGCATATTCCAAGTGCTCTTTCAATTATTGACACAGTTTGGACGCTTTATGATAAAGTTTTGTATTTTAATCCGAAAAGACCAAAAGATTTGAACCGAGATATTTTTATACTAAGTAAAGGGCAGGCCTCTTTGGCCCTATATGTTATCTTAGCTGAAAAAGGTTTTTTCAGTAAAAAAGAGTTAGAAAATTTTTGTAAATTTGACAACATTCTTGGCGGTCACCCTCACCGCAACAAAGTACCTGGCGTAGAAGCCTCTACTGGTTCCCTTGGTCACGGTTTGCCAATTTCGATTGGCGTTGCTTTAGGTTTTAAAATTAAAAAAAAGAAACAGAAGGTTTTTGTATTAATCGGAGATGGTGAAGCAAACGAGGGTACCATCTGGGAGTCTGCTTTGCTTGGAGCCCATTATAACTTAGACAACCTTTGTTGCATCATTGACCATAATCATTCAACCGACCGTGCTCTTTCTGTCGAAAGTTTAGAAGAAAAATTTAAATCATTTGGTTGGAAAACTTTAAGTGTTGATGGTCATAATCAAAAAGAGATTGAGAAAGCCCTGAAGAGCAGCCACCCTAAACAACCTATGGCACTTATAACCAATACTATTAAAGGCAAAGGTATAAAGATGATGGAAAACAATCCAGCTTGGCACCACAAAGCACCAACTTCGGAAGAATTTGAAATAATAATGAAAGAACTCTCTTAAAATAAAAATGAGAAAACAATTTGTAAATACCGTTGAAAAAATATTAGCAAAGGATAAAAAATCTGTCCTATTACTTGGAGATATCGGCGTCTATGGTTTTCGAGAATCCTTCAAAAAATACCCAGATCGAGTTTATAATATTGGTATTCTTGAACAATCAACGGTGAGTTTGGCGGCTGGTTTAAATATGATAGGTCTCACTCCAATCGTTCATACAATTGCCCCATTTTTAATTGAACGATGTGTCGAACAAATCAAAGATGATTTTGGCTACCAAGGTTTGGGTGGCAACTTAGTGAGTGTGGGCGCCTCATATGATTATGCCTCTCTCGGATGTACCCACCACTGTCCAGCCGATGTGCCTATTCTTAAAAATATACCGACAGTTGAAATTGTTGTGCCGGGTAATGCCGAAGAATTTGATTCCCTTTTTAATGAATCCTACAATAACGGCCGCATCACCTATTTCAGATTGAGCGAAAGAAGTAACGAAACCAAACTACCTTTTGTTAAGTTTGGAATGATAAACATAATCAAAAGAGGAAAATTAGGAACAGTAATTGCGGTTGGACCAATGCTTGATCGGGTTCTTGCTGCCACTAAAAACTTAGATGTTACTTTAATCTACTTGACCACTTTGAGACCATTCGATACTAAGGGAGTAAAAAGAAATATATCAGGTGACAAGATAATAATTTGCGAACCTTACTACAGTGGCGCCTTAACTGAAGATGTTTTAGCTTGCACAAACAAACCTGTTAAGATAGAGCATATGGGTATTCCAAAAGAATTTTTGACTAGTTATGGTACCCAAGAAGAACAAGACAATTTTTTAGGTTTTAATGAAAAAGAAATCCATAACCGTATAAAAAAAATAATCAATGAATAAAGAAACTAAAAATAAGCTTGAAGAAATTTTAAAAGAAGACGCTCTTTTAATAAATAAAAAAATAAGCTTGAAAGAGATTTTAGGTAAAGAAATAATGATTACGGGCGCTTCCGGATTAATTGGTCTAAACTTAATTATGTCACTCAAAATATTGAGTGACAATAATAAAAATAATGTTCCTAAAATTACCGCAGTTTTTCAAAGCAGTATTCCTGAATATTTCAAACCAATTTTAAATTTCAAAAATCTGACAATTAAAATGGGTGACATCACCAATAAAAAATTCATTGATTCACTCAAAAAAGCTGACTACATTATCCACGCCGCTGGTTATGGTCAGCCGGGGAAATTTATGCAAGACCAGACAAAAACTTATGAAATAAATACTTCGGCCACTCTATCCCTTCTTAAAAAATTAAAACCCCGAGGTAAATTTTTATTCGTGAGTACGAGCGAAGTCTATAGCGGTCTCCAGAAACCGCCTTTTAAAGAAACTGAAATCGGCACCACTAACACCAACCATCCTCGGGCTTGCTATATTGAAGGTAAACGTGGCGGCGAAACTCTCTGCAATATTTATTTTAGACAGGGAATAGAAGCTAAGTCGGCTCGACTCTCGCTCGCCTACGGTCCGGGAACCAAAATTGGAGATATGCGAGTTTTAAATTCTTTTATAGAAAAAGCATTAAAAGGAAATATTGAAATGGTGGATAGAGGTATAGCAAATAGAACTTACTGCTATATCCGAGATGCCGTGGAAATAATATGGCAAATACTTCTAAACGGCAAGGAACCTATCTACAATGTTGGTGGTTTTTCCAGAACCACAATTGCTAATCTCGCTCAAAAAATTGCCCAAAATTTAAAGATAAGAGTAATAACACCAAAAACAATAGCAACCATCAAAGGAGCGCCTGACGACGTTAGACTCAATATGTCTAAGGTTGCTAAGGAATTCAAAAAAAACCAAAAAGATTTTATTTCTTTAGATGAAGGTCTCAAAAAAACCATTGAATGGCAGAGAGAATTGTATAAGATATGAGTAAGTGGTAATATCAAATAATCATGATTAATAGTAAAAAACATATGAAAAATAAAAAGTCTAAGGTGTTGGTTACAGGAGTAACAGGTCAAGATGGTAGTTATATGTGTGAACTATTATTAAAAAAAGGTTGGGAAGTGCACGGTATAATAAGAAGAGCATCAAACCCTAACCCCCCAATAAAAACAAAGATTTTAAAATCAATTCACACTCATTTAGGTGATTTAAGCGATTCTTCTTCAATTTCAAGGATAATAGCTGAAGTTAAGCCGGATTTAGTATTCAATCTGGCCGCACAATCAGACGTCAGAGCTTCTTATGAAATAGCTGAATATACAGGAGACATCACAGGTCTTGGATTTACCCGCGTTTTAGAAGCTTGTAGGCAACATTGTCCAAACGCAAAAATATACCAAGCGGGTTCCAGCGAAATGTTTGGTAAAGTTCAAGCGGTCCCACAAAATGAAAGTACACCATTTTATCCACGTTCCCCTTATGGTTGTGCAAAAGTTTATGCTTTTTCTATGGGTAGAGCATACAGAGAAGCCTACGGGATGAAAATTTACAATGGTATTTTATTTAATCATGAAAGTCCAAGGCGAGGTGAATTATTTGTAACAAAAAAAATTGTTAAAGCGGCGGTAAAAATAAAAAAGGGTCTTCAAAAAAAATTAAAGCTTGGTAATTTGGAAGCCAAAAGAGATTGGGGGTACAGTCTAGATTATATGAACGCAATTTACGAATTCATAACAACTCAGAAACCGCAGGATTTTGTTGTTGCAACTGGCGAAACCCACAGTGTTGAAGAGTTTGTAGCGGAAACTTTTAATTATCTGAAATTGGGCAATTGGAAAAAGTATGTTGAATTTGACAACAATCTTACTCGCCCAGCTGAGGTTGATTTATTACTTGGAGATGCCTCTAAGATTAAACGATTAACCGGTTGGGAACCAAAAATTACATTCAAAGGCCTCATAAAACTTATGGTAGATGATGAAATGAAAGAATATGAAGATACCAATAGTTAAACATGAAGATAATAGACGGACTCTGATTGAATGGGTTAAGGATTTCCCTATCAGAACTTGTAAAGTTTTAATCGTGAAAGAAGATTGCCTACTTGGAGCACATTATCATAATAAAAAAATAGATACTTTTTACCTACTTAAGGGTAGTGGCAAATACAAGATTGGTAATGGTAAATGGACAAAATTAATAGAGGAGGATTGTTTGATGGCAGATCTAAATGTACCACATTCATTCAAATTAAAATCTGGCTCAATTTTATTAGAAGCATCAACAACCCCATATGATAAAGAAGACGAAATATCGATTAATTCTGAACAAAAAAAGAAATGAATTTATGAAAAAAATTACTGTAGTTGATTTTGAAAAAGTTTGGCAAGAAAAACTGAGTCCTTTTATAAAGAACAAGATTAGCAAGGCAAATTTAAACTATCGAACACTGAAACCGTTCGAAAGAGATGAGGCTATTAAAAAGATGGTTGAATTTCTGGTAGCTGATTTTGTGGTTTTTGCCGGTGAACACCGTCACACCCAATGGGAAAAAGGTTGGAGCGAAAACTTAACCGATTTCAAAAAGACGGGCAAAATCGAAAGCATTACACCTCGTTATTTTGGCAAGTATCCCATCAATCGTTTTAGACAGGAACTAATTTATGCCTTAAGTAGGGATTTCGAAGTTCAAATGCTTTCCATTCTCCAATATTGGATATTTGAAAAATACCTTAGAGACTTTAGGACTGTTTACGAATTCGGTTGCGGCACCGGCCATAATCTTTTACGCCTAAGAGAAGTAAATGATAAAGCCGAGCTATGGGGTTTAGATTGGGCAGCTTCTTCTCAAAAAATAATCAGAGGCCTTTCTGTTATATTAAATGATAGAAAATTAAAATCTCATAATTTTAATTATTTTCATCCAGACAAAAATTTTAAACTAGACTCAGAAGGTGCAATTTTTACTTTTGCTTCACTCGAACAAACTGGTAATAAATATAGGAAATTCATTCAATATATTTTAAAAAATAAACCCGCTCTTTGTGTTCATATTGAACCAACAAGTGAGACTCTAGATCCAAATAATCTTTTAGATTTTCTATCTATAAAATACTTCAAAAAAAGAAAATATATTGATGGCTTTATAGACCATTTAAGAGAGCTGGAAAAGAAAGGTAGGGTGAGAATACACAAAGTTCAAAGGAGTTATATTGGTAGTTTTTTTATCGATGGTTACTCCATAATTATCTGGTCACCAAAATAAATGCAAAAACCAGAAATTTTAAACAAAAGAAAGGATAAAATAAAACTTAGCGACAAACCTAAAATATCAGTTATCACTGCTTCTTTTAACTTAGCACCGTTTATCGAAGATACAATAAACTCTGTAGAGAACCAATCCTGTATTGAATACGAGCACATCGTTATCGATGGCGCCTCTAAAGATGGAAGTCTCGATATTTATAAAAAATACCCCCACATAAGACTTATTTCTGAAGAGGATACCGGATACCCAGAGGCTTTTTGGAAAGGAGTGAGAATGGCGCGTGGAGAATATATAATTCAAGTCCCAATTTCAGACTGTTTGGCAAACAAAAATTGGTTAAAACATTGTATTGAAATATTAGACACAAATCCTGATATTTCCTTGGTTTGGGGTTTTCGAGGCAAATTATCTGAGCAGAGTGAGGTAGTAGAAGCAAGCCAAAATTATTTTCCTAATAATATCGCACTAAATGAAGAGGACTTTTTTAAACATTGGCTCACGACTTCTTTTGTTTATCCCGAAGGGAATTTGTGCGTCCGGAAAAACGTCTTAGAAAAATGCTACCCCACCCTAGAGGAATTAGGGGAAGAAAATATGCTCGATTGGCTTGAATTTAGTTATCGTTTTAATAGCCTAGGATTTTTATCTAAAAACATACCTCTATTGGCTAGTTTTGGACGAGTTCATAATAACCAAATGGGAGAAACAATCGGAATTCACGGTAAAATGAAAGGAATGTATAAAAACTATTGGCATAAAGTACAAAATTACAGAACCAAAATAATACTTGGTAGTTTAAAACATGAATTTAAAGATAGTCAGAATAATATTTTAAATGATAGGATTTTTAATAAAAATAAATTTATCAAAGATTACTTTTTTTATTTAACAAGAAACATCTTTAGAATAAACAGAAAATATTTACATTTAAAAAACTATATGAACTACGCCAAGAAAATTTTAAAAAAATGATTTAATTTTATTTATTTTTTGTTAAAAAAGTATAGTGACCACTCACCTGATTAGTCTTACCTAGAAAGGAGTCAATAAAATTCCAAAACCTTTTTATGGGATGAGTAGAGTGATTCATAAAAGGAACAAGATTCATAAGAGTACCAACCTTGCCATAAATTGGAGATATTTCACATTCAAACCCTTTAAAAAGAAGCTCTAATCCTTGATGAGTAAACCGCCAATAATCTTTATAATAATCACCATGAGCATGAAAGTAAAATAAGAAAGGTGTCTTTACCAAAATATAACCATCAGGTTTCAAAACTCGATACATTTCCATAACTGCTTTTTTAGGATCCTCAATATGTTCCAGAATATCTAAACAAAGAATTGCATCAACACTATTATCTAATAATGGTAAATTATGAATATCACCAACAATATCCGGAGCAAACTCATCTGAATAATCTAATGTTTTATAATCCTGAAGATACGGTAATAGCCACTTCCGATGAGTCCAGTGGCGATTACCACCTTTTATTTTTAAACCCGAACCAATATCAATAACAGTCTTTTTTTCTTTAAGAATTTTTAATAATTTTTCGGTAAAAAAAGGGTTTTCGTATTTCATATTTTTTTTAAAACAAAAAAGTGATGATATTGATTTTCAAATGGTACAAAATGTTTTAACACTTTAAAACGTTTTTCTAGTATTTTTAAAATTTTTGACACTGGATAATTCTTTTTACCTAGCTCCCAATAATGTTCTCCATTAAAAAAATGCTCGCGATAAAAAGGTATTTTTAAAGCAAATCTAAACTCTGGCAAAAATGGAATTTTAAACATAAATTTTAGTGGCGGACCAAAGTGTGGAACACTAATAATGACATTTTTATCAGAAACCCTCGCAAGCTCCTCCAACGCCTTTTCAAACTGATTAAAAGGCAAATGCTCCAAAACTTCAAAAGCACAGACTATATCAAACTCTCCGTCATTGATTGGTATTGCTAAAATGTTTCCAACTGTGTCCGGCGACAGGTCTTCAGCAATATCCATGCTTTTATAAACTATGTTTGTATTATTTTTTATATAATCACCAAAAACTTTATCCCCTACCCCTATTTCTAAAATGCTTTTAGGTTTTAGATTCAGAACACTTTGGAGTTGGTAAAAATAACTTGCGAAACGGCCAAGGTGAGAATATTTTTCAAAATCATAATGAATTTTATCAACTTGCTTCATTTAATTTAAAATAAATTTTATCTATAAGGGTAGTCACGCTAAATGCTTTCTCAACTTTTTTACTCATTTTTTGAGTCAAAACCTCTTGCTCTAAAGAAGAAAGATTAAAGTACTCGACCACTTTTTTAGCTAGGTCAGCAGGATCCGCTTCTTTAAACATAAAATTATCTTTATTTTCAGAATAAACATCAATAAAAGATTCATTCGAAAAAAAGGCTGGAACTTTAGCTGCGATTGATTCTAGCACAGATTTATCAACCCCACCGGTAGGCGCTAAGTTAAAGGAAGCCGCAGCCTCAGAATAATACTTGGGCATATTTGTTGGTGCAACTGAACCAATAAACCGTACATTATCCTCTAATCCATATTCTTTTACTAGTGACTCGAGTATTTTTTTATATAAAATATCTCTTTCAAAAATCGGCTCTCCTATAAAATTAATCCGAAAAGATGTTTGCCAATTCTCTTTTAAGATTTTAGCAACTTCAATTAGGATGTGACAATTTTTTATTCTGGTTATTCGGCCAACATGGATGAATATCTTTAAATTACTTTCACTCTTTGTTTTTATAATTGAACCAAAAAGATCTGTATCAATACCGTGTCCAACTATTTGAACCTTACTACTTGGTAATGTAAAACTATATTTGGAAGAAGTAAAAATATTGTGACTTAATTTTTCAGCTAGCCAAAGTTTTAAATTTTTTTGTCTGTGTGTATACCATAATGATATTTTTTTATTTAATAATCTCCATATTATTCCTCCAATCACAATATACTCCGGATTCATATGCACAAAAACAGAATCGTAATTTTTCCTTTCTTTCCAAATATATTTATAGAAATTTGAGATATATTTAAGACGAAATACGAGATATGAGTTACGAGATACGATAGATTCTTTACCAAGAGAGTAGACTGTGACATTCGAAGGCAAGTTGTATTCCCCTTTTTCAAGACAAATTACAGTCACTTTTTCAAATTTTTTAGAAAACCCCTCTATCCATTTGTGAAAAAAACCAAGGATAGGATCATTAATATCTAATTTCTGAGTTAAAATTAATAATTTCATTTTTGACACTCTAAAATATTGGCTGTTATATATTTGTCTTTAGTCTCATATATATTTTTGCAGTAATCTTGGATATAGTTTGAGTAAAAATTATTAGTACCAATTTTAGGGATATCAATAAGTAAAATGTGCCCAGAAAAATTTTCAAAAAATTCTCGATAGGTTTTTTCAAACTGAGGCGTAGCATATAACCTTCTTTCGTATTTTCCTGTCTTTCTTATTTCATCTCCACCATTATCATTATAAACTACAACCTTTTTTATATCTGGATTATTTTTTATATATTCTGCTGATTCTCTTACCAAAGCGGGTGCATATCCATTTATTTTTCCAAACAAATATTCTTCGATAAAGACTGCATTATAAAATAGCCCGAATATCATCAGAGCTAGCAAGGCATATTTTTTTATATCCCTGTTATTTAAAAAAGTAAGAAATATTACAAATGAAGAAATCCAAAATAGTCCAATAAAGGCGAAGGAAATATAAAACCCAAGTGGACCAGAGCCACCTGAAAAGGGATACAAGAAATTCCATTTCAAACTTATCACCATACCTATCCATTCAGATTTTGGGTGCAAAGATGGCACGAAATGATAGACAAATTGAACCAAGATTATAATCCCAGAGATTATTAATGGGTAAATCAATCTATAATCTTTCTTGCATTCAATATATTTTGCAAATACAGCTCCTGAAATAACACATAAAGGAATAATAAGAAACTGAAAATACCTATCCAATGCTCCAATCGAAAAATCAAAAAGTAAAATATAAAATATCAGACCAAAAACAATAAAAATAACAAACGGTCTGACACTTTTAATTATTTCCTTATCAGCCAAAAAAGGAGTAAATACAAGCAGTGGAGAAAGATAAAAAATTGCTTTTATAAATTGTATGAGAGTTTGTCCCCATCCCCTGTCATTAAAATTGGCGAAATGTTCCCAATACTTTAGCGCTTTGGATATGTCAAAAAAAGGAAAAACAATTTTTGCCAATAAAAGCACAGCTACCAAAAATATTACGACGCCCAATCCTAATAATAGATACTTAATTAATAATTTTTTATCAGAAAATACTTTTTTATATATCAAAAAGTCTAATGCAAATGCGGCCGGCACAAGAAAGAAACTAACCTTTACCAAAAAACCGAAAATTATTGATAGTGTAAGCAACGCTAGCCATTTATAGCTTTGTTTTGATATAGAAAAATTATCAACCCTCAGTTTGTAATATGCAATTGCGGAAAGGAGAAAGAAAAAAGGCATTATAGCTCCATCAGTATCTACCATAAGTGAAGCGAGGAGTGAGTAAAAAGATATCGTAAATAAGCCAGTCACCCACAAAGCGGTTCTTAAATTAAATATTGTTTTTGAAAGATAAAATAGTAAAAACAAATTTAAGAAACCAAAAATAAATGGTACTACACGAAAGTTGTCATACCCTATAATTTGTCCTGCCTGTCTGTATATGAATTCACCAACTGGCGGGTGTGGTATCCCGCCCGGCTCAGTAAGTGCCGGATTTACAATCATCGGCCATTTATACTCGTCTTGGTGGTATGGTTGGCTGAGACCAGGTAAATGCAGAAGGACAAATAATACAACAAAAAACATCAGCCAGACAAACTCCTTCCTTTTAATAAAATCCAAATTCATACATCAAATACTAACCCAAAAAACGCCATTAATAAAGTCATGCTTTAGTTGTTGTCTTTATTTATTTTGGTAACAAACAGCATTTGACCAGCAAAAGGTTTTATGGGTGAATTTAAATACGCTCGAATGATAAAAGGAAAAACAGGTATAATGCTTGGGCGAGATTTTAGAGAGAATGGCAAAAATCTCGGCATCTTTTTTATTATTTCAAAATCATGAGAAATTAAGAAACTTTCAAGTGCTGAGTCTGAAAAAACTTTTTTATGAGTAGGATCGTCAAAATATGTTTTGTATGACAATCTATAATTTGGTTGCATCGAAATAAAATACCCATCATTTTTCAAAACTCTTTTTATTTCCTTCATCGTTTTATCTAATTCTTCATCCGTCAAATGCTCCAGTAAATTACTTGAAAAAACCACATCCACAGAATCTGTATCAACCATCCCCAAATTAGTTGCGGCTGATTGAATAGTTTTCACATCTTTTCCTGCAAACTCAGCAAAATCTGGTGACATATCAACTGCAATTTTGTTTTCTGCTGAGACATTATTTATAAAATCACAATATCCCGCTCCTAAATCTAGAACGGTCTTTTTATTATTTATATACTTTCCTAAATATCTCACTATTTCTTTCCACACCACACTCCGATCGTTATTAAATGTATATCTTGATTTATAATATGAATCTTTCATAAATTATATTTTTTTAAACTTATATTTAATAATCGTTGGTAGCATTTTGATGCCCAATTTTGCCGCTCTCCAAATATTGCCAGTATAACTCGACTGCCCCACTCTTTCTTTATAGATAATAGGTATTTCGATTGGCACAAGTCCTGATAACAATATCCAAATCATAAGTTCTGGTGAAAACTTTCCATCACCTTCTGAATATTTAAATAGTGGCGCTAATCTTTTTAGTGCTGGGCGATGAATGAGTTTATAGGTACAGCCAACATCAGTTAAGACAGGACCATTATACAAAACTTCAATAAATTTGGCCCAAAGCCAGTTTGCAAAGCGCACCGGGAAAGGCATAAAAGCGCCAGACCATATCGCCGCTCTGGATGTACGGGTACCTAGCACAACTGGAAATGTGTCACTATAAACTAAAAATTTGTGAATATCATCTGGTTCAAAAGTACCATCACCTTCACACATTACTATTAAATCCCCTTTTGCTTCTAACATTCCTCGCATCAGAGCGAAGCCATAACCTTGTTTAGTTTCTACCACTCTTGTTGCCATTGTCTTTTCTATTTCTTCTTTTGTATTCCCTATTGCATTGTTATCCACCACCACCACCTCATCTACCACTCCAGTGTTACAGAAACCTTCGATAACTGCCCTTATACTCCCCGCTTCATTATAGGTTGGTATGACGACGCTTACTTTTTTATTCTTGTACATAAATTATTTATGTTTGTTAAATATTAAGTATTTGTATAGCAGAAAGTTTTGGATCATCACAAAAAATCCCGCAATGAGTTGTGAGAGTATGTACCATATACCCAAAACATCAGTACATAAATAAACAAAAATAGTATTAGTTAAAACTCCAAGGACTGCTGCCACAAAAAACTTGGAAAACTGATAATGCAATTTCTGAGTATCAGTATCCTTAAAGACGACAAACTTTTGCAAAGTGAAGCTTACTGTCAAAGAAATAATAAAAGCAATTACAGAAGAATACAAATACCAAATTCCAAAGGTATCAGTAAAAAGATACAAAGATAATATGTTTATTCCGGCAGAAGTTATGCCACATATAAAATAACGCAATAACATAATAGAATTGAATAATGTTTTTTTAAATTCAAAAACTCTAACAAACCAATTTTTTCTTTTAAAATTATCTGCAGTTTTAATGACAGAGTCGGCATATTTTTTAAAATAATCTTTTAAATTGGCTAAATGTCTTCGGGCCTCCTCTTTTGCACTCTCTCCCATTTTTTGAGCTAAGTTTTTATCATTATAAATTTTTGAAATACTTTGACTGAAACAATTTGAATCTTTTGCGTCACAAATAAAAGCGCCACAATTATTTCCGCCTGCGGATGCTTTTTTAAATACATCTCCCGCTATGCCCGTGTCGGACAAAATCAAAGGCAGCCCATAGTAACCCGCTTCAACGGTTGAAACTCCGTAACCCTCATAATACGAAGCTGATACAAAAGCATCGGCCATTTTATAATATGGCGCTAGATCATTTTGCCAACCCGCAAAATAAATTTGTTCCGGAATGTCCATATTTTGAGCCATATTTTCAAGATGATTTCTTTCCGAGCCATCACCCACCAAACATAGGCCTATATTTTTATTTTCTAAATCTTTAATTGCTCTTAAAACTGTCTCAATATTTTTTTCTTTTTCTAAACGACAAGCCATAACAATAGTAAACGGAAAAGGTTTTTTAATTTCCAAGGCCGAACCTTGGAAAATTTCCATTTTTATAGGCAAGACATCAATATTTTTAGAAAAAGCCTTTATTGATTTTTTGATCCTCTCTGAAACCACCCTCACCCTATCAGAATATTCCAAGATAAATTCTGATATTAAGAATCTGATCTTATTTAAAAAAGACGATTCTCTAAAATATTTATGGCCCAAATCAGTGTGAATTTGAATATGCAGCGGTACACCATAAAACAATTTAACAAAAGTCCCCACAATACCAATTTCAAATGGATCCTGACATGTTAAAACAAAATCTTTCCTGTCAGAATTTTTTAAAATACCCCTGATTATTCTCAGAAAATCAAATATATAAAGTACCCTCGACTTTGATTTAGTTGGGTATAAGAAAACATTTTCTGAAATCTTCTGATTTTCAAATTTATTATCATCCGGAGTAAAAACAACTAAATGTAGCTCACCAAAAAACTTACCATACTCTATTTGTCTCTGCCTAACAGCTGAATCATTTTCAAATATTTTCTGCCCCATTCCCAATGATATTACTTTCATTTTTTAAGATTATTTGATGTAATTAAAAATTCCTCTGCTATTTGATCCCAAGAATGCACAAAGCTAAAATTTTGCACTTTCTCTTTTACTTTTTTATAACCTTCTCCTGTTAACAAATTTAAAACGGCTTCTTCTATTTCTTTCTCATCCAACGGATCAACAAATACACCAGCCTCTTTTATTCTCTCGTATATTCCAACCTCTTTAGTGCATATAAAAGGTCTGTTTAGTTTTATGGCATCCAGTATCATATTTGGACTAATATCCCCCAAAGAAACCAGAATAACTGCGTAAGCGTTTTTCATTTTATTTATAAACTCTTGATACGGTAAATTTTTGGTAAAAAGAAAAACTTCATTATTTTTTTCTTCTACTTTTTTAAAAACTTTTTCTAAGATATCAAAATTTTTCCATGCTAAATTTCGAGCAGAAGCTACAAACACTTTTGATTCAAAATTATTATCTGATTGCTTTGGACCATAATAATTTTCAACAATCGAAGTCTTTTGAACATTTAAATCATAGACTTTTATGAAAATTTGCCTCTGCCAATCGGTTGAAAAAATGATATGAGAAACATTTGTCAGAGTCCATTTTGTTAATGCAAAAATTATTTTCTCTTTTATAGTAAAGTTTTCTTTTTCAGTATTATAAAAATTTCTTAACAATGCTTTCCTTTTGGTTCTTTCTACATATTGTTCCCAGAGAAAATCTCCTCCCGTACGAATAATGCACTTTTTGCTAAAAATTTTAGAAGCTAGCACTGTCGGTAAGCCAACACTAAAGGTATCCAACGAAAATATTACATCTGACCAAATAACATTGGGTAAAATTTTAAAGAAAAAATATAAATGCCTTATTCCAGTCGGCATTTTATACTCTAAATTATATGTTTCTATTTTTATACTATAACCCCTTTTTTCAAAAGCCTCCTTCAAATTTTTGGCATATTGGGCAGGCCCACCTATTTTTGGTGGGTAAATACCAGTAGTAATTAAGATTTTTTGTTTTTCTTTCAATGGTAAATTTATACCATAATTCAAACCAATTTAGAACTGCGCTGATACATATCTTTTTGTATTATCAAAGGTTATCAAAAATTTTCTTATATTCTAAAACGATTTTACCCCAATCATATTTTTCTTTTACCATCTGGTAAGCATTCTGTATTATTTGATTTTTGTTTTGATCAGAAATGATTTTTTGAATTGTTTCGGCAATACTTTCTGGATTTTCTGGTTCACAAAAATAACCGGTCCTTGCTTCAAGCGGAGTCGAGGGGTCATCTTTGAGAAAATCTGGAATGCCCCCTACTGGAGTAGCAATAACCGGCAATTTGGCCGCCATAGCCTCAAGAAAAGATATACCCTGCCCTTCCGAACGCGAAGGTCTGATAAAAATGTCTGAAATTTTCAAATATTTTGGCAATTCATCATGATCTACAAATTCTTCCAGATGTACTCTCTCGCTTAGGCCCAAAGTTTTAGTTAAATTTGTTAAATATTTTTTATCTTCTCCCGATCCAAAATTAAAAAAATGAATATTCTCTGGCAAAAGAGGTAGAGATTTGATAACCAAATCCAGACCATTTTTAATATTCAATCTAGACGTACTAATCAACATAATCATATTTTCCATATTCCTACCAAATCTTTCGCTTAATTCATTTAACTCTTCGTCTGTAAAAATTTCTGAATAACGACTTACATCTACCCCGTTTGGTATAAGAGATGTCTCTCCCTTAAATCCTAATCTTTTAGCTCTTTCCCCTAAATAATTACTTATGACTGTAACTATAGATGATCTTTCGAGAGCTAATCTCCACGACAAATCAACGAGGCCTAACCATTTGGTCTTCAAATATTTTTCCGAATCACCCTCTTGCAAAGTTAAAATAATTGGAACTTGGTTTTTTGAAAAAATATTTGCTAGATAAGCAGCACCGCTCGCATATGTGACCATCATGCACCAATAAAAATTATAATTATTTTTGTTATTCAGAGATATAGCTTTAAAAGCCCCCCAAAAAGGTAAGAGTAATTTATCTAAAATAGAAATCCCAAATCCTATCCTATAAACATTCACATTCCCAATCCTCTCCGGTATGTCAAAGGCAGCCTTTGACACTTTACTATCGAGCCTGGCCGTTATCAAATCAAACTGAACTTCTGGGATTCTATCTGTTATTTCTTTAATCGCCACCTCTGCCCCACCCACAAACGGGTAATACGCAGTAGAAAATATTAGAATTTTTGGTTTATTTTGCACCCTTCTATATTACCAAAAATAATCTTTTAAGCCATTGTAAACACCCCATACCCGTCTGAAGTGTTTATTGTCCTCTTAAAATTTTTCTTAAAGTTTCCTCTGCAACTTCTTTGGGAAGCTTAGAGTTTAGAGCTTGGTGCTTGGAGGATTCGGAAGAGCTCTCAGCTTTAACCTCTAAGCTCTTAGCTCTTTGTATCGCTTCCTTTAATGCATTTACTTTTTCTGGTGTTGCTTCTTTATTTTTATTTTTTTCACCATGTTTAAGTTCTTGCAAGGACACAACTTCTTTTTTATTCGTGTCATTCGTGTTAATTCGTGTATTGGTGTTGTGTTTCCCATTCATCGCCTCCGCTATTGCCCCCGCTAAAATAGAATTTTTTTGTGACTGTTCTGCTTTTGGCTTTAGTTGTTCATATTTTGGTTTTGGTTGCTCAAACTTTTTTTCAATCGGCTTGTATTCATGTTTTATTTCTTTTTTTGGTTCTTCCTTTATTACTT
>Ga0172371_10005099_pt1 | contig 19604 bp, 25 predicted proteins | sample Lak12m_FD_114543 | JGI IMG/M metagenome (GOLD analysis project Ga0172371, IMG submission 114543) | Freshwater microbial communities from Kabuno Bay, South-Kivu, Congo - kab_022012_12m | ecosystem: Environmental > Aquatic > Freshwater > Lake | place: Democratic Republic of the Congo: South-Kivu... | reverse complement strand
GGTGACGCCGAGCGAGTCCGCGCAGGCTTTGCATGCGCTGAGATGGGCTCCAGCGTCCCTCAGTTCGGCTAGTTTTTGCTTCACGGCCTCAGACGTACCCGCAAGACGGGCAGTCGCCCCCCAAATGATGAGCGTGACTTCCTTCCACCAGTGCTTCAGCAGCGCATTCTTCGCGTACATGGCGACCATCTTGTCGAAGGTGAGCTCATCAGCGTTCGTCCAAAGAATATAAAGGTGATCCATAGTTCCTCCGCTTATTCAATGGTGATCAAGTTCGAATAATTGTTCTCGATCTGCATGGTGTCGAGAATGTTGCTGATCTGGCCTCTGTGGTGCGTCTGATGATTGAAGACGTGGAGCCAGGCTTTCCACGCGACTTTCTCTTGCTTTTCGCCCCTGCGATTGATCCTCGATGCCGTCTTGAACAGATCCGCTTCCTGTATTGAATCCGCGTACACGATCAGGAAGTCGTCCATTTTTTGCCGATGCTCAAGAAATTCCTTGAAATTCTTGAAGAGCGGCTGGCTGCCCTCGATGAGCGCGCCTGATTCAGCGTCGATATCGTGGCCATAGGTGTCGATGTCGAGGAACATCCTCACGAGGTGTCTGTCGCCGAGGTAGACATGTTCGAGGAGCTGCCCAAGGGTTTTGAAAAAATATCCAGTTAGAGGCGCAGCGAGCGGATCGGGAGTGCTCTTCTCGATCACCGCAAGCATCTCCCGATTTTCGATAGCATTGCATTTCGCGAAATACTGAATGACTTCCTTCATACTTCCTCCCGCATCAATACGAATATCACATCGATTATTGTACACCCCGCGATTCTGGGCACGCCACTCTTCTCGCGAGAGTGCGTAACAGATTTCTTGGTTTGAAAATGCCGGCACATCAAGGTTTTTCGAGGTTACCAAATTCCTTGGCCGCGGAGAAAATTCGCTGCAACCGAGTTTGCGCAGGAGTCCGATGGAGGCGGTGTTCCGCGGATCCACCACCGCAAAAACATGCTCCTTCTCGAGTTGATCAAAGAGGTATTCGAGCATGCCCCGCACGGCCTCGCTGGCATAGCCGCGCCGCTGGTAATTCGGGTCAACAGTGTATCCAATCTCGCACGTTTTCCCGTTCTGTCCAAGAAAATGGACACCGATGTCGCCGATGAGCCTCTTTTCGAAGAAAACGCCGAACTGATGCCAGGAGTTTTCGACATTGAAGTACTGCGTCGCGCGCGCGATGAAGCTGAGCGCGTCGTCGATCGAGGTCGGATGAAAGTGTTGAAACCGCAACACCTCACCCTCCGCCCTGTACTTGAGAAGCGCCGCGGCGTCCACAGAGGAGAGAGTTTTCAGCGTGAGCCGCGCGGTCACGATTCGAGGATAGCCGGCGCTGTCTCGCTCGATCTCTACACCCATCGCGCGCATCCATGCACCTTTCGCGGTCGCTTCATAACTCGATTGTTCCGCCGAGCACGATTTTTGCTTTTCCCGCCATGTGGACAATCTCGCCTTCGATCTGGAGCTCTATGTCTCCCGGCCTGTGGGAGGCCTGATGGGCGCGCAGCTTGTCCGTGCCCAAGCGTCTTCCCCAATAGTGGGCGAGTACAGTGTGTACGGAGCCCGTTACAGGATCTTCATCGACACCGTACCAAGGGTTGAAATAGCGCGACACAAAGTCGTACTCAGTGTCGCGTTTCGTAATGCCGATTCCTCTGTCGCCGATGCCTTTATATCGCCTCATAGCCGCGAAATCGGGCTGGACATTTTCTATATCGACCTCATCGCCGATACAAAGAATCACCTTTCCTGTTTTCTGCCCAAGCACGCACGCCTCGATTCGCGTCTCCGGAAAGAATGCGCAAAACTCCTCCCGAGCTTCGATGGGAAGCGGAAGATCGAGCGGAAAATCCATCACGAAGCTGTGGTCGGGGCGATGCGTCACTCTGATTGATCCGCCTCGATAGTAGAAAGTGATGAACCGGAAATTTTTCATTTCGTAAAGGACCTTCGAGGCGGCGAGCGTCGCGTGTCCACAGAGCGGAACTTCCTTAATCGGCGAAAACCAGCGGATATCGTAGCCCGTGCCACCGGCGTTCGGTCGAACAAAGGCTGTCTCGGATTTATTGATATCGAATGCGATGAGTTGTATTGCGGTCTCTGGCAGCTCGTCGCGGTGAAGAACCACACCAGCGGGGTTGCCCTGGCCGAAATGTTCGGCAAAAGAATTCACGATAAAGCTGTGCAAGGTCATCGTTGGCTCAATGGTCTTCGAGGTATCCCCGAGCGACGCAGTCGTCGATCAATTGTGTGAAAAAGTCCCATATGAATTCTGAGCCTTCCGCGATATGCCGATTCTTCTCGAGCACCTGGCTCTTGGTGATCCCGAATTTTTTCCAGGTATATCCTTCGTTGTGATAATTCTGGAGCACGGGCTCAAACCTGTCGAATACCGCCGCGTATTTCGCTTCGGGTGTTTTGCGCGCTTCAAACTCGCGCCAAATTTCGAGGCAGCGAGCCGCCTGATCTTCAGGGAGCTGCCCGAAAATTCGTTCAGCAGCCACCGCTTCGCGGTCAGGCGCCGTTTCGCGCTCTTTCGCGTACAGAAAGGTGTCGCCTGCGTCGATCTCAACTACATCGTGGAGAAGGAGCATGAGTGTAACTCTCTCGATATCGACCGCAAAATTGGAATATTCTCTGAGCAGATTCGCCATGACGCAGATTGTCCATGAGTGCTCGGCATCATTTTCGAACCGCGATCCATCGAAGAGCTTCGACTGTCTCAGGATACCCTTCACCTTGTCGATCTCTAGAATGAAGTCTAGCTGCTGTCGCACGCGAAGCATACGATCCTGTTCCAAAGATGTCTCCTTGCGTGTAGATCCTAATCCATAGCAGGCGATTTGCCTACTTCGCGATTGTGAACGAAAGTCCACGATGTGCGGCGCGCCCGCGCTCGTTGTCCAATAGCGCTCACATTCCTTCATCCTCATGTTGGCCCAACAGTGCCGCTGCGTTCCGCCTCACTCGATGAACGCTCGGCATGACATGGAAAATTCTACCTGCGTCCACGAGGGGCTCCTCTCTTTGTACGGAAATGATGCGTCGAAAGTGTCCGCGGCTTCCGGGTTGAAATTGAACACAGGGCTCTCCATATATGTCCACGACTTGCTGTTGAGCGCATCCTTTTTGAGCTCGAGGGCGAGCATCGCATAGGGGTGTTTCCCTTGCTCATTCGCGATATTGAAATCTCGCGCGCTTTTAAAGCCATGCCGGCAGTAGTGGTGTGGACTGCCATAGATCACGACCGCTGGAATGCCCATCGCGCTCGCCCTTTCGAGCGAATGGCTGATAAGCGAGGCGCCGATCCCCCTCTTCTGAAACTCTGGCACCACGGAGACGGGGCCGAACGTCGCGATTTCGAGAGTTGTGCCTTCCAGTCCAACCAGCCGCGATTTTGTGTACATTATATTTCCCACAATTTGCCCATCCGCGAGCGCGACGAAATCGAGATCGCCAAGAAAATCTGGATGCTCTCTCATGATGTGGACGAGATAGTGTTCCACACAGCCCGGAACATAGAGGTTCCAGAAGGCTTCTCTCGTGATTACCTCGACGCTTCTGCGCTCTTGTTCCATTTCGTGCCGAATATCGATCAGCATTGTACTCTTCCTATGAGGAAACGTGCCTGGCCTTCCTCTGTAAAAATGATTATGCTCGCTTCCGGTCCATAATCAAATACAGGATAGCAGATAGAGCGAACGCGGCACCAGCCAGGAGCCAAACGCCGCCGATCTGAAGACGAGCCACGATAAGGCTGAAAAGGAGCGAACCCAGCACACCTCCGAGCTGTGTCATGAGCGACGCGAATGATAGCAGCGACGAACGCATCTCATCTGGGATTGTGGCGTTCAGCAGCGTTCCCTCAGGTATATTCATCATTCCATTCACCATGAAAAGCGCGAGGTAGATCGCGGAGAACGGGATGAGCGCCGCCTGGAACGAGAGCGCCACGAACAGTGTCCCCGTCGCGAGCCGAGCGAACACGATAATCAGCGGCTGTGAGAGCCTTCTCTTCGAGAGTACAAGATTGATGAGAATCACTCCCACCAGAGAAGCGAGAAAATAGCCGCTATTGATGATGCCAAATATCAAGGTATTCGAATCCGAGCCGAGGATATTCTTGAGTCGAGGCTGCCAGTAGAGTTCGAGAGAATTGAAACAGAAACCCCAGACCGCGGTGCCCGCGATGAGAAGGCGCAGATTCCTGCTTCGCTTCACAATGTCAAATGAAGCCCGCATATGGGCCAGGAGGCTGGGCTTTTCGCGGCGCTCCCTGGGAGGATCGACCACGGAGATCGAAGTGAATATCAATTGGATAATGAGAATCGCGACTTGGATGATCAGGTTCCCGCTGTATTTATTCTGCAGTGGAAAGGCGCGCTCCCACAGTGTGGGAATGATTCCGCCCAGCAGCGCCCCCGAGGCGAGGCCGATTACTTCGCCGCTGTTGAGGATGCTCATGAGTCTGTGAAGCTTCTCTTTCCCGTGCCGTTGCAGGTAGGAGCTGATGAAAAGCGCCTCGACGGAGCCTGAGGAGAAAGCCCTCGCGATTCCGTAGAACGAAAAACCGACAAAGAGCCAAGAGAGCGAGTTCGTGAAGAGCACCGTGGCGTAGCCGAGAATCGAAAGCGCGACCGAACAGAGGTAAATCGTTTTTTGGCCGATCAAATCGGAGAGAATGCCGCTGGGGAATTCGAAAACGATGATGAAAATTGAATAAATGGCAGTGATGAGCCCCAGCGTGCTCACGCTGCTTCCCTTGGAGAGCATAAGAAGCGACATGACTGTCGTACCGATGCCAACTGCGGTCCAGTGGAGAAATCTATTGATGAATGGAATGATCAACTCAATATCGATCCATGGCGCACGTCTGCTCATACAGGTGGAAAGGCCCCCTTCTCCTCGATCGATGAACCGATTTCTGTCCGCGACGCTGGCTCGGCCTCTTTAAGGCGCGTACGATTGGGCTGATGCCCTGCGCACGGCTCTGCAATCAGCCGGGGCTGAAGCGAGAAACGCTCGGGCAAGCGCCCTTCGCGGAATCTTTCTCAAATGATATCCATGATGTTGCTGTAGTCGTTCGCGATGCCCATCTCCTCGAGATATATCGAGACCATGCCCCTGTGATGAGTCTGATGATTGAAGAAGTGCAGCACCGTGAGGCCGAATTCCTGATTGTGCTCTGTGCCGTGAGAGTCGTTGTAGCGCAGCTTTCTGGAGAGATCGTCTTCGCGCAGCTCATCGGTGAACTGGCTGATGCGCTTGTCGAGGTCGCTTCTCATGGCGAGATAATCCTTTTTCTCGAGAAATGCGTGGGTTCCGAATGCATGCTCGCGCCTGAAAAAATCGTCGCGGATGTAGTCGAATGTTCTCAGGTTCGAGAATCGTTTCAGCCAATTGAAATCGGTGATGTACAGATGGTTGCAGAGCGAGCGGATGGAGGTGAAATAGCCTCCGAATTTCTGATTCCGCTGGTCATCGCTCAGCTCGGCGATATAGCGGTTCATTTTTTCATTCGTGATCGCATTGTAGCGCGCTAAAAATTGCAGGGTTTTATTGTCCATGATTTCTCCTCTCTGCAAGATAGTATTAGAAACGGCACCTGTAAACGGCTCTTTAATAGCAATTTGCTCGCTTCCCAAGGGTTTGGGTGAATTTATAGCCCGAGGCACTGGTCGATAAGGATGATGTGAATTCTGCCCCGTGGATAGCATCGTTCGATGATGGACCACTGATTGCAGATCCGGTCTGAGCTGTCGCACTCCACGCAGCGTCCCAAGGCTTTGCAGGGCGTGTGAAGGCTCGCATGCCGGGCTGCGTTGAGGGGTGCGCTTACGGTCTTCACCCGCCGCATGCCTTCCTCAAGGTTTTTGCAGATTTTATTAACGCCAATGGTGAGCACCACCTTGCGGGGGCCATATCCAATCGACGCGACGCGGTTTCCCACCATATCGAGGTTGATGATCTTGCCGTCTTCGGTGATCGCGTTCGAGCCCGAAAGGAACACATCAGAAGTGAGCGCGAGCCGTCTGCGCTCTCGTTTCTGCTCGCGGGTAAAGTTTCCTCCGAAGGGGAAAATGCACTGGATATGCTCCATTTTTTCGATTTCCGCGATGATGCCGGTCTGTGCCAAGGTCAAGGAGTCGCCATACGAGACTACTGAGGGAGAAATCGCGGGCCAAATTTCCGAAAAGAAGAACAGGCGCGCGTCTTCGGCAGATGGAACGAATGATACCTGAAAGCCATTTCGCTGAAGATTTCGAATCGTGGTATCGACCTCTCCCATGCTGTCTTCATACCTCCTTCGAGCTTTGCGTATCGATTTCCGCAAGGAATGAATCGGTAATCTCCGTGATCCGCTCCGCATTGGTCAAATAGATGAAGTGTGTCCCATTGAGAATTTCGAAACGCGCGTTTTTCCCGAGTCTCGCCAGATGATTGCGCTGGTACTCCTGCGGCGAAGTCCCCAACTGCTTGTTGGGGGTTTCATACGTGGCTTTGGAGATGATCTTGAAATAGGGGACAGTCTCGGGATACTCCATCGACATCGTTTCACGAATGAATTCCGCTGAGTTTCTAATCTGTTCGATGATCGTCGAATTCATGGAAAATCCGGAGAACGAGACGATGTCATGAATTTCTTTCTCGGTATACCCCATCTGCAGAAGAGTCTTCTTGTTTACCGCCAGCGAAGCGAGGAGCGCGGTGAATCCGCTCGCCTGCTGTATTCTCGCGATCGGCAAAACCGCATTCACCACACCCGGAAGCTTTTTATAAAACGCGGTGGATGTACCGTCGAGCGAAACGATGGCCTTGACCTCTGCGGGATACTTTTCGGCGTAGTATTCACTGTACACGCTGGAGATTGAGTGCGGCATCAGCACAAATGGCGGCTTGAAACCCGCGCCCGCGAGCGCGCTCCGAATTTCTTCGACATAAGTATCGCTTGTGCGGGGAGTGGAGGCGGGGCTGCTGAATCCGACACCGAAATATTCAACGCAGACAACGGTGTATTTTTTGCCCAGACTTCTCATCAGCGGGCCGAAATCCGCGGAAGGAAGCCCGACGCCTAGGCCAGGCAGGAGCACAATCGTCGTCTCGCCACTTCCCGTCGAATACACATGCATCTTGCCGGTCCCCACGCTGACGAGGCGGCCATACGGCGCTATTTGCGTATAGATATGCCGAAAATAGGTGCTGTGCAGTACACCACCAGCCACCATCGCGATCACAATAACCGCGATAATCACCAAAATAGCTGACACAATGCTACCTCTCGCAAATGGTATCGGCCCTAAAGGCTTTTCTTCCGCTGATTGAGTTGAGCGTAGATTGACTCTGCCGCGCTCACATCGACTTTGAAGCGTTTTCCAAGCTCGACGATTGCTCCGCCGAAGAGCTCGCGCTCGTCTTTCTTGTTCAGTACGGCGAAATCTCTCTGGAACGAGGTTCTCGTCTCGGGCGCGAACTTCCTTCCCTTCTCGATTGAGTCTTCAACGACAGAGGGCGACAGCGCAATTCCCCGCGCCTTGGAGAGCCGATAGATTTCATCCATGATGGATCGAAGGGTTCCGATCATTTCAGCAGAGGAGAGGACTTGCCCGAAGTTTGCGTCATAGTACGCCGTCACAAGCCCGAAAGAGGCGATGAAAACGAATTTGCTCCATATCTCCACGAACGGATTCTGCGTGTAATTGAATTTTATGTTCGCCTGCGTGAGAAGTTCCGCAAGCCAGGCGAGTGAGCCTGGCGCCTGAGGATCCTCACCGAAGTGGAGCATATTTGCCGCTCCGCTCTGCACGACCTTGCCGGGACGCTCAATCGACATGCTAATGTACACGCAGGCGGGGAGCACTCGTATATGCGGAAGCTGCTTCTTGATGCGGTCATAGATGTCGATTCCATTCAGAAGCGGAACCACGCACGTCGCTTCAGTCACCTTGGAGCTGATTTTCCGAACCGCATCCTCGAGATCGTACCCTTTGACGCACATAAGCACCAGGTCAAGAACGGGCAGCGCGCTCGCATCGTCGGTGGCGGCGGTCGGTTCGCACACCAAACTACCCTCGCTCGTTTCGAGCAGGAGGCCATGCTTCTGTATTTCGCGCAAGTGCTCATTCCGCGCGACGAAATAGACATTAACATCGCGCTGTTTTGAAACGAGTTGCGCGAGTTTTCCACCGTAGTAGCCGCCTACGCCACCGACTCCGATAACCGCGATATTCATCGTAACTCCTCGTTATTTCGCATTTCAGGCTGCCATCAGTATGCCAAAAGTTGCGCTCCTCAGGAAGCCTTTGTCACCCCGTTTGAATAGCACTTGACAAAAATACCTAATAATACCTAAAATTACTTATAGCTACTTTAAAAAGGAGTGCGTATGGAAGTAAAGCTGTACACCATTTCGGAGTTGTCGAAAATACTCAATCTCCATGAAAAGACCATCTTGCGCTTCATCCATGAAGGGAAGATTGTCGCCAGGAAAATCGGGCGCATGTGGATGGTCAGCGAGGATGATCTCAAGGCGTACTGCCATCTCGAACTCGCGGTCGAACGCAAACCTGCCCTAAAACCCGATTATGGAACTATCGCGGAGAGGATCAGTGTGTCTGCGGTTATCGAAATTCAGGAGCAGAATTCGGAGGAAGCCTCAAGAATCTCGAATTCACTCATGGCCATGCTGAACAGCGAGAGCGGCCGGGGCAACGGCAACCGTTTCGACTTCTTCTATTTCCCGGAAATTGAAAAGGGGAAGTATGTCTTTTATGGCAGTTCAGAATTCATTGAAAATATACTCCATATTTTCAATCGACTCTGTCAGATGAAGGAGTAGGGTGATGCGCAGGGAAGTCTACAGGAGCGCCCAAGGGCGTCAAATAGTCGAGTCTCGCTATCGCGAAATTCTCTCGAATCCCTCGTGGCTCCCATATGAGGAGATCTTCGTTCTTACGGAAGTAGCGCGAACCCATGTGCTCAGATTTGGTGAGGCTGGAAAGGCGCCTCTCGTTTTTCTGCACGGATCCGCATCGAATAGCGCCGTATGGCTTGGCGCCGTAAATGAATTTCTTGATCGCTTTTCCGTGTATTGCGTCGATATTCCCGGCGAGCCAGGCTTGAGCGATCCGATTCGATGCCGTCTTGATTCAGATGAACCGCGGCGCTGGTTGCGGTCGCTGCTCGATGCCCTCGGCATAGCGGAATGCAGTTTCGTGACGATGAGTCTTGGCAGCTGGTACGCGCTCAATCTTGCCATTCACGCGCCGGAGAGAGTGCGTGCGGTATCCATGCTCACCGCTCCGGGCATCGTGCCGGCCAAGAAGAGTTTTTTATTCTATGCTGTATTTTGCGCGCTTCTCGGCAAAACGGGGCAGAGGCTATTGAACAGGGCCATTTATTACAAGGCCGAAGTGCCTCAGAGTCTTCTCGAATATCAGGCGCTCGTAGCAAAACATTTCAATCCTCTCATGGAAGCGATTCCCATATTCGGGGATGATGAGCTGCGAAGCATGCGGGCGCGCATACAGTTCTTTGGCGGCGATCATGATGCCCTCATCGATTCGGTCCGCACAGGCTTCAGAATACAATCTTTGATTCCACACGCTGAAGTGAGGATACTGAACAATACCGGCCACGCGATCATCGATCAGTTCTCTGCCATTCTGGACTTTCTCGCGTTCGCCGGCTGATGAGCCATTCTTGAAAGAATCGCGCTCAGGGGTCTCTAGGGTTTAACTCCTTCTCCATAAAAATCGCGTCTTCAATCGGATTTATGACATATTGGCCAATTTCTCCAAAACTGAATGCGGAGTACAGACGGACCGCGGATTCCATGCGTTTCAGGGTGTCCAGCCGCATCTTCGAGTAGCGGTATTCCTCAGCTTCGCGGATGATTCTTTCAATGAGCGCCCTTCCGATTCCCCGGCCACGGTAGGCATCCTTGACGAAGAGGCGTTTCATTTCGCAGATTCCATCGCCAATGCGCTTGAAACCGACGCAGCCCACGACGGTGTCGCCGTCTTTCGCGACGAGAAAGGCGCCGGTCGGCGCTTCGTATTTCCTGGGGAATCGAGCGAGCTCTTCTTCAATGTCTTGAAACGACATATCGATATTCATCCACGCTATGTACTCTCGAATGAGCGATTTTGTCGCTTCAATATCGTTTTTCTGGAGCCGCTCAATCACAATATGTTCACGCATGGTGTATTCTTTTGAGTATTATTTTTTCTGCTTTCCCGACAGTTCTTCAACGATGAGTTTATATATCGCCATGCGCTGCAGAGTTTCTCTATTGAATATTCCCCTCCCCGCATGCCCGTATTTCTGTATGATCGCATTCAGCGCGAATTCCCGTTCAATTTCATCTTCTATAAAAAAAACAGCACCAGTGCCGACAAGGCTCTTATACCTCATGCTCCACTTGCAGGCGTTTTCGGACCGGACTATTTCATGCGCGGTGTCGATCTCGAATCCGACGCGGTTATCACGTTGTAGAAGATCGATTTTTCTTCCCTCGGAGGCCGAGTGGAAGTAGAGCGTCAGCTCATCCTCCCAGACGAATCCGAAATTGAGGGGAACGATGTACGGCGCGCCGCCAGTCGCAAGCGCGATCCGGCAGACATCCGCTTCATCGAGTATTGCCAATAATTCCTGCTTGGCGGTGAGTTCCCTGTCCTTTCTCCGCATACCAACGGTCTCCCGCATAGAAGCTTACCCCGGGGTAGAGTTTCTGGACAAGCTCCTCAGGGCTTCCAGCGCTTCAAGAGCGCTTTTCGCCGGAATGAAAATGTGATCGTGATAGAATCCGGCGACAATGTTGGCACTGATATTCCGGTCGGAAAGCGCCCGAGATACCGCGGCGGTGAGGCCGACCGCCTCGAGACTCGAATGAACCATCAATGTGATCTTCCTGAACACCGTTTCAGCGCGAATTCCGATTTTCGCCGCACTGGCCGCGGTGAGTATGCAGGTTATTCCTTCCCGCTCCTGAATGCGCGCCCAGCAGTCGATGGAATCCAGGACTGCGGAATCGCGGCTGAAGGTCGCGAAAATATACTCTTGTCCATCCAGTTCCGGCTCCATATTCCTCAGCAATTCGCGCAGATTCTTATTTCCGCTCATGGCATATCCTCAGCTTGGTTAGATCGATTGGATCATGCTGTGCTGCAATTTCTGTAATTTATTGTAATTAAAACACATAATTTGATTCAATATCCATTTTCATCTTTTCCGCGGTTTCGAAGAGAACCGCGTTCATTCCAAGCTCTCGCGCGGCCTCCACGTTCTGCCGCGAATCATCGATGAATACGCACTCATGCGGCATGCATCGCACCTTGTTCATGCACGCTTCGTAGATTTCGCGTTCCGGCTTTATGCATTTCAATTCACACGAAAAAATCTTGTTTTCAATAGTGGCGATCCATGGCTCATGCGTCTCCAGAAACCGAACCGTCTCAAAGTTGATATTGGAAAGAATGGCGATTTTCACGCCTTTCCGCGCCAGGAGCTGGATATACGCCTTCGTGGAATCGTTGATGCTTGTCCAACTCGCCACATCATACTCAATGAGCTTTTCAAGAATTCCATCACCGAGCGCCGCGTGATGCGTGCCCACTACGGATCTCCAGTACTCTTCGGCACTCACTGTCCCCCTGTCATACGAATGTCGTTTATTCCGGTACTCGCGCACGAACTCAGCTTCTCCGAGCCCCGAAATCTGTATCAGCTTTTCAAGATAATCGCGGGTCTGCGGTTGGCTGATCACTCCCCCGAAATCGAAAACCACGCACTTTATGCCGATCATGTATGCCTTTCCTTTCTATCGCTTTCGCATCGCGTCCTTTGCCGCGTTTTTCATTCAAATTCCAAGACCAACAGTGCATATTCTTCCGATATTCCATGCCATTTATAAAAATCAATTGCCCCCGCGTTCTCCTTCATCACTCCGACTTCAATTTCGTCCAGGCTTCGCTGCTTCGCCAATTGAATGCCGTATTCGAGCAATCTCCCGCCTATGCCAGCTCCCTGGCGCTGCGCGGTCTGCAATGCTCATTTTTGGAACAGTATCAATCGATTGTCCACTTCAACTCGCGCGAATCCGAACCTGTCCTTTATCCATCGCATCGTTCGATCCTGATAAAAGAACACATGCGTAGGATCCTCTTTATAGTACCAGCTTTCGAAGCGCAGGTTCTCTTGATACAGGTGTGTCATGCAGTAGAGGATTCCTCCGGCATTCAGCAAATTCTTGAGGGTCTGGAATTCCTTATGCGGGTCGTAAAAGTGCTCGATGACTTCACAGCACACGATATAGTCGTAAGTATGATTCAAGGTTTCCGCGTCATCGTGGAAAAACGGATCGTACAATTGGATATTGAATTCCCGTTCTCGAAGCATCGCGGCGATTACCGGGCCCGGACCCGCACCGAAATCGAGGCCTCGATCCGCGGGGCCGTGCCTCGCCAGTATCGAATTGACAATCGGCGAAACAAAAGCGCGGTACCCCTCGTCATTGATGTCGTTATGGTGATGAAGGTAGCGTTCCTTCTCTTCCGCAGGGCTCAATCTATCGCGTTCGCGCAGGTGGATCCCGAAGCAATTGCCGCAGAGGTAATACACCCTGTTTTTGGTTGTATTGAATAGGCGGGTAGCGGTGCTCTTGCACAGAGGACAAATATCTTCATTCATGATTTATTCCGCGGTATCCTGGCGCGGCGTGTCCGTATTCCTGAATTCAATCGCGGCATTGGACAAATTCTTGTAATATTCCCGTTTTTTTGAAATTTCCTGGCTCATGTTGAATATTTTTTCAAAGGCGCTCCAAACCAGATACCATGAAGGAATCAATAAGAAATCTCGAAAAAGATTCCCCACACGCTGCGAGAGCATTTGCGCGGCCAGGAAAAACCCGATGCCTAGCGCGCCGAAAACGCATGCTTGCGCGATATTCTTCCTTCTCTTAAGCGTGTACGAAGAGTAGCGCTCCCCAAAAAAGGCTTTCAGGCGATTGATGATCAGCCTTTCATCCTCTTCATTTCTCTGGCGAGCATCCAGCATCATTATGATCGAAGTCGTCAAGGCATCGGTTTTCTTGAACATCCGGATTCTCAGTTCGTCGAGGAAATCTTTGGACAACTGACGCTGGCGATAATCGCGAATATCGAAATCTGAAAATATATCATTGTATGTGGTGAGTGCTATTTCGATTCTCATGCGAATATTCCCTTCATTTCCAAGCTCATGTCGTATCCTTGTGCGCCTCAATGGCGGCGCGAATTCATTTCAATGCCAACTATCCATCGACCTCGCTTATCGGCTTCACTGCTGCGCGGAAACATCCGACGATTTTGTCTTTAAATTCTTCTCCAGGTCACTCACTCTCTTATTCAAATCTCTGAACAGATTATACAACATTTCAAGGGAGAGATTTTCTTTCCCCGGATTGAGCGCGGCCTTTATTTTCTGAATTTCTTCCTCAATTTTCGTGAGGCGGTTCTGCACGTCGGTCCCGTTGCCCGGTTGCTGCTTCATGGCTTCCTGTGCTGTAGCGATCGCAATGTCCGCGGTTTTTTGAGCCGCGCCGGATTTTTCGGCAGCTTGCATCGCTGAATACTGAGCACGTGACGCCGCGTCCTGTGCGATAATCGCGGATTGATGCATATCCGAAACTATTTTCTCCCAATTATATTTTAATTGGCTGAATTCATTCACCACATTTTGCGCCACACTCGACTTCATATTCTCGGAAATGACCATTCTGTCATTTTGGGAAGCGAGCATCAGGCTGTGGATTTGCTGAGAAATTAATTCCATGTCGGACAAGATGTTTTGAATTCTTTCCTTATATTGGGAAGAGACTAGCAGATTATTATCCAGCTCCCTGTGCAAATCTGGATCGTAGGCATTTATAAACATATTTACCTTATTCTCGAGTTCCTTCTGCGTTTTCACAGATTCCGCTTTGTACTGCTCAAATTCCGTCTTGAGCGCGGTGTAGTCCGTCATACTTACGCAGCCCGAGAGAAGCGCGGTCAGAAGCACCACACCGATCAATGTGCAGTTTCTCATCGATGTCTCCTGTTTCAATCCTTATCATCATTATAGCTGAAAAATCGCCATATTCTCCACGGAATGCCCAACGTTGGCGCGCAGACCGGATTCCGCAGATTCGCGAACCCGTTCACACCATCGGGAATATGCGATTCGGCTATCGGCGGTGTGCTCCAGTGATCCGCGAAAGAATCGATCACTTCAGTATTTGATAGATACTCTTGTTTTTTCCCATTCGTTCCATGGAGATCCAGTATTCCATGCCTGCCGGCTTCGGCTACCTTTTTTGAGGCTTCATTGCTCGGGTCTATGATGGCAATGATTTTACGCAGTTTTTTCACGCGGAACCCATATTCGATGAGCCCCTGGGCAATTTCTTTCGCGTATCCCCTTCCCCAATTTTTCTTCGCTATGTAGTAGTTCAACTCGATGAGTTCCTGGCCCTGGATTTCCTTCGGAATGAATCCTGCGTGCCCTATCGGTTCGCCGCTCTCCTTGAGTACCACAGGCCACAAATCGTACTCTTCCATCCTCGGACCCGCGGCGGTTTTTTGCATTTCCCGCAATAGGAAGGATTTCTCTCTTGGACCGCCGGTATATTTCGTCATATCTTCATCAATCCAGAGATCCACGAGAAATGCGATGTCGCTTTCGCGCTGATACCGCAGCACAAGTCGCTGAGTGGTAAGGATGGTGTCGTCCATGTGCATCTCCAATTTAATTCATGTCAATGAATCGTTCACATCAGACTAATTTTCAGTCCAGGGCGGATATGAACCTGATCGCGGAACTACAGCTCACGCTGCATATACACGATATCAAAATCCTTGCCGAACTTGTTGCCAACACGATGGAATCGACCGCACTCATAAAAGCCCTGCTTCTTATGAAATTGAATGCTCGGGTAATTGTCCCCGGAAATCGAAGCGATCATCTGCCTCTTTTGAAATTTGTGCGCATCCTCAAGCAATCGTGTGAGTATTTGAGTTCCGATCCCCTTTCGCGTCGATTGAGGTTCAAGAAAGTAGGTTGTTTCAACAGTCTGATCGAAGGTGTTCAGCTGGGCGTATGGTTTTAATTGACAGAAACCAAGCACCGCAGAGCTCACATCATCTCTAACCGCATATCCGCACAACTCTTTCGCATTCTCCAGATATTTTTCAAAATGGCTGTAAGCGACTTCTTCGCGTCGAAATGCATAGTTGGTATTCCTGATGTAGTAATTGAAAATATCAATTACCGCTACACGATGCCTCTCTTCGAAAGGCTCAAAGGCAATCATTTCGCTACCTCCATTCGATGAAAATTTATGCTCATCAACCTAAATGTTCGATCATCCACAATCCCTGATCCAATGCGGTCTCTGGTCACCAGTCATGCTTCGGGCTCGAACTAGCAGACATCAAGAAGGAGTGCTTTTATGTCTTTCTCGATCTCAACATTTTCAATCTTGAAGTACACGCTCCTCATAAGGTTTCGAATATTCCCCTTTTTTATCGAAGAGTATCGCCGCGTTTTGACCGCGAAGGGCCGTATCAACTCAGTCAGCCACATGTTTATCATGGAGACGTAGGAACTATCCTTATTCAAAATTGCGACAATGACATTGGCGGTTCTTTCATCCTCTCCATCTATGAGGTACAAGGAGGAATTATAGAACTTTTCCTGTATCAATCGGAGAATTTCCGCTATTTCATTTTCTCCGAGGTAAGGCGTTCCTATAAGATCAACGAAAGCATCGGCGGTATGAGCCACCGTATGAGCCCATCCATATTTCTTGTAATAACCCCGTACATTTTTTTCCTTCCGGTAGCTTTCGCACACGGCTCGGAATATCGACCTGGTATCATCAATCCATAAAACGTGATGCGATATATCCCATGTCAATATTGCGTCGATAAACAAAACTGAAAAAGATCGTGCAAAAACGCTCAAGGATTTGGGATCATCTATGTCCCGCTCAATAAAATCTGGACTCAGGAGCGTATATAGTTGTCGCCTGACCGAATGTGCGTCAAATGATCCTCTGAACAATAGTGTGTAGAAAGATCGATAAATGAGAGTATCCCGCAATTCGCCATCGAGACTTCCGATATTCGCGATCATAGAATCGAGCAGGTTGTCCATATTTTCAATGGAATCTGGATCATATCCGGATTCCGCAAAGCGAAGTAAGGCATTCTTAAGCGCAATTTCATCGGCTGACAGCAACATTGTTTTTCTCTCCATCATTTTCGTATTGCCGCGGGCATCGGACTCTTTTGGAGGGCGCACTGCTTCAACCCAGCAGCCGTTGAAGCGAGCCGATCCTGGTGGGCGGTGTGCGCGGATCGATTTTGTGCCATGCATCGCTTGTTGGTCGGCGGACTTGTTCAGCCGCGGCCATAGGCCGCTCTCAATTTTGCAATGTCCAATTTTTTCATATTCATGAAAGATTCTGTAACATTTTTTCTCTGGAGGTCATTTCCTCGCCGCAGCATCTCTTCCAATTCAAAGGGTACGATTTGCCATGAGATTCCATATTTATCTTTGAGCCATCCGCATTGTTCATCGCGGCTATCGGAGGACAGCCTCTCCCAATAATAATCGATTTCTTCCTGGTTTTTGCACTGGACCATGAAGGAAATCGAAGGATTGAAATGAAATTCTGCCCCCGCGTTTATCGCGATGAATGTTGTATTCATGATCCTAAATTCTATGGCGACTGTTTCACCCATTTTATGCCCGGTTATGCCTTCGCCGTATCCTGTGTATGTATCTTTGTTGAGAATTTTCGAATCCGGGAATATGGAGAGGTAGAAGTCGACAGCTTCATCCGCGCAGTTATTAAACCAGAGATTCGGAATTATTGTGTTTGTCATAGCTTTATTGGAATAATCCTCCCCCCCTCGACATATTTCTACGCACTCCTCTGAGTGGCAGCTCTCGATCCAGGGCAACTGCGATAGTATATCCGCCCTTATTGTCTTCAAACACTCCAGATTGCCGTAAAATGGCGCTTTGCGCGAATTTTAATGAGCATTCCGACAGTGAGGGCTGCCGGTAAGATGAGCAAGTCGCGGATGCGTCTCCAGCGAAGCAACGCGATTCCTGTTTGCATAGCCACTCATGAATAAAAACCGCCGTGCGCATAATTCACCATATCAACGGATCGCCAGTTCAAACACGAATACCAAGGTTCCTGAGTAGAGTAAAGGATCAGCCTTCGAGGTGTCCATATCAGCGTATAAAAAATCCTTCGACTCGATTCTCGCGCGAAATTTGCGCGAAAACCTTGCCAAAGGATTTTGCTCATAGGGCATGCAGCGAACAAAGATGCTGCTATATAGGCCTATAGGTATCGTCAAAGCCTCGATTTTCTGGTAATCACTCTAGGTATCGATTCTCTCCATCTTCTTTTCGGTGATCACCTTATTTCTATACACCAAGTCCTCTCTTCCATCAAAGCCCATTTTTCTCCAGAAAATGTTGCCTGTTTCGTTGGCTTTAAACACGACGAGCGCTACTTTGCATATTCCTTCTTTCTTCAGCGCTTCGATTGCGCTCGTTACCAATGCGCTGCCAATCCCTCTTCTTCTTGCCGCTTCAGCCACAGCTGTATGATAAATAAATCCTCTTCTCCCGTCGTGCCCGCTCAGAAGTACTCCTAGAAGCCTTTCTTTCTCTTTCGCCACAAGGCAGGTCCGAGGATTTCGATCCAGATATTTTTGAATACCTTCCCTGGAATCATCGAGAGAATTGAGCCCCATCCCCGAGGTCCCCTTCCAGAGCGATACCACATTGTCGTAGTCAGCCATAGTCATTTCAGTAATTTCCATTATCAGTCCTCATCCAGTAAATATTGGTATAGTTAAACGCGCAAACCTCGCGTATGATCAGCTCACGGACTGTCCTCGGCGCGGTGCATGAAACGATTGGAACTCAATTTTTACCTCACCATACCTCCGTGAGGGCAGAAAGTGCGCGTAGCTTGAGCGCAGGTACGTGGCACGCGACCCGCCAAACGAACGCTGCGGGAATGGCGGCGATGTTGATTTGCCCAAACCATGCCGCAGCTGAAGCTGATTCATGAGCTTGTCAGGTGTTGTTATTGAAATTCAATTCCTATACCTTTTTCCCGATGTAGAAAACATAACCATAGTATTGTTTGTATTTTGAGTACAATTCAGCTTCATGATCCATGTAGTTCACAAACGCCTTCGCAGAATCGTTTCCAGCATTATCATCCAGGAATGCCCTTTGTATCGCCTTTTGAGGAGCAAAATACGTATGGGACCAGCAGGTATCAGGCAATGCAAATGCGGCAATAAGCTTATAGCCAGCCTTTTGGAGAATCGCGATATTGTGGCTTATAGTACTCATTTCAGGCACCGCATCGACCCAGAACTTCTCAATTTCAGCAGGTCTTTCATCAGTAAACCATGACTCATATGTTACAGCGATGTACCCGCCACGTTTAAGAAATCCTCTCCAATACCGCAAACCCTTTTCAAAACCTATATTGGCGATAGCTCCCTCAGACCAAATGACATCGAACTCTTCAGGCTGGAATGGCAAATCGTCCATTGAGCCAACAATGCCTTTTACCCTATTCCGCACCCCGAACTTCTCAGCATTTGCGTTGAATTTCTCAATAAATCCGGGGAAAATATCGAGCCCGGTAATAGCCCCTGTTGTATTTTGCGCAAGCGTCATAGTCTGGCCACCTGTCCCGCAGGCCAGATCGGCGATTTTCGATTCACTCGAGAGATTGTCAATAAAACTCAACGCTCTCTCTGTCGACTCAGGGCTGCCAGGCCCCTGTCGCTCCAACCTGCCGAAATAATCGCAAATTAAATTCAAATTAAAATCGTAGATCATTGCTTCATCGGTTTCCATCCGCATACTCCTTGATCCGAAGCAGAATCAGCCGCAATTCTCGACATGTTTTCCGGGCACGCCGCCAAGCATTTCATATAACCTCATTTCGCCCATTCCCTATTCTTTATATCCTACCCTCATTTTCGAATATCCAGCGACGGAGTAGTCACTCATAATCGTACAGCCCTAATTGTGCGAAGCACGCCATCATAGCGTATAGAATGTTCCAACGATTTTCTCATTGGATATTTCTCATTGCATTCATTATTTGTTCAATATCGTCAATTTTCATTAATCCACTCTGCGCGACGCGCAATTCTTGATTTGCGCAAATTCTCGAGGATTGATAATCTATTGAGAACAAACTAGACGACTTTTTGTCGTTTGCAGTCATTTTGATCACATTTACTCTTTCAATTTCTTTTAGCACAGAGAGGTCCAGGAAAGCATAAAATAATGATCCTTCAGGAGTCACTTTTTCAAAACAATAGTTCTTGAAAAAAATCGCCAGAGGATATTTTAAACATTTGAGCCTCTTGCAAAAGTAAGCAAGGGAACGAATTTTAATGAAAAGCGGGAACAAACCCTGTATGATGGAGTTGTCGAGACAACCAACAACAGGAGAATCCCCCGCGATGAAAAGTATAT
>Ga0172371_10005098_pt1 | contig 19604 bp, 16 predicted proteins | sample Lak12m_FD_114543 | JGI IMG/M metagenome (GOLD analysis project Ga0172371, IMG submission 114543) | Freshwater microbial communities from Kabuno Bay, South-Kivu, Congo - kab_022012_12m | ecosystem: Environmental > Aquatic > Freshwater > Lake | place: Democratic Republic of the Congo: South-Kivu... | reverse complement strand
TCAAAGTTGATGTTGACTTACTGTCAAAAGAACGTACGATTGTAACGCATTTCATCGTTAGTTTTATATTGCGCAAAATTTTGTTGTGGGGGTCTTACGACTTACCACTTACGACTTACGACTTATAACTTCCCTCTACTTCACATCACACTTCAGCATTCTCTCATCTTCAATAAAACCTTCCAACCGGTCGCCAATTTTAACAGGGCCAACACCAGCCGGGGTTCCCGTAAAAATCAGATCACCCATTTTAAGGGTTACAAATTTGGAAACGTAGGCAATGATCTGATCAACACTGAAAATCATAAGTGAGGAGTTTCCGGTTTGAACCTTTTCCCCGTTTTTCAATAAATAAAAACCAATGTTTTTTAGGTCAGGAAATTTTGACAAAGGGATGAATTTGCTGATGGGTGCTGATCCGTCGAACGCTTTGGCCGGCTCCCAGGGTAGCCCTTTTTCTTTGCATTGCTGCTGGATGTCGCGGGCGGTAAAATCAAGCCCCAGGCCGATTTCGTCATAATAAGTATGGGCGAATTTTTCAAGGATATGCCGGCCATTCTTCTTGATTTTGATGACAAGCTCAATTTCGTGATGAATATCCTTTGAAAATTCAGGATAGAAGAAAGGGCGATTGCGGATGATAACCGCTGTATCTGGTTTCATAAAAAAAACCGGCTCTTTGGGCAGGGGATTGTTCAGTTCTTTGGCGTGATCAACATAGTTTCGGCCAATACAAATCAGTTTCATATTTAATCTTTTTTTCCTGCTGTAAAATTAATTTTTTCCGGTTTGATTGTCAGAAGAGCTTGTAAAAAGTGAACCCAGCCACCCCCTGACCATAAAGAAAATTGTCTGACCCGGATTTAATTCGCGTGCTTTGTTAAAATCAGACAAAGCGCCAATGAGATCTTTCATGATTTGTTTCGATTTAGCCCGGTAATAAAAGGCATCGATGTGGTTGGGATTTAGCCTGATGGTTTCGCTAAATTCAGCGACAGCAACTTCGTAATTCCCGAGAAGATATTGGTTGTAACCCAGCAGAAAATGGGCATCGGTGCGGTTTGTATCAAATTTCAGGGCGCTGATACAATAGGTAGCTGATGTTTTGTAATCCTTCTTTTTATTGAACTCATAGGCCAGATTCATGCTTTCCTCAGCATTTGTTTGTGCTTTAATTTCGGCGGAAATTCCCAACAACAAAACCAGTAATACTATTTGCCTCATAAATATCCGGGTCAAAGTTTAGTGTTCTGATTCTACGAATATCGCAGGTCTTTTGTTACATTTCTACTGGTTAAAAAGTTGTCAAATGTATTTAAACACTTGATAATCTGCTAAAAACTAACCGCCCCTTTGTTAAAACTTCTGAGTTTGATGGCGGTAATTACTTTTTTTGTCGAAAGTGGAAATTCCGACTTCATCATCCAGTCGTAGTATGCGGGTTCTTTTGCAAACACCTCTTGTACAGTCAGACCTTTGTATTTTCCAAAATTGAAAACTTCTTTTTGTTTATCATTAAAAATGATGTGCCCCACCAGATCAACATTGTTGTACTGTTCCGAAAAACTACTCAGTGCCTGCATGTTATTCACAACAGGAATGGTGATTTTTTCGGTTCGCGGGTCTTTGTATTCCACGCCGGCGTATTTATCAAGCTGTGCTTTCAAAATGTCGAAGGTTGCCACAGCGTCGGCTTCGGCTGAATGATTATTTTCCAGGTCTTTACCACAGTAAAACTGGTAAGCAGCCCTGAGTGTCCGTGGTTCCATTTTATGAAAAATGTTCTGGACATCAACAAATTTTCTTCCCTTCAGATCGAATTCAACGTCCGCTCTTAAAAATTCTTCAACCAACAGAGGTATGTCGAATTTGTTGGAGTTGTAACCGGCCAGATCGCTGTTCCCGAAGAAATGGTTAAGCTCTCTTGCAATATCTTTAAAAGTTGGGGCATCTTTCACATCTTCATCGCTGATGCCATGAATTTCCTTTGCACGCTGCGGGATCGGAATCGTTGGATTGATGATCTTAAGATAGGTTTCTCTTTTTCCATCTGGGTGAATTTTTACAACGCAAATTTCGACAATCCGGTCGGTGGCAACTTTAATTCCAGTAGTTTCAAGGTCAAAAAAGGCGAGGGGTTTGGTAAGATGTAATTCCATTTTTTTGCTTTTTAAAAAATGTACCCCTGGTTATTTTTCCAGGAGTGCAGGTATGTTTGTCAGTCTTAATCAGCTTTTCAAATAGTGCGGTTGGTGTCGAAATTTTCCAAGTATTCCCTGAGACGTTTCAAATACATTCCGCCCAGAGCGCCGTCAACAATTCTGTGATCGTAAGCCAGCGAAAGTATCATAATGTGCCGTATTCCGATCATATCACCTTGCGGGGTTTCGATAACCACCGGGCGTTTTTTAATGGCTCCAAGTCCAAGGATTGCTACCTGTGGTTGATTAATAATAGGTGTGCCGGTAAGGCTGTCGAAACTCCCAAAGTTAGTCACTGTGAATGTACCTCCCTGTATGTCGTCCGGGTCAAGTTTGTTGGAACGGGCACGGTTGGCCAGGTCGTTCACTTTTTTTGCCAGTCCAACCAGGTTTAGTTCATCGGCATTTTTAATCACCGGTACTATCAGGTTTCCGCTTGGCAGGGCAGTTGCCATCCCGATATTAATTTTTTTTCTGATGATGATTTTGGTTCCGTCAAGCGAAACATTCACCATCGGATAGTCGCGAAGTGTTTTGGTGGTGGCCTCAATAAAAATCGGGGTGTAGGTTATATTTTGTCCTTCGCGTTTCTGGAAACTTTCTTTCACCTTATTGCGCCAGTTGACAATGTTTGTAACATCCACTTCGATGAAAGAGGTAACATGTGGCGAAACCTGTTTCGACATCACCATGTGATCGGCAATGAGTTTACGCATCCTGTCCATTTCCATGATTTCGTCGCCGTCAGAAAGGGTAACCTTTGGAGGTTCTATTTTCCTGGCAGGCTGGGGAGTAAGTGTTTCTGTTTTTGTCTCAGAAACCTGAACCGTAGTTGCAGAGCGGCTGGCAAGGTATTTCATCAGGTCGTCCCTTGTCAGGCGGTTGTCTTTCCCACTTCCGGGGATTTTTTCCAACTCACTCAACGGAATATTTTCAGTTTTGGCAATACTTTTAACCAAAGGTGAATAAAATCTTGAAGGCACTGTAAAATCGGTGGCTGGCAGGGGTTCTGTCTTTGGGGCGGGCGATGAAGCGGGTTTTGCTTCAATATCCGGCACTTCTTCAGTCTTTGCTGAAGGTTCGTTGGCAGAGGTGTCTCCACCCATGTTGATTATGGCAATTATTTTCCCGACAGGTACTACATCACCCTCGCTATACAATAATTTTTCAAGTTTCCCACTGACAGGCGAAGGGATTTCTGAATCCACTTTATCAGTGGCAATATCGGCTAACGACTCATCTTCTTCAACCTGGTCGCCAACTTTTTTATTCCATTTGGTTATGGTTGCTTCAATGATACTTTCACCCAGTTTGGGCATGATAATTTCAAATTTTGACATGTATTAAGGTTTGTTTTTGTCTTAAACTTCTTCTGATTTTTAACAACCTCACCTGATAAATGTTCAACAGTAATTTGCTGGCAAAAGTAAAACAAATGACTTTGAGGAGGGTTGTTAACGATTTTTAAATGTCAATGGTTTCCAAGGTATTTAAAGCCTTTGATAATGATGTGAAGGTCGTTGCTGGTTTTGTAATCGCGGGCATAAAGCAGGTTCAGACGTTCGAGGGTTTCCTGGTTTAATTGTTTTATGCGGAGGCTCATGGCCGGGTTGAGAACGCCTGTCTTAACAGGAGGCAGCTTTTCGCTGTCGTGGGATGCCGTCTTACAATATCCAACCCAGGTTTTTACTGAAAGCAACACCTGAGCCAGATTTTTTAAAAAGTAAAACGGATTTTTTACAAGAAAAATCACAACCGGTAAGCCAGTTAACAAAGCAAAACTAACAGTAAAATCAAGGAAACGCTTGTTGCGCCGATTACTCAATTTGCTGATGGAATTGATTTCGAGTGTGAAAAGATCGCCGGCGGTATTGATGGAATTGCTACCGATGATCGAAAGGCTTTCGGGAGGTGCAATTTTGTAGTCAACCTGCCGGTTTTGCAGCTCCGTCATCCGGTCGATTATTGTTCTGGCCGGGACATTTTTAGCACAAAAAATAATTTCGTTTATTTTGTAAATGTCCACAATGTCGCCTATCTGGTCGAGGGTTCCTATAAAATTTCCCGACGTTCCGTTTGAAATCTCACAACTGACCATTCCAATAAATGCAGGCTGTGTTTCAATAGTGGCCAGGATTTTTGCAACGCGTTGAGTTTCTTCTTCATCACCAACCACAACATACCTTTTGTTTTGAGTATTCCCGATTTTGAATCTTTTCAAACCTGCAAGACTCAGAATCAGCCTGGTTCCCATCATCGAAATGTAACCCCACAAGGCACCCAATAAAATTAAGGCTCTCGAAAAACGCCAGGATTCATCCAGCAACGAATACAAAACAAGAATCACCACAGTTCCACTGAACAACCCTCTGAAAATCCTGTAAAGACTGATGGGACGGTCGTAACCACCTGAAACATAAATGGAAAAAAGCCAAACCAGGATATATGCCGGCACTGCAATGATGAGAAATTCAGGAGGATAGTTTCCGCCATCCCTGAAAATTACTGATTGTGCCCAATATCTCTGTATGAAGAAAATTCCGGTGTAAATTATAGCAGCATCAAACAATGGTAAAACCAGTCTGTCGCTAACCCTTCTTGCGAGGGATAAAAAGGCTCTGAAATAAATAGCCAGATTGATCAGAAATGAAAACAGCCGGGCATTTTTTTGTGAAAAGTGTTTTTTGGCAAAAATTATCATGGCCTGGTAAAAAACCATCACATAATTGATGCTGCTTTTCTTGGTACTTTCGCCTTTATAATGAATAATGCGCGTTTCGGGGAAGTAATAATTTTTGTAACCGGCTTTTATGATTCTGTACGAAATGTCGATGTCTTCGCCATACATGAAAAACGATTCATCCAGCCCTCCAATCCTGTCTGTTACGGTTTTTCTTATTAAAAGGAAAGCACCCGAAAGAATGTCAACTTCATGAATTTTGTTCTGATCGAGATAACTGAGGTGATACTGCCCAAACCGTTTCGATTTGGGGAATATTTTTGCCAGCCCAAAAATCTTGTAAAATGCTACTGCCGGTGTTGGCAGCCCTCTTTTTGACTCCGGAAGAAATTTGCCTGATCCATCCACCATTTTTACACCCAGGCCACCGGCATCAGGATGAGAATCCATAAAACTCACTACTTTTTGAAAAGTGTCGTCTTCAACAAGCGTGTCGGGATTCAGCAAAAGCAGGTATTCACCTTTAGCCAGAGCAATGGCCTGATTGTTGGCCTTTGAAAAGCCTGTATTTTCATGATTGGCAAGGGTGATTACCTCCGGGAATTTTTCGGCAAGCATATTTACCGATCCATCCACCGAATTATTGTCAATCACAAACACTTCACAATCGATTCCCAGTGAGGCTTTTCGAACGGAATAAAGGCATTGTTCTAAAAAATGCTTAACGTTATAATTAACAATAATTATGGAAAGTTTCATCAGTAAACCACTTCAACGTGTTTTGAGGGGGCAAAGATAAGAACAAAGTCTTAATGTAGATTTGTTTGAAAAAAATGAGGATTATTACTCTTTATGTCCTGGAAAAATGTAGAGTGGTATGTCGGAATGGTACAATAATTCACGTGTATGATTTTTCGTAAACAAACTCTTGATGAAGCCCTTCCGGTGGTGAACCACAGCAATACTGTCGATGTGGTTTTTATTAACGTAGTTATTCACTCCTTCCAGAAAATCGTCGTTATCTATTATTTCGAAAATCAACCTGCCTTCTGACATTTTTGAATGAAAATGCTTTTTCAGAGCTGTCATTTTTGTTTCGTCGGTAACACGGTCACGGTCAATATTGATGTGAACGCAATGAATCACAGGCTTGTAGGTGTCAAGTAAATCAATAAGTGTTTGCAGGTCGGTAAAATCTTCATCGTTAAAATTGGTAGCGTACATCATGTCATGAAATCCCGTGTAAATTGCATTTCTTGGTACAGTTAATATACGGCATCGGGCGTTTTTTACCACTTTCGACGAGACCTTACCTGTGAGAATATCCTTTTCACCCTTGCCGCGTGTGCCCATAACAATGAGATCTGGTAGGTAAAGTTCGGCAATGTTCAGGATTTCTTCTTCAGGCAAACCACCTGTCAGGGTGTATTCAACTTTAACATTTTCAATATTTTCCCTTTTCAATTCATCTTTCATCGAGGATTCAAGTTTAGCGATGGCATCTTGAGCTTCTTCCCTGATTTTTGTCATCATTTCCTGGTTAAACATCTCGTTGGCTTCCAGCGAGTATGGAAAACTGCTGTTTGAAAGGATAACATAGTCAAAATAAGAGTGAAAAAGCCTGATTTCGCTGTCCGACTTTTTTGCAATTTCAAGGGCGAAACGGCAAACTGTTTGGGTGTGTTCTGATAAATCGACAGGTACCAATATTTTTTTCATGATGTGATTGTTTTTCGTTTTAACAAAGTTAATAAATTATTAAAAAATGACAGACATTTTTTTGTGAAATGATTTAAATGCTTAAATTTGAGCGCTTATTAAAACCAGAATTCTGATTGATTAAATCATTCAGAATTTTTACTCGACAGAAAATTTTTCACAAGTTGTCCAAAGAAAATGGAAGATAGTCATAATTTAGATCCAATGACAGATATTGAATCGGAACCTCTATTGCAAAGTCTTGATAATGCTCAAATTTGGTTTGAATTTATTGACAATAAAGGAAATACTCTGTTTTTAAACCGTTTTGCAGAAATTATAAGCGGTTTCGGTCGTGAACAGTTTCTGGACAATCAACAAAAATGGGATGTTCTTTTCCCTGATAAGTTAACCGGTCGCAGGTTCCGTGAATTTTGCCTTTCGGCAATTCAAAAAAACACTGGATTTGTATCACAGGAATTTGAGATAAAAACTATATCCGGGGAAATTAAAACCATTTCATGGTCGCTGAACATGGTCGCTAACATTGAAGCCAGCGTGAATAATGCAATGCTTGTCGGAGTTGATGTTACTGAAAAGGTCAGGCAAAACAAACTCCTACTGGAGAATGAAACCAAGCTTAAGACGCTGGTGTTGGCCATTGATGAGGTAGTGCTGATGTTTAACCGTCAGGGAGATTATTTATTTATTGCTCCCACTTCCGGTAACCTGCTTGTTGCGCCACAAAGCGAACTCGAGGGGAAAAATATCAGGAATTTCTTCGACGAACAACAGACTGCTTCTTTTCTTCACCAAATCAGTAAAAGCCTTGAAATGGAGCAAACTATCAACTATATTTATTCTATACAGATCAAGGGAAAACTTGTTTGGTTTGATGCTCATATTACACCGTTTTCTGAAAATGAGGTGATTTGGGTTGCACGTGATATTACACAAAACGTAATTTCGGAAAAGGTTAATGGTGTGATGTTGAATATTTCACGTGCAGTAAGTATAGTAAATAATCTCGATGAATTGTTTGAAAATATCCGGGAAGAATTGTCGGCCATTATCGATACCAGAAATTTTTTCATTGCCCTTTATGATCTCGAAAACAATACCTTAAGCCTGCCATATTTCCGGGATGAAAAAGATATTTTTGATACTTTTCCTGCTGAAAAAACTTTAAGTTCATTGGTTTTGAGCAAAAAGAAATCAATGCTGCTCCGAAAAGCAGAAATTAATAAACTGATAAATACCAGGAAAATAGATGTTGTTGGCACACCATCCAAAGTGTGGATCGGAATTCCGCTTATGGTGGAAGGAGAAGTGGTTGGGATTATGGTTGTTCAAAATTATGATGATGAAAACGCTTTTAATGAGGAACACCTGGAATTGTTAGAAATGATCTCGCCGCAAATCAGTTTATCGATCCGGAGGAAACAATCTGAAGAGTTGCTCCTTCAATCAGAAATGAAATTAAGGGAATCAAATTTGACTAAAGACCGCTTTTTCAATATTATCGCCCATGATTTAAAAAATCCTTTCAATGCGATTATTGGTTTTTCAAATCTCATTATTGAGGAATGGAATGAGTTTGGGGATGAAGATAAAATCGCAATGATACAGTCGATTAAAGCTTCTTCTGAAGGGGCGTATGAACTTTTGATGAATCTGCTGGACTGGTCAAGGCTTCATGTTGGGAAAATTATTTACGCCCCCGAATTTATCGACATTTCGCTTCTGGTAAGACTCAATTTTTCGCTGTTACAGGCCAGTGCCGACGCCAAAGATATCTGTCTGCAAATGGGTGAAACCATTGATAAAATGGTTTGGGCCGACCCAAACATGATCAATACCGTGATCAGAAATTTATTGACCAATGCCGTAAAATTTACACGAAAAAACGGTACTGTAAGGGTAAATATCCAGAAAACGTCTGTACATCCTGGCATGTTGGTAGTTTCGGTTGAAGATAGCGGGGTGGGAATTGATTTAAACAATATCGATGAGTTGTTTGATATCACCTCCGAAAGAAGTTCAACAGGAACTGCTGGTGAAACCGGTACAGGTTTAGGGCTTGTTTTATGCAAGGAATTTATCGAAAAGAATAAGGGGCAAATATGGGTTGAGAGCCAAAGGAACGTGGGAAGTACATTTTATTTCTCACTTCCATTTAAACCTGTTTAACCGCCATTTCATGATGGCCAGATAAATTCACCCTTTTCAGTTTTGAGGGTAAGTTTCTTTTGTCTTGAGTCTTTACACCGACCTATTATTTTCGCATCAACTCCAAACTCTTTCGAAATTGAAATGATTTCATCGGCATACTTTTCACTGGTATAGATTTCAAGCCGGTGCCCCATGTTAAACACCTGATACATTTCTCTCCAGGCCGTTCCCGATTGTTCCTGAATCAAATCGAAAAGAGGTGGAATTTCGAACATGTTATCTTTTATAATGTGCAAGTTTTCGATAAAATTTAAAACTTTTGTCTGCGCCCCACCACTGCAATGAATCATCCCATGAATTCCCTTTCGGAATTTTTCAAGAATTTTTATCACGACAGGAACATAAGTCCGGGTGGGGGAGAGGACGAGTTTGCCAATATTTACACCTGGAATCTTGCTCTCCCCGATGAGGTTTAGTTTTCCTGAATAAACAAGCGATTCAGGCAGTGCCGGGTCAAAGGTTTCGGGGTATTTTTCCGCAAGGTTTTTTGCAAAAACATCATGTCTGGCCGAGGTCAATCCGTTACTTCCCATCCCGCCATTGTATGTGTCTTCATAAGTAGCCATCCCGAAAGATGACAGGCCAATAATGATGTCACCGCCTGCGATGTTGGAATTGTCAATAACTTCCGAGCGTTTCATTCTCGTAGTTACAGTCGAATCAACAATAATTGTTCTGACAAGGTCGCCAACATCGGCAGTTTCGCCTCCTGTACTGTAAATTTCAAGACCAAAACTTCTCAGTTTCTCCAAAAACTCTTCAGTTCCTTCAATAATTGTTGAGATTACTTCTGAAGGAATTAGGTTTTTATTTCGCCCGATGGTTGATGAAATAAGAATTTTGCCTACGGCGCCAACACAAAGCAGGTCGTCGGTGTTCATCACTATGGCATCCTGCGCAATTCCTTTCCAAACCGATAAATCCCCCGTTTCTTTCCAGTAGGCATAAGCCAGTGATGATTTTGTACCGGCACCATCCGCGTGCATGATGTTGCAGTATTCATCGTTATTTCCCAGTATGTCAGGTACGATTTTGCAAAATGCTTTTGGGAAAAGGCCTTTGTTAAGTTTTTCGATGGCTTTGTGTACATCATCTTTTGATGCTGACACTCCGCGCTGATCATATCTTGAAGGTTGCAACATGGTATCATTATTTTATGCAAACGTAATCATTTTGCCAATTAATAGTATTTTCGTGAAGTTACTGTTGAAACCATGGAAATAAATCAGATTTTGGTAAAATATTGGGGGTATTCTTCTTTCAGACCTTTGCAGGAAGATATTATCAGAAGCGTGATGGCCGGAAAAGACACCCTTGCTTTGTTACCAACCGGTGGCGGAAAATCAATTTGCTACCAGGTTCCGGCGCTTGCAATGGATGGAATTTGTATCGTAATTTCTCCTTTGATCGCCCTGATGAAAGACCAGGTGGAACGATTGAAGAAAACCGGCATCAAGGCTTTTGCAATTTATTCGGGAATGCACCCGGGTGAAATCGAACTTGCTTTAAACAATGTAACCTGGGGTGATGCAAAGTTTCTGTACATTTCACCCGAAAGGCTTGCCACTCCTTATTTCAGGGAATCATTAAAGCAAATGAAGGTCAACCTTCTGGCTGTGGATGAAGCACACTGTATTTCACAGTGGGGTTACGATTTCAGGCCGCCTTATTTGAAAATTGCGGAAGTCCGTCAGTTTATTCCTGGTACGCCAATTCTTGCTGTAACTGCCTCAGCAACACCAAATGTGGTTGATGATATTCAGAAAAAACTGGAGTTCAGATCGCAAAATGTCATCAGACAATCGTTCGAAAGGAAAAACCTTACTTATGTTGTCCGTGAAAAAGAAGATAAGAAGAGTCAACTGGTTGAAATGCTGAAAAAGCTCAATGGAAGCGCCATTGTTTACACCCGAAGCCGTCGGCGTACGTATGATGTTGCCAGGTTTCTTGTTAAAAACGGCATTTCCGCCGAACATTATCATGCCGGGCTCGATAGCATTCTTCGCGATCAGAGGCAAAAATCCTGGATGGCCGGGCAAACCAGGGTAATTGTGGCAACTAATGCTTTTGGGCTTGGAATAGATAAACCCGATGTACGACTGGTGGTTCACCTCGATCTGACTGACAGCATTGAAGCGTATTTTCAGGAAGCCGGAAGAGCCGGAAGGGACGGAAAAAGAGCTTATGCTGTAATTCTGTTTCACTCCACCGATATTGATGATGCAATGAAGCAATTTGAGGATAGTTATCCCGAAATGTCTGTAATTAAATCGGTTTACCAGGCATTAGGCAATTTTCTGAAACTGGCTTTGGGGAGTGGTAAAAATATGAGTTTTGATTTCGATCTCGCTGATTTTAGCAATCAGTACAACTTTAATCCTGTGGTTGCATACAATTCGTTGAAATTTCTGGAAAAAGAAGGCTACCTGATTTTGAGTGAAGGTGTACATTTCCCGGCAAGGATTCATGTCCGGCTGCAGGGCGAAGACGTTTATCGCTTCCAGGTTGAACATCCTGATGTTGAAAATTTCGCAAAGCTGATTCTAAGAACTTACACGGGTCTGTTCAGTCAATATGTGAAAATTAGCGAAAACGAGCTTGCGCAAAAGACTAACCTGAAGGTGGACGATATTTACAGACTCTTCCTGAAACTGGATAAACTGGGATTTCTGGACTACATTCCGCAGCGGAATAAACCTCAAATTATCCTTACGGAAGAAAGAATCGATTCAAAAGACATTTACATTTCAAAAGAAAATTACGAATTCCGGAAGAAAACAGCGATGGAAAGGCTGAAATCAATGCACGCTTACATTTCATCGGCCAACCGGTGCCGGAGCATTTTTTTGCTGTCCTATTTTGGCGAAACCGGCTTAAAACGCTGTGGCTATTGCGATATCTGTATCGAAAGAAATAAGATTAACCTGAGCGAACTTGAATTTGATCTGGTACTCGAACAAATAAAACCCATCCTAAAAAAATCACCCCATGCTCTTAATGAACTTTTAAATAACCTTCCCGGAATAAACCGCGACAAAGCGCTTCGGGTGCTCGACTGGCTGATCGATAATGACAAAGTTGTTTTTGATGCCGACCAAAAACTGAGTTGGAAGTCAAAATAATTGTGAAAAAACTATTTTTGCGGGATTGTCTCTAATTGAGTTTAAACGGAGCAAATTTTTTAGTGACCGATGATCAATAACAAGAAAATTATAGTAGTACTCCCGGCCTATAAGGCAGAAAAAACACTTCAGGAAACCTGGAACGGGATACCTTTTGATATTGTGGATGATGTAGTAATTGTTGATGACAACAGCCCCGACAATACTGTGGAAGTTGCCCGGAGAATTGGGATCAACCATATTATTGTCCACCATGTTAACAAAGGCTATGGAGGCAATCAGAAATCGTGTTACAACAAAGCCCTTGAACTTGGCGCTGACATTGTTATTATGCTTCACCCTGATTATCAGTACACCCCAAAGCTGATTCATTCGATGGCGTATGTTATTGCAAATGATGTTTATCAGGTGGTTTTAGGTTCCAGGATTTTGGGGCGGGGAGCTTTAAAAGGTGGTATGCCGGTTTATAAATACTTTTTCAACCGGATTTTAACACTGATTCAGAATTTGATTATAGGTTATAAACTTTCGGAATATCATACCGGTTACCGGGCATTCAACCGGGAAGTTCTACTGACGTTGAATTATGAAGCCAATTCCGATGATTTTGTTTTCGACAACCAGATGCTTTCGCAAATTATAATGGCCGGCTATGATATCGGTGAAATTACCTGCCCTACCAAATACTTTAGTGACGCATCTTCTATCAATTTTATTAGGAGCATAAAGTATGGATTCGGTGTGTTGAAAACCTCGTTTGCTCATTTTTTGCATAAATATGGTATTATTAAGTTTAAAATTTATCAGTTACGTTAGAATTTTTGAAAAATGAGTGTTTTATATCACCTGGTTGTTTTCCAAAGTTCTCATTTTAAATTTATTGAGGCTATTTAATCATTCAAATATGCAAATTTCAAACCTGCTGCAACCTGATTTCTTCCTTCGTGATGATGTAGTGAAAATTGCCCGCGAATTGATTGGAAAAAAGCTGGTAACCTGTTTTGATGATGAAATCACATCCGGAATAATTACTGAAACAGAGGCTTACGCCGGGATTACTGACAGGGCTTCACATGCCTTCGGAGGAAGGTTTACTGGCAGGACTTCGGTGATGTACCAAACAGGTGGAACAGCTTACGTCTATTTGTGCTATGGCGTTCATTCCTTGTTTAATGTTGTCACAAATGTTCAGGGAATTCCAGACGCGGTTCTGATCCGTGGCATCCAACCACTGGAAGGGATTGCGAAAATTCTGGAAAGATGTGGTAAGTCAAGGCATGAAAATTATTTGGGCAGAGGACCAGGCAAGGTATCAAAGTGTCTTGGTATTCATTTTTCGCATAGTGGTTTGCCAATTACAAATATGATTGGAGAAAATGCAGGAAATAAATTAAAAATTTGGATTGAAGATAACGATCTGGTTATTAAGGAAGAGGACATTAAGCAAGGGACAAGGATCGGTGTTGACTATGCCGGTGAGGATGCTACTTTACCATTCAGATTTTTGTTATCAATACAATAAATAAAAAACCCCTTCGGGTTGAAGAGGTTTTTTTTAGTGACTTGCTTTTCTATATAACTATACAGCGTCTGCAAGGTCGTTTCCTGGTTTGAATTTAACTACTTTCTTAGCAGCAATTTTCAGTTCTTTTCCTGTTTGTGGATTACGTCCGGTTCTTGCTGCGCGTGTTGATACGCTGAATGACCCAAATCCAACGAGTGCTACTCTGTCACCAGCGGTTAATGCATTAGATGTCGCTTTTACAAAAGCATCAAGTGCTTTTTTTGAATCTGCTTTGGTCAGGCCTGATTCTGCAGCCATTGAGTCGATTAATTCTGCTTTGTTCATGGTTCAAAAAATTTAATTAGTATTTGTTTATCAGCACAAATATAAGCCAAATCTCACAAATAGCAAGTGTTTCAGCAAAAAAATGTTTAAATTGTTGATAAAAACCCTGTTTTGTTAATAAAATCTGTTAAAAAACCTTAATTGGAGCGGTGTTCAGGCATGTTTCAAGAGTTTTTTAATCCATTTTGCATTCTCCGGAAATTTTAAACCCATTCAAAAATTCCTTAGTTTGCATCCTTTTCTTACCAGGGATTTGCAACTCTGCAATTGAAATCCGGCCATCGTTAACCCACACCCAAATGGTATCCTTATTATTTGTATAAATGCTGCCGATTTCGTTGCTGTGATTAATCTTTTCAGAAATCGCACTGTATATTTTTACCTGCTCCCTTGTTCCATCGGCCATTTTCAGTATTGAGAACGCAGTTGGGTATGGACTTAATCCCCTTATAAAGTCAGAAATTTCTTTAGCATTTTTATTCCAGTTTATTTTGCAATCTTCTTTATGAATTTTTGGAGCAGGTTTCAGTTCAACACCTCTTTTTATCAGGGTTTCCTGACTAACAAGGCTAAGGTTACCTGCTTCGATTGATTTTACTGTTTCAACCACCAGTTTTGCGCCCACATACATCAGTTGGTCATGCAGTTGACCTGCTGTTGTTTCATTGGAAACCGGGATTTTCTTTTGGAAAATGATTTTTCCTGTGTCGATTTCGTGGCTGAGAAAAAATGTTGTCACCCCTGTTTCGGTTTCTCCGTTCATAATCGCATAGTTGATGGGTGCTGCTCCCCTGTATTGAGGCAGTAATGAGGCGTGAAGGTTAAATGTGCCCAAATCAGGCAACGACCAGATAATTTCAGGAAGCATCCTGAACGCAACAACAATGCCCAGATTTGGATTTAAATTGCGGAGTGTATTTACAAAATCAGGGTCTTTTAGCCGGTCTGGTTGCAAAATGTTCAGGTTGCGATGTCTTGCAAAAACTTTCACTTCCGGTTCTGTTATCTTCTTTCCACGTCCAGCAGGCTTATCAGGTGCTGTTACTACTGCCACAACGTTGTATCCTTCATTTAATAAAGCATCCAAAGAGGAAACTGCAAATTCGGGCGTTCCCATAAAGACAATTCGAATATCTTCTTTTTTCATAACCAATAAATAAAAAAAATACCTGCTCAAAGGTATGAGCAGGTATCGGATTTCTTAATAAAAAAGTAATTATTTTTGAAGGAGACCTTCTGCCTTGGCAATGTACTTGTCCATTTCCCTGCCTTCGTTACTTGTTGGATATTTTTCCTTAATTTCTTTGTAAATTTTAATGGCATTTTTAAAGTCGCCCATCACTTCATAAGTCCAGCCAGCTTTCATAAGGAACATAGGTGAACTGAATTCGTTATTTCCTTTTTCAGCGGCCTCAAGATAGTAATCTGCGGCTTTTTCGGGTTTGTTAAGTTCCATGTTACAATCACCCAAAGCGCCAAGCGCCATAGGTGCAACCAACCTGTCACTCCCGTCAAAGTCTTTCAGATGGTCAATGGCAGTTTCATAATCACCCTTATTCATGTAAATAACTCCACTATAAAAATGAGCCAGTTTTGAAGTTTTGGTAAAACCGAAATCATCAATCACATCCAGAAAGCCTGGATTGATACCGTCTCCGTTTAATGCAAGGTTCAGCGAATCCATTTCAAAATACTTTTCAGCCATAAAAATAGCTTCCTGTGCTTTCTTTTCTTTTGGAACTATGTAAAATCTCTGGAATCCAAAGTAAACAAGAATTGCAAGCACAATAATCCCGATTGCCGACAATATTGTCTTTTGATTGTCTTCAATAAATCGTTCAGTCTTACTTAATGCTTCCTCAACTGCATGAATATTTTCTTCAGCTTTGGTGGTCTTTTTAGCCATATTCTTTTAAATTTTGAGGTGCAAAAGTATTATTTTTTTTTAATTAGAAAATCCCGGTCTTAAATTTTTTACTTTTGGCATCATCATAATTACCAATGTTGACAATAACTTCAATATGAACCATTACATCTTCACAAATTAAAATTCAGAATATCTTAAACAACGAAACAATACTCACCTCCCGGAATTAATGAATAAATCAGGATTGTATGAAAAAACTGTATCTTTTAATTTTGATTGTACTTTTTTCAGCCTGGTCTGACAGGGTAACGGCAGGTTGGGTAATCATTTTGCGTCACAACAGTCCGGAGGGACTGATTATTTACGAATCGTTGACAATTGATGGTAAATTAATTAAGTCGTCCAGTCTGAAAGGTACATTTATCATTCATCTTGAATCAGGCATTTTTACAATGGTTTCGCAGATGGAAATGGCTTACTGGAAGGGAAATGTTGATGATTTCAGGGCACAAATGGATTCGGCAATGCAAAATGTAGTAGTCACATTTATCAAAGGATTACCCGAAAACCAGCGTGAATTGTATGCTCCTGTTTTTGATGGAATGAAAGGAATGTTTGCTGTAATACCTGAAAAATCTTTGGATACATTGAAAATTGAAATTGAAAAAACTGATGAAAAAATTGAAATTGTTGGCTATCGATGCTACAAATACGAAGTAAAAATTGATGGAACAAAAATGGAGGAAGTATGGATTACCCCTGATCTTAAAATCTCCGATGACTTTAACGGAAAAGAAGTTGCGTATTATTTTAATCAGGTAAAACCATACATTCAGGGTGAAATCCCTTACGACCGAACCGAAGGTTATCTTAGTATTTGGGAAAAGGGTTTCAGAATGAAAAGTGTTGATATTACAGGAGAAGCCGTTGAAGTAATCAAGATTTCAGAACAAGTTATTGATAAAACTGAGTTTGAAATTCCTGAAAATTTCCGCCCGATGACAATTGAAGAAATTATAAGGAAACAAATGTTTATGGGGGAAAATGAAACTGATGATCTGGAAGAGAACGACAGAAAATAATTTTTCTGAAATTGTTCAAAACAACTGTTATTCAGGAAAATTTTACAAAAGAGAATTAAATAGGAATGTTTAACCACGTTTTATTTTATGGAAACAAGCATAAAGAATTTATTTAAAATGAGAGGTTTAGCTGGTATTTTTACCCTATTATTTGCATTATTAATTTTAAACGGATTTAGCCAGGAAGCAGGAAATGACTCAAAATTTACAATCACTGTTACTGAGTGGTTGAGGGTAGGCTCTTTTGAGTTAAAAATACCGGTTTATGATACGGTTAAAAACGTTAATAATCAGACATTCGATGTAAAAGACTTACTCAGTTTCAGCCAAATAAATCCCAAAGACCTTCGACCGGAAGAAAATGCCCCCTTTGCATGGACGGGCTTAATTGCCAACTGGGAAAAAGTTGTTGCAGCAAAAGATGGGTTTTCTATGGCAGGGAGTGGGCTGGACAGTGCCTCATATCAGTTTTGTTTTTTTGCAGCTTATGTTGAAGTTGATCGTTGGTTAGCGGCTGAATTAACAGTTTCTTGCCCACAACTTTTTGAAGTTTATTTTGATAAAAATGTGGTGATGAGCAAAACAGCCATTGATAAAAATGATGCTGAAAAAGTGGGAAACAATTCACAGGAAGTCAAAATTGAGAAAGGGAAGCATTTGGTGGTAATAAAAACCCTCAAACCCAAAGGCAACCCAAAAGAGTGGAAAATTAAAGCTGAATTTTCATTTCAAAAAAAATATAGTGAAAGCTGTATTCAAACAAGTCTGGTTCCCAGGCAAATAATGAATATTCATCAGTTGCTGGAAGGAACACGTGTTCAATCAGCCGAAATTTCACCCGATGGAGAGTCTGTAATTATTCAGTATGCTAAAGTTACACCTCCTGATGGAAAATCCGAAAATTGGGCTGAGGTTGTCGATCTTGAAACCGGCCGGATGGTTCAGACTTTTAAAAATTCCAAAATATTTGACCTTGAATGGGTTCCGGCGGGCAGAAAACTATCTTACAAAACAAATGATGAATCCAAAGGAACAAGCGTTTGGATTCTTGATCTTGAAAATATGCAGGAGAAACTCCTGCTCGAAAATGTAAAAGAATTGGGGGGAATCACCTGGGCAAAAGGCGGCAGTTTTTTTATTTACAGTATTTATGAAAAACCAGAAGAAAACAAAACCGGACTGAAAAAACTGGAAGGTATGCCCGACCGTTGGCCGTGGTACCGCAACCGGGGCTTTCTTTACAAATTCGATGTTGCATCTGGTGTTTCGGTTCGTTTAACTTATGGACATCTTTCGACAAATCTTCACGATATCAGCTCTGCCGGCGACAGGATTTTATTCAGCATCGATGAGCCGGACTTTTCTCAACGGCCTTTTTCAAAACAGTACCTTGTGGAAATGAACCTCGAAACATGGGAAATTGATACAATCTGGGTAAAGAATTTTTCCGGGTCATGCAGCTATAGTCCCGATGGAAAAAAACTGCTGGTGACCGGTTCTCCGGCGATGTTTGGAACGATTGGGATTAATTTATCGGATGATAAAATTCCGAATGATTACGACACCCAGGCATACATTTATGACCTGAAAACAGGAGTTGCTGATCCAATCACCCACGATTTCAATCCGGCAATAAACAATGCTGTCTGGAGTAGTACCGACAACAACACAATTTATTTTACTGCCGATGACCGCACTTATGTAAAATTGTTCAGCTACAACCTGAAAACGCGAAAATTCAGCGAGTTAAAATCAGGCTTTGATGTGGTATCGCAATTTTCAATGGCCGACGATGCAGCATTGGCCGTTTGCCTGGGTTCGTCCATTTCCACACCTCCCCATTTAAACAAATTGAATCTGAAAACCGGTGAGGTAGCCACCATTGATGATCCCGCCAGAGATGAGTTCCGTGATGTTTTCTTTGGGAAAACCGAGACGTGGACATTTAAAAACAAGGAAGGTGTTGAAATAGACGGGAAAATCTATTACCCACCAAACTTTGATAAAAGTAAAAAATACCCGTTGATTGTTTATTATTACGGAGGCACCAGCCCGACTGAGCAGAGTTTTGGAGGCCGCTATCCCAGGAATTTGTTTGCAGCACAGGGTTATGTTGTTTACAATCTTCAACCCAGCGGAGCCACCGGGTATGGCCAGGATTTTTCAGCGGCACATGTCAACAACTGGGGAATTACGGTTGCCGATGAAATAATTCAGGGTACAAAATTGTTTTACCGCGACCATTCATTTATCGACAGTACCAAAATTGGCTGTATTGGAGCATCTTATGGGGGTTTCGTGACTATGCTGCTGCAAACCCGCACCGATATTTTCGCCGCAGCCATTTCACATGCAGGCATTAGTTCGATCTCGAGTTACTGGGGCGAAGGTTACTGGGGCTACCTTTACAACGCTGTAGCAGCCGCCAATAGTTACCCCTGGAACAATCCAACGCTTTACATCGAACAAAGTGCACTGTTTCAAGCTGATAAAATAATTACACCTTTGTTGTTACTTCACGGAAAAAGCGACACCAACGTTCCACCGGGTGAAAGTTACCAGCTTTATACAGCCCTGAAATTGTTGGGTAAAACAGTAGAACTGGTTGAGGTTGAAGGCCAGGACCATCATATTCTGGATTACAAAAAGCGGATACAATGGCAAAATACCATATTCAGTTGGTTTGACAAATGGCTTAAGAACCAACCGGAATGGTGGAATGATCTGTATCCTGACCGTAACCTGTAAATGGGCTGCTCACAAAATTTCATTACTTTTGGCGCTCATTTTTAAAATATGCCAGAGCTTTTTATTACAGGTTTTTTACAGGTTCGCCTCACGGATGTAATTGACATACTGTTGGTTGCATTTTT